>OLSO01001856.1_pt1 | contig 14531 bp, 9 predicted proteins | sample 1672441 | NCBI WGS metagenome assembly OLSO01 (sample SAMEA3136686, study PRJEB25190) | human gut metagenome | biome: human gut; feature: human-associated habitat; material: faeces | place: Austria | collected 2013 | reverse complement strand
GGAAGCAATTTCCAAGGAATATTTGTAATTATTAGGGAAAAGAAAATTTGAATTTCACGAAGCAAATGGAGAAAATATGAAGATAGTAATTATACATGGTCAAAGTCATAAAGGCTCAACATATCATATAGCTCATATGTTGGCAGAGAAAATAAGTAGCGATATAAAAGAATTTTTTCTTCCAAAAGATTTTGGAGAATTTTGTGTAGGCTGTACAAAGTGTTTCACTGAATCCGAGACAAAATGTCCGCATTATGAAAAACTAAAGCCTCTTACTGATGCAATGGATGAAGCAAATGTTATTATCTTAGCCAGTCCGGTTTATGTATTTCATGCGACTGGGGCGATGAAAGCTTTTTTAGACCATTACGGATACAGATGGATGGTGCATAGTCCAGAAGAATCTATGTTTAAGAAACAAGGAGTATGCATATCCACAGCTGCCGGAGCTGGTATGAAATCGACAAATAAAGATATGATGGACAGCTTGTTTTTCTGGGGAGTAGCTAAAAGATATAAATATGGAGTTGGTGTTGCGGCGGTCGATTGGAACGGCGTAAGCGAAAAGAAAAAGAGAGTAATTGACAAAACAACATCAAGTATTGCGAAGAAAATTATACATAATTCGGGAAATGTTAAACCAGGGATAAAAACCAAGGGAATGTTTTGGGTTATGCATATAATGCAGAAGAATGGTTTTAATCCTCGTGATGTTGAACATTGGAAATCAAAGGGATGGACAGAGAAAAAGAGACCTTGGAAATAGAATTTGAATTTGTGGAGAGATTTCCTGAACTTTCCTTATTTTACAGGCTTTTCAGCCCCCTTAGATAGTGAAATGATATGTATATTGAGATTATACCCGAATGGGATTATTATAATGGATATGAATATAGTTGGAGGGCATATGAATATACAAAATGAGAAAGTAAATACAAAACTGCTGTATAGTGTTGGATATGTTCCGGAAGTGGATAAATATATTCTAAGTTGTGTGGTTACATGGGTTGCCTGGTATAATCGGTACTATGAAATTACTAAGGAAGAATATGAGGCATTTGGCACAGAACGGCTCGACCAGCTAGCCAGCCGTTTTCGGGAACTGGAATGTAAATCAGATAGATTTCTATTTTCGGATAGGGATGAAGAAAATACAACGGAGCAGAATGCATTGAGGACAGGTATGAAACAGAAAGAAATATTTTATAATGTGCATAAATTGCTTGATAAGGCGCAAATTCCGGTAAGTTATCAGATTGAAAGTTTTAAAAGAATGATTGACAATTCAAAATTTGATATGGAACTTAAAATTGATATTATGGAATACCGGACAAGGGTGTTTTGTTATGAGAGGGGCACCCTTGTATTTGAAAAATATGTGGATGACAGGACACTTCTGGAGTATCTGATTTTAAATGAAGTTGTGTGCAGCTATTTTTGTGTGCTTGCGGGAAAACATCATGTAAAAACCGATGGGTATATAGATATGGATTGGGAACGAAAAAGTGAAAAAGATGCTTTCGCGGCGATTGGAGATCCTTATAAAACAATGTATGAAGAGGGCATATCTATATTTAAAATCTGACTGGGAGCAGGTAAAATCTCAATCGAAATTTGTGGAGAAAATCAAACAGCTAGGAGAGAATTGAATTATGAATCGTTTTACATATGCATTGAAGCAAAGAAATCTGGAAGAATTAAGAAAGTATCCTAAGGCAGACCTGCACAATCATTTTGTGCTTGGTGGGAGCAGAAGTTTCTTATATCAGGCAGTCGGTAAAAAAATCGAGCCATTAAAGAATTCTTTGTCATCGATGGGGGAAATGGATCAATGGAGTCAAAAATACATTGGTCAGGATTTTAACAGCACTGAGATGAGAAAACTTTTAATCAAAGCCACCTTTCAACAGGCCAAAGAAGACGGAGTAACTGTGCTTGAAATTGGTGAGGATGTCTGGGGGTTAAATGAATTTTTTCATAATGATATTGATGAGCTGGTTGATGCTTTTACAAGTGCGCAAAAGGAAATCGCTCCTGATATAGAATTAAGGCTTCAAATCGGATTATCAAGACATTGTCCTATCGATTATTTAGAAGAATGTTTATCTCACTTTTGGGGAAATAAAAATTTTTATTCGATTGATCTGTATGGTGACGAATTAGCACAACCAATCGAAAATTTTAAAGGAATTTATCGTCGGGCAAGAAAAGAAGGATTAAGGTTAAAAGCACACGTTGGAGAATGGGGGACTGCGAAAGACGTAAGAACAGCAGTAGAAGAATTAGAACTTGATGAGGTGCAGCATGGTATCGCGGCAGCCGATGATGAATCCGTGATCCGCTTTCTGGCAGATAATAAAATCAGATTAAATATCACACCGACAAGTAATATTTTGCTTGGAAGGGTTGCGGATATGTCCGTGCATCCAATTGGAAAACTGTATCGCAGTGGTGTCGATGTCACGATAAATTCGGATGATGTTTTGATCTTTGACTCAGACGTATCCAAAGAATATCTGCGTCTTTATGAGTCGCAGTGTTTAATGGCAGAAGAATTAGAAAACATAAGAAAAAACGGACTAAAACCTATCGCAGTATAGATAACTTTCAGTTTCATGTTGCTTTTAATAATTGAATATTGAATGATTTTACATAGCCGTTAAGGAGTAATTTTTGCTCCCTAGCGGCTTATTTTATTTTTCAAAGTAGGAGGTGAGAAAATTGAAAATTAGAAAGGTTGATGACAAGCCAATGGTCATTCACACCAAGGAGAAAGCCAAGATTCATGCCCACGAACCAAAGGGAGCCAAGATTAAAGGCAGCAACATCTATACAGTAGAGAGAGGTCCTAAGACTATCGGTGCAAAGGTATCTGATGATAAAAAGAAGTCCTATCGCAAGAGTACCATTCATCAGTCGGAGCCGAAGAATAAGGGATTATCAAGATTCAAGCGAAACCTTAAAGAATCCAACACTTCCATCAAGACCAAGAACACGAATCTTCACATTGCAGGAAGAACTGGAGCACTTGCAGCCGGGGCAGTAACAGAGCAGGTAGAAGGTGGGCATGAGGTATCGCAGGCAGCATATCTTGCATATGAATCAAGCCGACCTGTTACCGGAACTGCTTCTAAGGGTGCAGCACTTTTCAGGAAAAAGGCGGCAGCCGAGGCAAAGAAGCGTATCAAAAAGGTAGAGACAGGAAAGAAGCTGGCAAAAAAAACAGCAAAGAAAGCTGCCAAAGATACAGCTAAGGCGGTAGCTAAAGAGACGGCAAAAGAAACAGCAAAGACTACTGCCAAGGTTGCAACGAAAACTGCGACAAAGGCAGCTGCTACGGCGGCAGGAACAGCGGTTGCACCGGGAGTTGGCACGGCAATCGGCATGGCAGCCGGATATGCTGCAGGTGTGTCCATAGAGGTCAAGGATGAAAAGATGACCAACCGGAGCAGGAAGATAAAGTTCTTTCTGGATAAGATGAGAGCACAGGAGAATCAGACGGACAGCGTGGCAAAGCTGGTAAAGGATCTGATTGTGCGAAAAGCGATTACCTGGGTAAAGGCAGCTGCACCGATTATCGGATTGGTGCTTTTATTACTTGTTCTTGTAGTTGCCATGATTGCGGTTCCGGTTATAGCGGTGATAGCAATCCTTTACAATTCACCATTTGCTTTATTTCTGCCACCACTTGAATCGGGAGATACCGTGCAGACAGTAACAAGTGCTTATGTGCAGGAGTTTAACCGGGATGTGAACACGAAAGTGAATGAGCATACCGGATATGATCTTGGAGAGCTTGTATATGTGGACTATGAAGGTATGGAAGAAAACCCAAGCAATTACTATGACATCATGGCAGTCTATATGGTCAAGCATGGTGTCGGAGATACTGCAACAGTCATGAATGATACTTCTAAAGGCTGGCTGCAGGCAGTTGTAAATGATATGTGTTCATACACCACAAGCACCGGAACAAAGGATGTGGAAGAAACGGATGCAGACGGCAATGTGACTACTGTCACGAAGTCTGTTCTGTATGTGAATGTAACGCTGAAATCGTACAGGGATATGATTTCAGTCTATGGGTTTAACTCTGATCATGTGGAAATGCTTGAGCAGATCATGAGTCCGGAGTTTATGGGACAGCTTGGATATGCCGGAAGCGGAAGTGGCGGCGGAGGCGGAAGTCCGGGAGTAAGCTCCATGACTGAGGATGAAATCAATGCCATCCTTAGTGGAATTACAGACAGCAGGCAGAAAACAGTCTGCTCCTATGCACTTCACAGAGTTGGATTTCCTTATAGTCAGGATTTAAGAGACAGCGGTAACTATTATGACTGCAGTTCCTTAGCCTATTATTCATGGAAAGATGCAGGCGTGGATATTAGTTATGGCGGTGCAACCACAGCGGCAGCGGAGGCACAGGGACTGGATGAAGCCGGAAAGACTGTCTCCTTTGATGAGTTACAGCCGGGAGACCTTATCTTCTACAGTTTTACATGCAATGGAAGATATAAGAACATCAGCCATGTGGCAGTATATGTCGGAAATGGCAAAGTGGTAGAGGCACTTAATGAAAGTCTTGGTGTGGTTTACCGGGATGTGGCAAGCACAGGAAAGATTGTTGTGATAGGAAGACCATAACAGGAAATTTGCAGAGAGGGCATATTCCCTCTCTGAGACTGGAGGTAAGAATGGATTTAAAAGATATGATATTGGTAACAGAAAACGACAGGGGAACAGAGACAAATATGCTGATGACTCTGGATGATTATAAGAGTTTTATAGCAGTTGATGACATGTCAGAGCTTGCAGACAATTTGTTGCAGCTTGGAAGGACGCTTGGTAAAGCAGATAACTTCACAGAGTATTACAGGGCAGCAAATGTAACGGTATCTGCGAGATTCTGTCTGGATGATATTCAGCTGGGACACTTTCTTCAGGGATTTTATAACGATTCCAAGGAATTCCGGTTTGATAAAGAAGCCAGTTCTTCTGAATGTGTTGCAAAGCTTAAGGAGATTGGAATGACCGATAAGGGCTGGGTAGATGATTTTAACCTGCATTATGAAAGTGTGGACAGATTATTTGAAAGGGGACAGACATTCCATAACTTCAATGACCATGATTACATGGTGCTTGAAGCATTATCACCAAGAAATCTTGTGGTGATGGATATGAAGTCAGGTTCTCTTACAATCGCCCTTGGTGCGACAGAGTATAAGCGTTATCCCAAGGATGAGAAGCCTTCAAAGGATAATACCACAATCGGGGTAGCGTGGGAGCATGGCATTTATCTTGGTTCCACACTCTCAACCACGAATTTCAAGGCATACAAAAGAGAGTATGGCACACCGGAAAAGATAGAGGATATCTATGATTACAGGGCAAAGCTAAAGCAGAAGTTCTATTTTTATCAGGATATGTCAAAGGATGATGATGTGCCAAAGAAACTGCAGAATGATTTCCTTCACCAGATGTATGAGGATTTCGGAACGATTGAAGAGGACTGTTTTTACGACAGGCTGGAAGATGGAAAGTACGATGAGGGCTTTAAGGAAAGACAGGTAAAGGAAGAAAAGTGCCGGTGATGAGATTTTTACAGGAGGCGATATCATATGGAACAGGAATTTAATGTTGAGATAAAAGAAGTGCTTTCACGAGTACAGAAAGTAAAGGCAGAGTCGCTTGACGATGCCATCAATAAGGCAATGGATATGTATTATGCAGAGCAGATAGTCCTTGGAGCAGAGGACATGAAGGGAGTTGATTTTGCACCTATCAGCGAAAGTCAGCTCCCTTCTTCATTAAAAGAAAACGGAGGAAGAGCAAGATGAAAAGTGATTCAACAACAGTAATTAAGAACATGGAGTTTTTAGTAAAGGAACTTCATAAGGAGTGGGACAGATCGGGTGCTTCTAAGGCATCCGTTATTATTTCCCTTGAGGAAGTAGATGGTATCAATGATAAGTTAAAAGAGATTATCTATCAGACACAGAAGTCAGTCGATGAGGATGAGCTGACCTTTAAACAGAGCATTGCAAAGTCCAAGGAGTGCTATGTGCTTCTTCGTGTGGTGCGTAAGATTGCAAAGAAAAAGGATAAATGCGAAAAACAGGCAATCGACAATGAATTTGCAATCGAGCTGGATAAGGATGAGTTAAAGCTATTTAAAGGATTGTTTGCAGAGATGTTTAAGTAGAGGAGGACAAAGGTATGGGCGTTGATATGAAGGTCAAAGCGATATACGATTCTGAAATTGGTAACATCACCAGATCAGAAAAGAACTGGAAGGATGTGTTAAAGGTCGCAGGTCAGTTATACCGCTATGAATTTGACAATATCGTTATGGTAACAGCTCAGAGACCTCCGGAAAAAAGCACACTCATGGCAGATTATGATACCTGGAAAAAGGTGGGAAGATATGTAAAGCGTGGTGCGAAAGGCTGCGCTATCTTCCCGTCGAGGGCACTGAATCCACGCATGAGGTATATCTTTGATATCAGTGATACCGGAGGGAAAAATGTCAAACTGACATGGGACCTTGAGGGAGAAAATCTTAAGGATTATCTGGATTTTCTTGTGTCAGAAGGTCAGATTGAGCAGTACGATAACAGCGACAGGGAGTCTCTAAAAAATATATTAAAACAGTTTACAGGAACAGATGTTTGGCTTATAATAAAAGAAGAGTTCGGAGACCGAATGACCGAGCTTATGCAGCTATCAGGTAGTGTGATAAAGGAAGAAAGTAAGAAACGCAATGGCTTACAGCAGGAAATGGACATGGAGCAGCTTGTATATACAAGTGTCATGTATGCTGTAGGGACGAGATGCGGATTTGACTTATCTGTGCAAGAACAGGATTTTAGTCAGATCGTAAATATCAAAGACGAAGAGATCATTTACCGTCTTGGTTCCATTGTATGCGATGTCTCCTGTAGTGTTCTTAGAGAATTTAGTCGTAACTTAAAGGCAATCGAGAGCGAAAGGAGAATTGGATATGTTAGAAGAAATGACTTACAAGGAAGTGGACGGACTGCTTTATCCGCAGATAGAGATGCCGGACGAGACGGAGGATCTCACGAAGCTGGGCAAATACGGAAGGATGGCGATGAACTATCTAAAGGAGAACGAGCCGGCAAGATACAAGACGCTGATGAGATTCGGGAAGATGTACGAGAAGATGTCAGCGGTAGAGGAGGAAGCGAACCAGCTGTACGACCAGCTGGAGATGCAGTATCTGGCGAAGCACAAGCCACAGAATCCGTCATCGACAATGGAGATGTGGAAGATAAGAGAGCAGGCGAAGATGCAGGCAGAGGAAGTGGTACTGAATCAGATAGTGATGCGATTCCACTAGAATCAGATGATACAGAACTGAATAGGGAACTTGATGAAATCAATTCATTGGGTGTTAGTAAGGAAGCCGAATATACACAGGCTTCCTTTTTTTTCGACCAGAACGGGCAGGCAAGCATTGGCACCATTCATACTGAGGACGAAAACAATAATCAGTTTATGCGTCAGTTCGAGCAGGACAGAAAAGCTGCATTAGCAGGTAAATACAATTATCTGAATCCCAAAAAGTCTGCAACAGTACCAGGTGAGTATATCAAACAGGTGCTTATGAGAGGTACAGGCTTTGTCGGTGGCAAGGGCAGGGTATGCAAGATTTTTGAAACAGAGATTGATGCAGGAACCAGGGCAAAGCGTATCAAAGCAGAGTATGGTCAGGGAGGTGCAGGCTGGCCGGTTGACGGACTAGGGCTGCACGGATATGACACATTTCATGGGAATGGACTGCGTTTTCAGTGGCGAGATGAGGATGGAGAGGTTGAAGGATATGTTTCGTGGAAAGATATCGAAAAAGAGCTTGGTGTCCTTATTCTTACAGGGGAATACCAGTCTGAGACACCTCGTATTGATGAGCTTGCGATGGACGGACTCCGTGAGGATGATGAGGTCATTGATGCCGAATACCGGGAAGTGGAACCGGAGGAGGCAGAATCAGAGATTGATGATTATGCAATACCGGATGAGCCGGAGAGCTATGCTTCTAACAGAGATTATGTAAGTGTAAAAGGCATGACACCACAGGAAACTGCCGATGAAGACCGCATGGTAACACAGGCAGAATATGGTGCAGAGATAGAAGCTGAAACAACTGAAAAAGATCCATCAGAGCTTAAGTATATTACACCGATTGATTATGCCAAGCGTATTGCAGAGCTTGATGAAGACCTGCGTGATGCGGCGGAGATTCTTGTAACAGATTGCAGCTGCTACACTCCGTTTAGGGCATTCCTTATGGATGTGGTGCAGTCTGATTTTGCATTTATGCCCAATAAACTTGACCTTATCAGGGATATTGCATTAGGGACAGATAATGCAGAAAGAAAAGCATATTCCAACAATAAGTATGGTCTTGTGGAGTACTCAATCAGAAGCGGATATGTGAAGATCAGCTATAAGAACAGGAATGGTGTGCGTAAAGAAGGTGCTCTCGATTGGCGTGAGTTATATGAAATCTTATCTTATATGGTAAAACAGCCATTTTACTGCGGAGAAGACCAGAAGAAGTATTATCAGGAGACAAAGCAGAAGGCTGACAGGGATAAGATGAATCCGGTCTATAAGAGATTCTTTGATATCGAGGATAGTGTAAAAGCCAATCGTCTTGAAACCAGGGAAAGAGCAATAGCGAATGGCTGGGAAACCAAGATTGATGAGAATGGACATGTGGTTTCAGATGATGCAGTATCAGTATCTGTGGATGATATTCAGGCTGATACAGAATCACAGGAAACTGTAGATTTTACACCAAAGCAGGAACCAGTACAGCAAGTAGAAAGTCTTGAAAATGAGAAGAATGTTGCCGGGCAGACGAAACACAATTTCCACTATAACCTCTGGGAAATGGAAAAAGGCGGTGCTAAGACCAGATACCAGTGGAATATGGATGCAATCCGCACTTTAAAGCAGATTGAATCAGAGAACAGGCTTGCCACACCTGAGGAACAGAAAACTCTGTCGAAGTTTGTCGGATGGGGCGGACTGTCACAGGCATTTGATGAGAATAACGCAGGCTGGAGCAAAGAATATGCAGAGCTGAAAGACCTTTTATCTGATGAGGAATACAGTGCTGCAAGGGCAACAGTAAATAACGCCTTTTATACTTCACCGGAGATTGCCATGTGCATAAATTCGGCACTTGTCCAGTTTGGTTTCAGAGGCGGCAATGTATTAGAGCCATCTATGGGTATCGGTAACTTCTTTGGAAGTATGCCGGCACCAATGCAGAGAAGCAAGCTGTATGGGGTGGAGATTGACAGCATTTCAGGAAGAATTGCAAAGCAGCTTTATCAGAATGCCAATATCAGTATCACAGGATTTGAGAATACCACATATCCGGATAACTTCTTTGATGTGGTTGTCGGAAATGTGCCATTTGGTGATTATAAGGTATTTGATCCAAAGTACAACAAGTATAACTTCCGTATCCACGATTATTTTCTGGCAAAAGCACTTGATCAGGTAAGACCGGGAGGCATGGTTGCAGTAATCACCACAAAGGGAACACTTGATAAGGCAAATCCTACTATCCGAAAGTATCTGGCTGAAAGAGCAGAGCTTGTGGGAGCAGTAAGACTTCCGAATACTGCATTTAAAGATAATGCAGGAACCGAAGTGACAGCAGATATCCTGTTTTTGCAGAAGAGGGAGAGAAAGATTGATATTGAACCTGACTGGGTACACCTTGGTGTAACTGAGAATGGCATTGCAGTCAACTCTTATTTTGCAGAGCATCCGGAGATGATGCTTGGATCTATGGAATATGACACAAGGATTTACGGACAGGACAGCAGATATACAGTCTGTGTGAATAATGATGAGAACTTCAATATGTATGAGACTCTCAATAAGGCTATCGGTAATATCAAAGCCCAGATGACAGATTTTGAGAGAGTGGCAGATGAGGCGGAGCAGACGGAGGAAGTTATCCCGGCTGATCCGGATGTGAGAAACTACACTTACACATTTTTTGAAGGAAAACTCTATTACAGGGAAAATTCCGAGATGGTAAAAAAAGAAGTATCACAGACTGCCGAGGAGCGAATCCGAAGCCTTGATGAAATCAGACAGATAACAAGAGAGCTGATTGATATCCAGATGGATGGCTGCAGCGAGGAGGAGCTTTCTGATAAGCAGAGACTTCTTAATGTAAAATATGATGCCTTCGTAAAGCAGTATGGAGCCATTACTTCAAAAGCAAACAGAATAGCATTCAGGGATGACAGCGATTATCCACTTCTTTGCAGTCTTGAGGAAGTAAACGAAGATGGGGAGGTGAAAAAAGCGGATATGTTTTATAAGCAGACGATTAAGGCAAAGACAGTCATAGACAGAGTGGAGACCGCTGTGGAAGCATTAAATGTATCCGTCAATGAATTTGGATATGTAAATCTTGCCTATATGCTTTCTATCTATGAGCCGGATATTACAAATGCAAAGGAAGAACTTGCAGAAAAGTCCGGACAGACAGTGGATGAGATAACGCTAAGTGATGATGCATTAGCAGAGATTAGAAGGGCAGTCCTTGTGGAAGAGCTGGACGGACTGGTTTTCCTAAATCCAGACCGCTACAACGAGAACAATCCCGACATCGGCTGGGAGACAGCAGACGAGTATCTTTCGGGAAATGTGAGAGACAAACTTCGTGTAGCAAAGGCTATGGCGGCTGATACAGACAATCCGCAGGCAGAAAGATTTGCAGGAAATGTGGCAGCACTTGAAAAGGTGCAGCCGGAATGGATTGAAGCCTCGGATATTGATGTAAAGATTGGTACGACATGGATTGAGTCGCTTGATTATGAGCAGTTTATCTATGAGCTTCTCAATACACCAAGAAGAGCAAGGGCAGTCAGAAGCCAGTTTTACAATACAGGCATTCAGGTACACTTAAATAAGATGAGCATGGAATGGTTCATCGAGAATAAGAGCATGGATAAGCATTCAGTGGCAGCTACTAAGACTTATGGTACAAGCCGCATGGATGCTTATTCTATTTTTGAGGATACGCTGAATCTTAAAACTGTAACAGTAAGGGACAGGATTGATGACGGTGATGGCAAATATCATTACGAAGTCAATAAGAACGAGACAATGCTTGCAAGGGAAAAGCAGAACATGATCAAGGAGAAGTTCAAGGAATGGCTGTTTGCAGAGCCGGAGCGAAGACAGAAATATGTGGAGTATTACAACGAGACATTCAATAACATCCGTCTGCGTGAGTATGACGGAAGTCACTTACAGTTTCCGGGAATGAATCCGGCGATTGAGTTAAAGCCACATCAGAAGAATGCGGTGGCAAGAATCCTTCTTGGAGGAAACACCCTGTTGGCACACTGCGTTGGTGCCGGAAAGTCCTTTGAGATGATGGCTGCCTGTATGGAGCAGAAGAGACTCGGACTTGCCAATAAGACGATCATGGTTGTTCCAAAGCCACTTATCGGTCAGACGGCATCAGAGTTTTTAAGGCTTTATCCGTCAGCAAATATCCTGGTTGCCACAGAGCGTGATTTTGAAAAGAGCCGCAGGAAGCAGTTCGTATCAAGGATTGCAACAGGTGACTATGACTGTATCATCATGTCGCACTCGCAGTTTGAAAAAATCCCGATCTCAGCAGAGAGAAAGGAAAGAATGCTCAATGAGCAGATTGATGAAATCAGCTATGCGATTGATGAGATGAAGGAGCGTAACGGGGAGCGTTGGACTGTAAAACAGATGGAAAGCCAGAAGAAAAAGCTGGAGGAGCAGCTGAAATCCTTATCAGATGAGAGCAGGAAGGATGACCTTATAACCTTTGAGGAACTTGGTGTGGACTCTATCATGGTTGACGAAGCGCACAATTTTAAGAACCTTGCGATTTTTTCCAAGATGAATAATGTGTCAGGTATCAGCAGCAGTGGAGCGAAGAAGTCAACGGATATGCAGCTTAAATGCCAGTATTTGTCTGAGATAAATGATGGCAGAGGCATTGTGTTTGCGACAGGTACGCCAATATCCAATACCATGTGTGAGATGTATGTCATGCAGCTTTACTTACAGAAAGCGGCACTTGAAGAGATGGGGATTTATCACTTTGATTCCTGGGCAGCGAACTTTGGTGAAGTGACAACAGCACTGGAGCTTACTGTAGAGGGAAGCGGTTTCCGTTTTAAAAGCAGATTCAATAAGTTTACGAATCTGCCGGAGCTTATGAATATCTTTCGTGAAGTAGCAGATGTGCAGACCGCAGACATGCTTGACCTTGATGTGCCGGCTCTTCGTGGCGGCAAGCCTATCATAGTGGAGTCAGAGCCTGACTGGTATGTAAAGCAGGTTATGGAAGACTTTGTTGTTAGGGCAGAGCGTATCAGAGGTGGTGGAGTTGATCCAAGTGTGGACAACTTCCTAAAGATTACTCATGAGGCAAGATTACTCGGAACAGATGCAAGGCTGATTGATAAGGACGCACCAAATAATCCAGATGGAAAGCTCAATAAGGTAGCGGAGAATGTATGGAAAGAATATGAGAAAGGAAATGCCAACGGTCATATAGGCTGCCAGCTTATTTTTTCGGATATCGGCACACCGGGACCGGATAAGGATTTTACCATCTACGATTATCTGAAGGAAACACTGATACAGTATGGTATTCCGGCAGAGGAGATAGCATTTATCCATGATGCAAAGACCGACGCACAGAGGGATGCACTATTTAAGGAAATGAGAACAGGTAAGAAAAAAGTGCTTATAGGTTCTACAGATAAATGTGGTACTGGCGTTAATGTTCAGACACATCTGGTTGCAATGCATCATGTGGACTGTCCTTGGAAGCCAAGCTCCATTGAACAGAGGGAAGGACGAGGCATCAGGCAGGGCAACGAAAATGAAGAGGTGGCAATCTATAGATATGTCACCAAAGGAACTTTTGATGCATACAACTGGTCGCTTGTTGAAAATAAGCAGCGATTCATCAGTCAGGTCATGACAAGCAAGGCTGTAAGCCGAAGCTGTGAGGATATCGATGAGGCAACACTTTCCTATGCAGAGATTAAAGCGGTTGCCACAGGCAATCCTTTAATCAAGGAAAAGATGGAGATTGACAATGATGTCCAGAGATTAAAGCTCTTAAAGGCATCCTATGACAATCAGAGATATGGATTGCAGGATAACTTTATGATTAAGTACCCGAAGCTTATTAAGACAGCAACAGAAAAGCTTGCCAATGTAAGAGAAGATGTAAAGGCAAGGGATAAAGAACTGATTGATAATCCGGAATTTGCCATTACCATAGGCAAAGCAACCTACACAGAGCGTGTGGATGGAGGAACGATGATGCTTGAAGCAATCAGCAAATGTAAGACCGGAGAGACAACTGCAATCGGCAAGTTCCATGGATTTGAGCTGCTTGTGGAAAAGAACTTCCTTGGTATCAATTATATGGTGCTTCGTGGAAAGACTGAGTACAAGGCAGAACTTTCCACAAGTCCGGTCGGCAGCATGGTAAAGCTGGAAAACCTGTTCAATGGACTCCATGAGAACATTGATTTCTTAGAAAAGAAGATTGAGCAGTACCAGAATGACCTTGAAGCATCAAAGGCAGAGTATGACAAGCCATTTGCATACAGCAAGGAACTGGAAGAAAAGCTGTCAAGGCAGTGTGAACTGAATGCCCAGCTTGACCTTGAGAACGCAAAGGCTGTGGATGCAGACCTGAGCGGACCGGAGGAAGAAAGAGAAGCTGATGACAGAATGGAATCTGCAGCAATTGTAGCAGAGGATAAAGGTGCTTATCAAGCGGACAGAGAGGGCAGAACACGATAGGAGAGTGAATAATATGAGCATAAGAAAAGTGGTCGCAGGACTACTGATTACAGCAGGGATTGCCATTATGGCAGTCCCTTTTTTCTGGCGGGCAACAGGAGAAAAACAGACAGAACAGCTCATAAGTGAATTTGAGCAGACATTGGAGGATGATTACGATGAAGAAACAAATGTGGAGGAAGAGCAAACCTCCATTAGTGAAGAGGATGAAGCCATTTTTAAAGAAGGCGGTATTATCGGTATCATTGAGATACCGGGCATAGATATCCGGTATCCGGTAATGGAAGGAACCACAAGTAAAGTGCTTAATGCCGGGATCGGTCATATAGAAGAAACAGCAGGGATTGGGGAGAGTGGCAACTGTGTATTGTGCGGTCACAATGGCAGCAGATATGGCACATTTTTTACACCACTAAGTCAGATATCCATAGGTGATGAAGTAATGATAACCGACAAAAATGGGCTGAAGCATATCTATGAGGTAACAGAGACAGATGTAGTAAATCCGTATGATAACAGCATCAAGACACAGGGCGATGAAAAAGAACTAACTCTTTTTACCTGTTCCCAGAAAGGAACCATGCGTTTTGTGGTCAGGTGCATTTATAAGGAGGCGGTGATGGATGAATAAGAGATACCGGTTAGGTGAGATAGAAGAGGCA
>OLSO01001836.1_pt1 | contig 14702 bp, 9 predicted proteins | sample 1672441 | NCBI WGS metagenome assembly OLSO01 (sample SAMEA3136686, study PRJEB25190) | human gut metagenome | biome: human gut; feature: human-associated habitat; material: faeces | place: Austria | collected 2013 | reverse complement strand
CCAGATCTCCGGTACAAGTACTCCCTCTACATCAAGACATGTTATATACATCGTAATATTCCTCCATCTGCTTCGTTCTCTAATCACTTTATTACTTTACTGTAATGTATTGATTTTAACATATATACTACATATTTACTACTTATTTTTTTTAATGACAGTGAAAAAAGGAGACCAGATATCTGATCCCCTTTCCCATCTTCTATTATTCCATAATAGGTTTCAGTGCTTCTGCAAGCTTCTCTTTCTCAGCTTCTGCCTCTGCAAGGTCTTTACCAAGTGTTGTGTAGTAGATCTTGATCTTCGGCTCTGTTCCGGATGGACGAACGATTACTGTCTCGTTGTTCTCCAGTTTGTAAACAAGTACGTTAGCCTTCGGAAGTCCTGTCTCTTCTGTCTTCTCGTAATCGATCACGCTGGCTACTTTGTATCCTGCGATCTCTTCCAGAGGATTCTTACGAAGGTCTTCCATGATTCCTGACATCTTATCCATTCCACTCAGTCCCGGGAATTCAAAGCTATCGATCTTGTTGAGATAACGTCCGTACTGTGCGTAGATCTCTTCCAGTCTCTGTTTCAGTGAGCTTCCGATGCTTCTGTAGTAAGCGGCCATCTCACAGATCAGCATAGATCCGATGATTGCATCTTTATCACGTACATAAGGTCCTGCAAGGTATCCGTAGCTCTCTTCAAATCCGAAGATAAAACGGTCAACTTCTCCTGCTGCCTCGAGGTTCGCAATCTGATCTCCGATCCATTTGAATCCTGTCAGTACGTTACGAAGCTCTACTCCGTAATGCTCTGCAACTGCATCTGCAAGTGGTGTAGATACGAGAGATTTCACTGCTACCGGTTTCTCAGGCATTGTGCCTTTCTCGATACGTCCTGCTGCAATGTAGTCAAGAAGAAGAACTCCGACTTCATTTCCTGAAACGAGCTCGTAAGATCCGTCCGGGCACTTCATAGCGATTCCCACACGGTCTGCATCTGGGTCTGTTGCAAGCATGAGGTCTGCGCCTGTCTCTTTCGCAAGATTCAGTCCCAGCTCAAGTGCTGCAAAGATCTCTGGGTTCGGGTAGCTGCATGTTGTGAAATATCCATTCGGATACTCCTGCTCCGGTACGATTGTTACATCTGTGATTCCGATGTCTTTAAGTACACGTGTTACCGGTACTAATCCAGATCCATTCAGTGGGCTGTATACAAGCTTAAGTCCTGCGCTCTTACACAGACCCGGACGAACCTGACGGGACTCGATTGCCTCATACAGTGCATCCTTACAGTCATCTCCTACGAAACGGATCAGACCTTCTTCAACTCCCTGAGCGAAAGACATATACTTCGCACCTGTAAGTACATCTGTCTTCTGGATCTCTTCGTATACGATTGCTACTGCATCATCTGTCATCTGGCATCCATCCGGTCCGTATGCCTTATATCCGTTATACTTCGCCGGGTTGTGGGATGCTGTTACCATAACACCTGCGTTACAGTTATAATAGCGTGTTGCAAAGGAAAGTGCCGGTACTGGCATCAGAGCATCGTAGATTCTTACTTTAATTCCGTTCGCTGCAAGAACTCCTGCTGCTGTCTTCGCAAACACATCACTCTTGAGTCGGCTGTCGTAGCTGATCGCTACTGTCTGTGTACCGCCCTGTGTCTTTACCCAGTTAGCGAGTCCCTGTGTAGCCTGACGAACAACATAGATATTCATTCTGTTTGTTCCTGCTCCAAGTACACCACGAAGTCCGGCTGTTCCAAACTTCAGCGCAACTGCGAAACGCTCCTTGATCTCGTCATCATTTCCCTCGATTTTAGTTAACTCCGGCATCAGATCTGCGTCTTCCAGGTCTGCTGCCATCCAGCGCTTATACTCTTCCTGATACATCTTAATCACTCCTATTATTTTCTTAAAATGTAAAATTATTGCAATTCAGCCATACAACGTAAGACCGTCAGTTTATGACCACTTCGTTGTATGGCTGAACTGTTTCTAAACTTTACAAGTCTAGTCATATTATACCATGCAGGTAGATTTACAGCAAGATTACTTGTCTATTTTAACAAGCATTTTCCATTACATAGAAATAATTCCCAATACATTTGCAATAGAACTTAATAATATAATAATCAGGCAGATCGGTGCCAGATATTTCATAAAGAACATGTATAATTTCTTTCTCTTAAATGCAGATGACTGCTCAATCTCCCTTGCAATCTTGTCAAATCCAACGGTACGAACGATCAAGAAGCATGTTGCAAGTGCTGCAAGTGGCATCATCACTGAATTTGTCAGGAAGTCAAAGAAGTCCAGACATGCCATTCCGAAAATCTGAATAAAGCTCAATACTCCATATCCCATAGAAGATAAGGTTCCGATTATAAGCATAACAGCAACCATAAGGATACAGCATTTCGGTCTGCTCCAGTGAAGTTCATCCTGGAATGTAGATACGCTTGTCTCCAGAAGTGAGATTGCACTTGTCACTGCTGCAAGAAGTACCAATATGAAGAACAGGATACCAGCCAGCCTTCCAACGCCCATACTTGCGAATACCTTCGGAAGTGTGATGAACATCAGAGATGGTCCTGCCTGCAGATTGTCCGGGTTTCCACCAGAGAATGCAAATACAGCCGGAATGATCATAAGTCCTGCGAGCATTGCGATTGCTGTATCGAAAATCTCAACCTGTGTTGTACTCTTCTCAAGATCAACGTCTTTACCAATATAAGAACCATATGTATACAAAATTCCCATCGCGATTGACAGGGAGTAGAACATCTGTCCCATTGCCGCAACAACCGTCATTGCTGAGAAGTGCTTTGGATTCGGAATCAGGAAATACTTCACACCTTCAATTGCTCCCGGTCTTGTTACAGAATAAATTGCTACGATAACCGCAAGGATAACAAGGATTGGCATCATAATCTTAGATACTCGCTCTACACCATTCTCAACTCCTGCCAGGATAACGCAGAATACAAGAATAGAAAACACGATGAACCATGCTTCTACCTGAAAAGAATCTGAAATAAATTCTGTAAAATATCCGTCCTGTGCAACAGTCTGCACATTTCCTTTCAAATACTCTGCAAGGTACTTGATAACCCAGCCACCGATCGAACTATAATACGGCACGATCAGCATAGGGATTATTGCATTGAGCCATCCGCCGATCTTAAATGATTTTGTCTTACCAAATGTCTGAAAAGCTCCAACCGGACTTTTTCTTGTCATTCTTCCAAGTGCTGTCTCTGACATGATCAGAACATATCCAAAAGATACGGTCAGAATCAGATAAACGAGAAGGAAGATTCCCCCTCCATATTTCGCAGCCAGATACGGGAATCTCCAGATATTTCCCAGGCCGACTGCTGAGCCTGCAACAGCAAGCACATATCCAATTTTACCCGAGAAGCTTGCTCTCTTTGCTGATTGTCCATTGTTACTCATAAATTGCCTCCCATCACATAACAGTCTGTACTGCTATTTTCCCATCTTTTTTATAGCCTATACTGTTCTATTCTACCATTCACAATCATGAATAGCAACAAAAAAGAGCGTTGACAGCGCTTTTTAAAACACATTTAAAATGCTATCTCGGCTCATTTTTATACGTTTTTATAATTTTCCTTCTATTTCTGCTCTTTCAAGCAATCTCTCAATCCCTATATTCCATGTTCCGATCTTCACCCCAGCATTGATCACACGCTTACATTTCCCTATTGTCTCAAATGCTTTCTGAAGCGTTTCTTCCCGAATCTCCTCGAACGGTTCTTCCGTGATCACTTCTGCTGCCAGTAATCTTGCCAGCCGGTAATCCATATCATTTTCATATAAAATACCTGCCGCAAACGGGATGTGCTCCTTCTGAAGTCTTCGATAAACCGGGATTCCAGTTCCGCCGGAAGAGATCACGAACACTTCCGGCTCACCCTCTGGCGCAGGAAGTTCAATACTTCCAAAAAGCGGGTCAAAATATCCATTATTGATTCCATACAATTCGCGAATGATTTCTTCTGTAAATACTTCTTCCGGACTTCCATAATGTGAAATCGTCTCGCCTTTAACACAGATGATCTTATCTGAAATCTTCTGTGCCAGATCGATTTCATGAAGAGACATAATCACCGTAATCTTCTTCTGCCTTGCCATCCGCTCAAGGATAGACAACAGCTCCAACTTATATTTTACATCCAGGAATGAAGTCGGCTCATCTAAAACGATCACATCCGGGTCCTGACAGATTGCTCTCGCCAGCAGAACGCGCTGCTTCTGTCCGTCACTAATCGCATTAAAATCACGGTTGCCGAGCTCCTGCGCATGCACCGCCTGCATCGCCTCTTCCACCAGACATTCATCTTCCTGCGTCAGAATCCCAAGTCGTCCTGTGTAAGGATAACGTCCAGTCGCCACAATATCATGACAAGTCATCAACTCTGTCTTGATCCGATCCGTCAACACGACCGCCATCTTAGACGCAAGCTCTTTGTACGGCAGTTTCAGAAGAGAAGTATCGTCAAAAAATACATTTCCTCCAACGACTTTCAGCTGTCTTGTAATACTTTTCAAAATCGTTGACTTTCCTGAACCATTCGGACCGATCAAAGTCACGATCTCCCCCTTGTTGATCCCGATATTAATATCACGGATCAGGGAGTTTCCATTATAACCTACCGACAGGTCTTTCATTTGAAAATAATAATCTGCCATCTTATTTTCTTCCTCCCTTCGGTATCATCATATAGATAACGATCGGTGCACCCAGAATAGAAGTCACCGTACTGATATTCAATTCCACCGGTGCCAGTGCCATTCGTGCGATCAAGTCACAGATCATACAGAACACAGCTCCCATAAAGAACGTTCCCGGTATAACCACGATCGGTTTTGATGTTCCAAATGCCTTCCTTGCAAGAAACGGAACTGCGATTCCCACGAAGGAAATCGGTCCCGCAAATGCTGTCACACACGCTGACAGAATACTGGAAAGCAAGATCAAAATCACGCGAAATGTCTTGATGTTGACTCCCATACTCTGCGCATATGCTTCTCCCAATTGATATGCACTGATTGGTTTGGACAGGAAAAATGTAAACAGCACCGCAAGTCCGACAACCACTGCTGCCACACGAATATTGCTCCAGCTCATTCCGGAAAAACTTCCCTGTGACCACCCGTGCAGATTCACAATATCAGAATCATCCGCAAATGTCACAACAAAATCCGTGATAGCCGAACAGATATATCCGATCATGATCCCCCCGACAAGAAGAGACGCCATATGCTGCACTTTTTTCGACATCAGAAGGATAAATCCCGTCGAGATCAGCGACCCGATAAATGCTGCAAGAATCAGTGTATACGAAGAAAATCTTCCGATATATTTCAAATACACGATCATTGTAAGTGCCACGACCATTTTCGCTCCGGAAGAAATTCCGAGAACGAAAGGTCCGGCAATAGGATTAGAAAAAAATGTCTGCAGCAAAAAGCCTGAAAGAGACAATGCACCACCAAGCAGCGCTGCCATCAGAATTCTCGGAAGACGGATCTTCCATATAATATTGTACTCTGTCGCCGCTCCTTCTTTCAGAAAGAGAATGCGCAGAATCTTAGGCACCGGAATATGAACATTTCCGGTATTGATATTTAGCACCGTCACAACACAAAATACTGCTGCAAGAATCAGAAATACCGCTGTGTATCTTGTACGCCGTCTGAAATTTTCCTGATGAAAACTTGTCTGCTCCATTCTTCTACTCCATCTTTTCAAGAAATGTCATCTGAGATGCATCACCGTCTGTCAGCATCAGATGCATATCTTTAATCAGCTCTCCGACTGTATCTGTTGCCTGATATAAGTTCTTTCCAGTATACCAGACATTTCCGTCTTTCACCGCCTTGAATTCAGAGAACAATTCATTCTTTGCTTCCAACTCACTGATACTATTTATCTGTCCGTCGATCGTCCCGTTGTAGATCAGATAATCTGCAGCTACAGCAGTCGCATAGAATTCCTCCATCGTCAGTTTAACAGATGGTGCGTTGCTGTCCGGATTCTTCAGATCTTTGAACGCATATCTTCCACCTGCGATTTCGATCATTGACGGAATATAATCGTCAGATTTTCTCACAACGATTGAACCATCTGTACTCACATAGAAATAAGCAACCGTCTTTTCCGTGTTCTCAAAGCCTTTCAGTTCCTCGATTACATGAGCCTGCTGGTCAAAAAATGTATCCGCTTCTTCCTCTTTATTCAGAAGCGCCCCATAAAGCTTGATCCACTCGGTTCTTCCAAGCGGATGTGACTCATAACTGGAGTAGTCTACAAATACCGGAATCCCAAGATCTTCGATCATTTCCTGTACTTTCGGTGTATGAAGGATCATCGTTGATTCAATTGCCAGATCACAATCTCCGTCAACGAGAGTCTCATAATCCGGTTCGCTGTATTTTCCCGCAAATGTCATCGCTCCGGATTCCATTGCTTCCTTTGCACTCTCTACATACCAGCCGGAAGCCTCAAGTCCGGAGAATTTTACCTTGTCAATTCCGCCGATTGCATCAAACAGAGACATGGATGCTGTCGCCGCCATATAAATATTCTCTGTCGGCTGCTGGATCACAACAATATCATCCGCCAGATTTTCCGGTTCTTCTTCACCTTCCGGAACGATCAGATATTGCTTATCTTCATGGACATCGATTAACTTATATCCGTCCTTATAATAGTATACATCGAATTCTGTCGCGTAAGTCAGATCCATTGTAGATTCATAGGTAAGCCCTTCGATCTCCGGTGCTTTTTTTGTCTTGTCGGCTGTATCTTTGGTCTTATCCTTTGTTACATCTGTACCTGCTGAATTATTACCGCTGTTTCCACCGGAGGCTGCGGTAGAACCGCAGCCTCCGAGCAGAAGTGCAGCTGAAAGCATGAACGCTGTGATTCTGCATCTTCTTATCTTCATTCTATTTTTCTCTCCTATTTCTCTACCGCTGCTACTGCCGCATCAAACTTCTCGTTCGTCAGCTCTTCACATCCGTAGAGAACACCGTAAACCTTGGTCCACTCCTGCTTTCCAAGTTCTGTCTTTTCCTCAGAAGAACGATCAACAAAAACCGGAATACCAAGCATTGCAAGCTTTTCTGTCAGCTCTTCGAACTGTTCCGTCTTCTCTTCTACTGTCAGAGTCTCTTTTGTATCTTTACTGTCTTTATCTGCTATTTTGTCAGTATCTTTCGCTGCATTTTCCTCAGAATCTTCTCTTGGAAGAATATCTCCTGTAAACAATGCAAGATTCACTTCACTCTTCACAAAATTCTTCAGTTTCAACTTGTCCGCTGTTCCTGCATATGCAACTTCAGCATTCTTCTCTCCGTCTTTTGCTTTCATCTTATCAGCAATCTCGGATACTGTACAGTCTTTGCTCTTTATTCCAACTGCCACAATATTATCAAGAAGATCGAGATCTTTCATCGTATTCAGAATCTCATCAGACTCTGCATAAGTATGATCTGTCGGTTTTTTCACAATGATCATATCCTGCTCAAGACCAACCGGAACTTCCACATCCTCCGGAACAATCAGATATTTCACAACATTTCCCTTGTAAAGCTCTGCTGCCAGTTCCTGTTCGCTTGTGCCGTTGTTATCCGAAGCTGCGGATTCCTCGACAGAAGCATCTACTTTGCTTTCTGCATCTGAGTTCTTAGAATCTTCTGATCTATTGATCGTAACAGAAGCTACTTTCTTCTTGGAAGACTTCTCTTTATCTTCTGCAGACTTCTCATTTTCAGACTTTGTTTCCTCTGCTTTTTCAGGGTCTCTTGCTGTGTCCTTCGTCATATCGATTTCAAGAAGTACAATCCCCTGATCATAATGATAAATCTTGAAATATTCTGCATAGTCAAGCTTTGTCTCTGACTGATATTCCAAACCAATGATTTCAGGTGCTTTTTCATCCAGCTTCTGGTTACTGCTTGTTGAAACATCTGTTCCGTTTGCAGATGTTCCTCCATTCGCCGCTGCAAGATAAATGAAAATCGTATATTCTATCTCATGTGCAACAGACATTTTATCTGTCATTCCAATAATCTTATTATTCTGATTCAATGCAACCGGGATAACAACTGTCGCTGATCCGCCGCCCTTTGTTGTGTAATACTTATTTCCGTTCGCTTTCACATACTGATAATGATCACTGCTGAACACGAGTGTTGCATAAGCCTGTCCATTCTGGATCGTCACTTTATTACAAGTAATCTGAACCTTACCTGTTCCACCGGACCAGGTAAAACGATCCGGAGTGTATACACCGTCTTTCAGTGTTGTTCCACTGTCTACATGAGAAGTAGAACCACTTGTATCGGATTCGTATTTTGATACATTATCTGCTTTTCCGTCATTTCCATCTGTTTTTCCTGAATTAGTTCCAGATACAGAACCACCTGGGAAAGCAGAATTGTTCGTTCCTGTATTGCCGGAACCACCTGTAGTTCCAGAATTTCCTGTATTACCGTTATTTCCTGTATTTCCGGAATCACCTTTATTCTCAGAATCTGTAGAATTAAGATCGGCAATCTTCTTCATTGTCTCTGACTGGAAAGTCAGCATTCTGTCATACCAGATTCCTTTTTTAATGGAATATGCTGCTACTGCGATTTCCTTATCCAACGCTTCTACCGGAACAGTATAAGTATATTTTCCTTCTTCATTCACCTGATATGGAATCCAGGATGACTGATCTGCGCTTGCAGCCTCTTCCTTTGTTCCCATATACAGATAGCCGTAACCGGTTCCGCTTAATGTAAGCACGGCACTCATTTTTCCGTCTTTTGCTGTCAGGATACAATCCACTACTTTAAACATGGAAGAACTGGAAGTTACATCCATACTGTAGATTCCGTTTGCTACTGTTGCTTCCGGTGTCGGTGTTGGCGTTGGTGCCGGATCCGGTGTTGAGGTTTCTCCCGGATTCGGAATGTACATCCATAAGTACTGTTTGTCATACCAAGTCTGATCTTTTGACTTTCTCAAAGATACCGGAATTGTCTGACCTGCTTTTTCTTTCGGCACATTGAAATGAAATGTCCATGCACCTTCTTCATCCTTTGTTCCTTCTATAACAGATGCTTTCAACAAGTCATCTTTTGAACCAAGATATAGCGCATCAAATCCCGTGTTGTTTGTCTTGATCGTAATATCAAGTTCGCCATCCTTTTCAACAACTGTTGATTCACTGACCTTGAACATCTTGAACTCTTCAGCGTCTTCTTTTACTACTTTCACAGATTCTCCTGTTACAGAAGGAGCCTCCTGCAGTGGCGGAAGTTCCGGTTCCGGAGTATTCGTAGAATCGTTAGAATCCGTAGAAGGTTCTGACTTGCCTGTCTCATCTTTTATCTGTGTATCCTTGTTATCAGTTTTTTCGTCCGCAACCTGATCTGAGACAGTTGTGCCTGGATTTTTCCCGGTGGTTTCTGTATCTTTCTCTTCTGAGTTATTTTCTAAGTTGTTTTCTGAATTATTTTCTGAGTTATTCTCTAAATCTGGTTTTGTTTCCGCTTCGATTGAATTCTGATCATCTGATTTATCCGAAGAATTATCAACTTTATCAGATTCCTTTTTCTGATCTTCTTTTGTTAAATCGTCATTTCCTTTATCTTCTTTAACATTTCCTGCGTCTTCTGTCTGACTCTCATCTTGTTTCTTATCTAGATCAGCTTCTTCCACCTCAACAGTTTCCTGTAAATTTGTCTCATACTGCTGCTCATTTTCTGCCGCATATGTTCTTGTATAAGACAATGGTGAAACCATCATAGAACCTGTCAGCATAAACGCAAGCCATCTGCTCTTATTTTTCATTTCTTTTTTGTCTCCTATTAAGTTGTGAATTATAAAATACGGAAAATGGATAGAATTATCCTGAATCGAATGAATGATTTTTTCGGTACAATCAATTACTCGTGATCTGGAATTCGTATATTCCCCGCACCAACGGCCGGCAGGTTTCCTGACTTACAGATCTTCTATACAGAACACCTTCCCGGTCTCCCAGTGGATGTGCGGACTCTCCACACTTGTCTGTATAGGAGCGGTCTTCTGAAATCTAATTTCTAAGAAGACCGCATCTCTGCTCACAGTGACGAGTTCGTACAGGTCTTGCACCTGTTTCCCTTTTACCTGTTTCAATCAGGATATGGAAATATATTCTCTGATCAAACAGCACCGAACGCTATTATTTCTGACTAACTATAACATTTCATTATATTGAAGTCAACTATTCCGCCTTCACGGCCCAGCGCATCTTCGTAGATCTTGCTCTTCCGTTCTGTGCACATTCCTGCGCTGACGGACGCACAACATCCCTTGCATATTCGGAATAGATTCCTTCTTTATATCCTGCTTTGAGTGCTTTCTTTACAAGCTTGTCCTCTCCGGAATGGAATGTGAGAATTGCCACTCTTCCGCCCGGTTTCAATGCTCCCGGAAGTTTCTCCATGAATTCATACAGCACTTCGAACTCATTATTGACATCAATACGAAGTGCCTGGAATGTTCTCTGGCAAGTCTTTTTGATAATGTCCTTCTTTTCTTTATTATTTGGAAGGAAATCTAAAGTCTTCTCGATGACATTTCTAAGCTTTGTTGTTGTATCGATGCGATTGCCTCTGCGAATCTCATCCGTGATTGCTTTCGCCAGCTCTTCGCAGTATGGCTCATCTGAATTCTCGTAAAGCATTCCGGCAAGCTCTTCCTCGGAAATGTTATCAAGGCGCTCTGCTGCGCTGATTCCCTTCTCCTGGTTCAGTCGCAGATCCAGCGGTCCGTCAACTTTGAAAGAAAATCCTCTCTTCGGATTGTCGATCTGCATAGAGGAAACTCCAAGATCCGCAAGGATAAAATCAAATCCTCCAACTTCTTTTGCAATCTCATCGATCGTGCAGAAATTCTGCAGACGGATACTTAAAATGTCTTCTCCGAATCCCTGATCTGCCAGACGTTTTCTTGTCTTTGCAGACTCTTCCGGATCAACATCTGTTGCATAGATGTGCCCCTCACCTTTCAGACATTCCAGCATTGCTTTCGTATGTCCACCGTATCCGAGTGTCGCATCGAATCCAGTCTCACCCGGCTGGATTTTTAGGAAATCCAGGATCTCATTTACCATGATGGAAATGTGCATTCCGGCAGGAGTATTTCCCTTCTGGATTACATGCGCGATCGTATCCTTGTATTTCTCCGGCTGTAACTCTTTATATTTCTCCTCGAATTTCTTCGGGTATTTTCCTTTATATCTCACACGACGCTTGTGCGGTGTCTGTGATTCTTGTATGTTCTGATTGTTCTGTTCGCTCATTTCGCTCTCCTGTTCTTATCTTTACAACGTATGTACAGTATACCATGAAAGTTATTCACAATATACCATGAACTTTGAAATGTTTTCCACATAAGTCTGCATATTTTTCACCTATTCACATTTCTTTACCGGAACCTGCATGGATTCGCTATTTTATCCGGCTGCATATCTTACTGCCACGTTCATCACTCCGGCAAGCATCATCACAACCACCGGATTCAGTTTTGTCTTACGAAGCAGTAACAGACAGATTCCGAAGATCACCACCATAGACCATTTTGTCGCCGCAAACTGCACAATTCCATCTGTCCAAAATGCAGTGTGCAGAATTGCGATACCTGCGGAGGCGATCAGTGCGACAACTGCCGGTCTTAAGGATTCCAGCACGCTCTGGAACATTTTCATTTTCTTATATCTTAAATAAAACCATGCGATCAAAGTTACGATAATACAAGACGGCAGAATGCACCCACAGGTCGCCGCAACAGATCCCGGAACTCCCGCAATCTTGCTGCCGACAAATGTTGCCGCATTGATTGCAATCGGCCCAGGTGTCATCTGGGAAATCGTGATCAAATCTGTGAATTCTGTCATCGTAAGCCAACCATGCTGTGTCACAACCTGTTCTTGGATCAGAGGCATCGCCGCATAACCGCCACCAAAGCTGAACAGTCCAATCTGAAGAAAGCTTAAAAATAATTTCAAATAAATCATTTCTCTTCACTTCCTTTCCTCGTGATCTTTTTCTCAATTAATGCGCGGAGTACTCCGACAATTCCACAGATCAGAATCACATAGACTACATTTACCTCAAATATGCAGGAAGCTATAAATGCCCCGACCATAAGTACGTATGACAAAGCATCTTTCTTCTTCACGATTCCGGCACCCATGTCATATGTCACAGATGCGATCACGGCGCCCACTCCGGCCTGCATTCCTTCGAGCATTAAGCTGATGATCTGGTTACTTCGAAATGCCTGATAACCGGCAGAAAGTATCGATATAATAAGAAATGGTGGGATTACTGTCCCGGCAATTGCTGTCAGAATCCCCGCAATTCCAGCCAGTTTATATCCGATCACGATTGCTCCGTTCACTGCGATTGCTCCCGGTGCCGACTGCGCGATCGCCACAAGATCCAACATTTCTTCTTCCTCAATCCAATGATATTCATCTACGAACTTTTTCTTCATCAGGCTGACAATCACATAACCGCCACCAAATGTAAACGCACTTAAGTAAAAAGTCGACCAGAAGATTTTCCACAATTTTTTATCTTGTTTTTTTCCTTGCGTTTTTTCTTGTTGTTCTTCCATATATATTGTCCTCGTATATTATGATCATGCGAATTGCGTAGCACTAGAACTCCCGCCACACTATATGCTATTGGCAGGCAAAACTCCCTAACTATGATATTCTTTCTCTTGTAGTCTATCGCAATCAAAATGATTATGCAATCGCCTTGAATTTTTTACATTATATTTTCCTTTTTGAAACCTTAATTTTATCTGAATTTTCCCTATTTGGAAAATGATTATGATACAATGAGAACAGTAATATTTATCATAAAGGAGATTGAAATTGAAAAACCTATTTTTTCGATTCTCTTGTGCCGTTCTCCTGTGTTACTGCCTGACCGGATGCGGTAGCATACAGCACAAATCCAGTACGGACACGGCGCAGGCGCAGGGTACTAAGGCACCACCCAAGACAGCGGATGATTTTTCTATCTCATCAGATTCTGAAAATGAAACTGTAGATGAAACTTCTTCTGCTGATGCCGCCACCCCATCTGCTTCTGAATCTGTAACTCAGCAGGAACTGCTGACCGGCGCAGCGGCTCTTTACAGCAATGGACAGGAGATCAGCTTTGACCCTTCCTGGCAATACGCAGACTTTTCTGCAATCAATTCTGGAACAGCTACTATTTATCTTGCAGATTCTGACCGCAAGGATATCGTCATCGGCGTGAATGCCGGACATGGAACTTCCGGTGGTGCTTCTGTAAAGACACAGTGTCACCCAGATGGTTCTCCAAAGACAACCGGCGGAAGCACTGCTCAGGGTGCAACTTATGCGACTGCAGTTTCCGGGGGAATGACATTTAACGATGGAACTGCTGAAAGCACTGTTACACTTCAGATGGCTCAGATTCTGAAAGATAAGCTACTTGCTCAAGGATATGATGTCCTTATGGTGAGAAACAGCGACGATGTCCAGCTTGATAATGTTGCCCGCACCGTACTCTGTAACAATGTAGCTGACTGTCACATCTCACTCCACTGGGATGGAGATGGATTGGGGTATGACAAAGGCTGTTTCTACATTTCTGTGCCGGATGGTCTGAAAAGTATGGAACCTGTCGCTTCCCACTGGCAGGAACATGATGCACTTGGAGCATCTCTTGTAGAAGGACTTCGTACAGAAGGAATGACCATTTACCAAAATGGTTCTATGAATATCGATCTGACGCAGACTTCTTATAGTACAATTCCGTCTGTTGATATGGAACTTGGAAATGCAAGCTCTGACCACAGTGATTCCACACTAAATAGTCTGGCTGATGGTCTGGTTCTTGGACTCAATGCTTATTTTGGAAATTAGAATTCTTATTGAGTTATTTATTTTATTTTTTAAGGAGGTTATTATGGAGCCACTCATTCGTGTTAAAAATATGTACAAGATCTATAACCCGGGAGAAAATGAAGTCCGCGCACTGGATGATGTTTCTCTTGAAATCAACCAGGGGGAATTTATTGCCATTGTCGGACATTCCGGTTCTGGTAAATCTACATTTATGAATATGCTCGGCTGTCTTGACACACCTGATTCCGGGGAATATTTTCTGGACGGAAAAGATGTTGCCAATCTCTCAGACAATGAACTGTCTGATATCCGCAATCACAAGATTGGCTTCATCTTTCAGGGATTTAATTTGATTCCAAACCTGGATGCACTTGGAAATGTAGAACTTCCGCTGATCTATCGCGGACTTGGAAAGCAGCAGAGAAAAGAGATTGCCGGGGAAGCTCTATCGAAAGTTGGACTGGAAAATCGTATGGATCACAGACCGAACCAGCTTTCCGGTGGACAGCAGCAGCGTGTCGCTGTAGCCAGAGCAATTGCCGCACAGCCGCCGATCATCCTTGCCGATGAGCCGACCGGTAACCTGGACAGTAAGTCGACTATCGAGATCATGAATATTCTGAAAGACCTTCATAAATCTGGAAGAACAGTTATTATCATTACACATGATGATGAAATTGCTAATCAGGTTGATCGTGTTGTCCGCATTATGGATGGAAAGATTGTGAGTGATAGTGTAAATCCGT
>OLSO01001834.1_pt1 | contig 14704 bp, 22 predicted proteins | sample 1672441 | NCBI WGS metagenome assembly OLSO01 (sample SAMEA3136686, study PRJEB25190) | human gut metagenome | biome: human gut; feature: human-associated habitat; material: faeces | place: Austria | collected 2013 | reverse complement strand
TCAGCACCTCGGCTGAGATTTTGCCGCCCTTGATCATGATTGCAACAACTTTGGTATTGACTTCATCCTGCATTGCGGCGTTTACCTCCTTTCGTTGGAATGATTATGGGGACTGCTGCCACAGCTAAGGCGGCACAATCCGGCGATAGATAATTTTCATTTACACTGTCCTCCTTTCCGAGCAATGCTCACGATGGTATTCATTAAAGAGTGTCTTCACAAAGGCTATAATCGTAGGTCTTCGGCTTCTTTGACCCTGCCGATCTGTCCTGCCCGTAGAAATCATGATTGACGAGGGCGGAGTAGTAATTGTCTATCGTCAGAGAGGCGTTATACAGAGCGGTCAACAGGTACGCCCGGATATTACGGATGTCTGACGGGTTCTTGTTCATTGCTTCCAGAACGTACTCAATGTGGCTGCTATTCAGCTTGAGAAAGCGGGACTTGACCACTTGCTGCGGCATATCCTCGCCGTTGATGCGGATGGTCGGCGCAGTAGAACAGACGGCATCCAGCATGATGTCCATGATCTCCCGGAAGCGGTCTTTATCGAACTTCGGATCCTGACAGAGAATGTTGTAGTCAAGATTCTCTTTGATAATCTCTTCATACTCGCTTCGCTCATCCATCCTGTCCATCACATCAAGATTGGTGGATTGATAGTTCTTTGAGAGAGTATTTCTTTCTTGAGTAATTACTTGATCAGTATTTATTTGTGCGGACTTATCCCCGTGTGGATTATCCACATCCGGCTTCTCCACACATGGATTTTCCGTGTGTGGCATTTCCCGTTCTGGCGTGGACTCCTGCGGCTCTTCGTATATCTCAAAGATTGTGCTGCTCATCCTGCCTTTACCGTCTCTTTGCCGGTGCCTGACGAGGTAGCCGTGTGTCTCAAGCTCACGGAGCGCGGAGAGAATGGCATCCGGACCTTCCTTGCAGATTGCAGAAAGTCCCTTGGTTGAGAACTTCCAGCCATCATTGAACGAGAGCATCTTTGAGAGAAGACCGACCGCCTTGAGTGACAGGCTCTTGTCTCGGAGGTGGAAGTTCGCCATGACGGTATAGCCACGATTTTTATTTACGCGATAGACTGCCACGAAAATCACCTTGCTATCTTGGGAAGCAGCTCTTCGCCGCACTTTTTCTGGAACTTCATTCGGATGACCTCCTTGCCCTTCGGCGTGAAGTAGGTCTGAGAACCGGTGTAGCAGTACGTCACAAAATCGCGGACGATGAACAGTCCGGCATTGCTGTCCTTGTTGTAGGGAAGAAGCTGACCGGAGGGAGAGCGGAATAGGTACTTTTCTCTAAGAAGGAACTGGACGAACTTGCGCTCCGGGATTTTCAGTTCCTTCGCCGTCGTTCGGATATTGGTGCAGTCATCCGGATTGATGAAGGCGTCGTAGTAATCGGCTTTGGGCTTTGCCGTGTTCAGCTCACACTCAAGAGTCTTCACGCGATTCTTTTCCAGAATCAACGCTTGAGCGAACTCTACAATGACCGCTGGTTCCTTCTGAATACGTTCCAGAAGGGAGTCCGTCATGTAGCCACCGGTTTTGCGGATGGTGGGAATGACCTCATGTGTGATCCAGCGTTTGAAGGCTTTGGCTTCGGGCTTACGGCTGCTCAGAATAAGCGTGTAAAGTCCGGGTTCGTTCACCACCGTCATGTTGGGATTGCCTCGTTTATTACCCTCATTTGAAATGAGGGTAATCATCTTCTCGTCCGCATCCAGCCGTGAAATAGCTTGTGACGAATTGCCGATCTCCAAAGCCCTGCACACGTCTACCGCCACAAACCACGGCTCGTTTTCGATCAGGGCTGTTCGGATTTCTCCAAACTGTTCATTCTTGAAGACTTCGATTTTGTTATTCATGACTGACTTCCTTTCCGGCAGCAGATGTGCCATTTTGATTTTTGAGAGTAGAAACGGGCTTGCAGCAGTAGGGACACTCTGCAAACACGCAGGACTGATATTTCCAGAAGGGGCGATGAAAGCGGCAGCTTCGGCACTCAGGGAGAATGCCATCCACACCGCTGTCATAATGCTCAAAGCCGGGTGTGGTCTGCATCAGCAATTCGAGTGCTTGCAGATCACCGGCTGTCATGCGTTTCATGCTTAAAAACTCCTTTCTTTCGCCGCATCGCCAGCAAATATTCCGGCTTTTGGGCAACAAAAAAAGAGGGTTTGCTTCTTACTCCAAATTGGAGAAGAAACAAACCCTCTTCGTTTACGATGTAGTTCAGATGATTTCTCGGATGGTATGAATGACACCGAGCAGCAGCCCGATGAAGAAGGCAAGTCCTCCGATAAGACCGCCTATGATTAAGTTCAATGCGAAGATGCCGACTGAGCCGGAGATACCGTAACCGCTGGGAACGAGCCAGAGGCACATCCTCCGGATGCCGAACGGTAATCCAACGCAGATCCACATAAGGAAGTAGTCACATACGCCGTCAGGCATATAGATCGGCTTGAGAAATGACGCGAGGCAGAACGCAAGCGCGATTGGAAGCAGAACCTCCTTCAAGAAGACTTTGATAGCACCCACTATATCCTCCTTCTGCCGGAAGTGTGCAGCAGCACCCTCCGGTTTGCTTGATTATTGTGAAAGTCCTTTGTTTTCGGTCAAAAAAAGAAGGGACTAAGCCAGAATGCCTTGATTTTCAAGGTCTTTCTGATTTAGTCCTATTATCGCACAATAATCTTTCACCACTACGCAATCAACAATCCCACGCCTGATATCTTCCAGCATAGCCTGGAATGCAGGGCGCTCGAAATTAGAGCCTGAGTAGCCATCGTCAACCCGGACGGAAACAACTTCTATATCTTTTTTGTCTTTCAGGAAATCCAGAATCAGAGCCTTCTGGTTAGAAATGCTGTTACTTTCCATTTTTGCAGAACTGGAAAGATCGCCATCTTCTTTGGATAATCTGACATAGATGGCGGCACGATAGATTTTATTGAAATTCTGATACATATCTTACCTCCTCTTATTACGTCAAAAAACCCATGTAATAAAAGGGGGCTGCATAATTTGTCCTTACAGACATTTTAGCACAGCCACCCCAAACTTTCCAGTACTTTTTCAGACACTCAGAAGCATATTTTCAAATGCATGCTCCAAAGATATCCCGTTATTGGCAAACCTTACTTTGACCTTCATATTGCCGATCCGGACCAGATACGGATTTCCTACCTTATTCAGATATGATTCCCGCCGTTCCTTCAGGCTTTTATTCCTGTCTGCTTTTACCGTCAGTAAATCTGTCATTTCATCAATATTTACATCACTAAAATCCTGTTCCAGATACTTTCTATATTCTTCTGCTGTCATAATCCCCCTCCTCATAAACTCCTGTCTGAATCTCCACCGCTCTGGTAATCCTCCGCATTGCATCAGAGCTGACATGACCACATTTTTGAATAATACTCTGAACATCAATGCTTGTGATCTGTTCCGCCAGTACCAGCCCATGCCGTTTCAAGCCAACCATTTCATAACGGTTAATAAACACATGGGTCGGAAGATAACGTTTTTTGTACACCCTTGAAGTAAACGGCACTACCGTTACCACCGGGCTGTATGTATTCGCCTTATTATTGCTAACAACCACTACCGGACGGATTCCACTCTGAAGGGAAGTACCCGGAACCTGTCCCAAATTAACCATAAGGATATCGCCTCTTTCAATTTTCATTTATTCGTTCCTCCCATCCTGAAATTTAATCGTAAAGCATCCATTATTAGCTCCACAGGAATACGGCAGAGACATTCAAAATGAACGCTCTGCCGCATAACCTCTATAGCCAATTTTCGATTATTAAACAGTGCTCGCTCGATTCTATTTATCCTCGATACCCCGAATCGTTTATCCTGCTGACGCAGGCAGGGAATAATAACCTATCTGACTGCATTCGCCAGATCACAACCCATATGCTCACGCACACAGGCTCCGACAGTTCATAGGTTTGCCGGTTACAGACTTTTCACGGTCCGCAAGTGTATCGCACCCTATACAGATCGTCGCATCATCAACCTGCCAGTTGATTTTCGGTCAGTGCTTATTCGCTCGTCCGATATTCATCAGAGTCATGGCGGCAGTTTCCTTGTGCTTCCTGCATAAGATGTCACGTCAGTTATTACTGGGTATTCAGTTTCCAATGTACTTTTGAGGAGTCCTTAAAACTCTCTCTAATTACTAAATTCAACTGACTTGCCCGGATGCAAAAAAAATCTGCTAATTTTTCAAAAAATATTTTCCTGATACATTCTCCGCATCTTGTTTAAAATTGTTTTCAGCTTGTACGCCAGAACCTGCCGGGACACTCCCATAATCCCTGCCAGCTGTACCTGCGTTTTATTCTCAAAATAAATGCTGTAAATAATCATCCGTTCTTCTGTATCCAGCTGATTAATTACCTTATGGATATCTCGTCTCTCCACACTGCTGATCACGCTGTCTTCCACATCACAGCTATAGTCCGGAAAATCCTCGATAGAGAATTCATAATCCTGTCCATTCGTCTCGCTGTAAGGAATTTCCCGCAGTTTCCGTTCAACAACCTCATCTTTTTCATTCTTAATTTCGATCTTCCTTGGCTGGCTGCTTCGGTAAAAATTATTCATGGCATAAGCCACTTCCTTTGTGATTTCAATCATCTTTCCATCTACATTTGCGTAGTATTTCCCGTCGTATTTATATGGATGTTCAATATACATATCCGTCCTCCTGAATTTGAAATTTGTTTGTTAGTTTCAAATTCAGAAGGCGGTCCTCTGATCTGGTTCATGCCTGCTCCACCAACTACTGCCAGGTAAAACCTGCAGGTATTGGCTGAAAAATTCAGGCACGAAAAAAAGCCCCAGTAGTCTTTTTTAACTACTGAGGCTTCCGTCTCTCAAATTTAATTCAGTTTTCTATGCCTTCTTTCATCAGCATAACCATTGTATCAGAGCAAAGTTCAGAAAGTGTCCGTTTACGGGGCTTAAAAGTTCATTATTCTCATTGGATTGTACACATTTTCAAGGGAAATGTTCACTTACTCTTTTTCTCCAACAGCTCATCCATTTTTATCTGAAAATCTATGGATTTTCCAGCAGCTCTCCATCCACATACATTTGGAACTTTTCCGGATCATGGACAATATCATAGTCCATTCCCCATTCAACAGGCTTATATTCAACCATCATTACCGGCTCCTGTCCTTCTATCTCATCTTCCCAGAGATATACTCTAAGATTCAGGCTGGTGGCATACCCATAATCTGTAGAGAATTTAACAGACTGAAAAGAATTATCCTTGCATTTTTTGACAAGGAATTTTGCAAAATCCTCTTTATCTTCAATCTGGTTCCTGTTTGCAACAACAGTAAGTATTTCATCCTGATTCATTTTCATACTGCTAATGACATCCGGCTCTCCCTCTTTATGTTTCTGCGCACAGCCCGAAACAAAGGCTGCTGCCAATAACAGACATAATAACGTATGCTTTTTCCTCTTCACTTCGATGATCACCTCTGTTCTGCTGTTAAAGTACTTACTGCATAGTTAATTACTTCCTCCGGTGTTGGTCGGTTCCCTTTTATTTTAACCTTACGCCATTCTGCCCGTACCTCTGGATCCGGGTTATCATATCCTGCATCAATCGCTCTCTGGATTTCCGCATATACCTCTTCCGGAGTTGTATGGAATTTTTCAGCAACTTTCTCAAAAATAGTTTTTCTGTGCATTTTATATCTCCTCTTTTTGAATTAGTATTAGTTCTTTAGAACTACTATAACATAGATAAAAACAAAACAGAATCCCCATTCGTTTGACAAATTGTGACAAAATCCGCAAAAAAAGAAGGGCTTCCGCCCCTCCTCATAAAAACTATTCTGTTAATGCCCTGACCGCTTTGATGATTTTCTTCTGCTCTTGTTTTGGAAGTTTCCCGATCATTTCTGATAATTCATTCGTCACACCAGTTACAGAATGTGCCACAACATCTATCAGAAGTGAATCTGCAGAAACTTCCAGAGCGTTGGCTATCGCAACAAACGTATCCAGTTTTGCGGCTTTCAATCCCCGCTCAATCACACTTACATGTGTCGGACTCAGTTCCACCATGGCAGCCAAATCTTCCTGTGTCAGACCTTTTGCTTCCCTTGCCATCTTAATTCTCTGTCCTACAGCTTTCAGATCCATCGCAGCACCTCCTTTAGAACTATTTTTCGGTCTAAAGTTAGTATAACTACCGCCTGTTCCGATATACAGAAGCTGTAAAACAAGTTATCGTTCTATAGAACTAATACATGATTTATTCCATAAAATAATCCATTGATAGCCGCAAGAAGGTGTCCTATTTCCTAACAATCTTCTGTACAGTATCGGCTGATCAAGTGCATCCAGCTTGTATATTTATTTTTCTGACATACTTTCTGACAAACAGGGTTCTGCGTCAATGTAGAAAACATTTTCTCATAATCAAATTCCCACGCATAGCCTTTTAAATGCTTTTCGACTGCTTTCTTATCTGACTGTTTCAGTTGCCATATCAAACGCTGGATCTCTCCTTCCTGAAGGTTTCCAACATTTCTGCATATGTACCGAAAGAATTTCAAGGTCGCATATTCATCATGCCATTTCTGTTTTTTGTTCTGAACCTTCCTCTCTGCCTGCTGATCCCGGATAATATCATCTGCAATCTTTACCATTGAATTTTCATATTTCATCCCAATCACCTACTCTTCTTCCACACCCAAGGATGGTTTGAATCTTTTGTTTTTCGCCTGCGGTACTACGATCTCATAAAAGTAGAACCCAAGATACCGCAATGCCTGTTTCTTCATTTTATAAAACGAAGTCCTTCCAATGCCAAGTTCCTGCTGGACTTCCACATCTGTTTTATTGTAATGGCTACAAAAACAGGAATGAATAATCTCACTGAGCGTTACTCCATCCGTAGCATAATATTTTACCAACGTAATACCCCGGTAAACCATATCAGACAATCCATATATGACCATCAGATTATTCATCTCGTGTTTCAGTTTTGTCACATTCAGCTGTTTCCCGTAAATATCAAGATAGCTCAACGCATATGCCATATCCTCATTGATCTTCTCCTGGCACTCCATTTCCAGTTCTTCCAGTACCATCTTATTTTCCAATATCAGTTTCTGGTAATTCACCATCAATGCCTTTATGTCTTCATAATGCCTGTCCATGGTTACTTCCAGATAATCCTGTGCATGGGTCGCCATCTGGAACGTAATCTCTTTCATTGATTTAATTGCATAATCTCTGTCTGTCATAAATCTTTATTTCTCCTTATCAACAATCACACTAACTGGTAGGTCTTGCAGACCAGTTCGCCTTCCCCATGATTTTGATGGAAAGCAATCTAAATTACTCTTTGCAGGATCCATATCCTAAATGGTATTTGTGGGGAATACCAGCTGATCAGAATACGGATCCTTATGTAAAACCAACGGGATATAAAGGGAAAGTGACTATCTCCGCCGGTTAATATTCTTCTTTTTAATTATGAAATCTTCCTTTCCATAAACCATTTATCCACTTCAAAAAACAAATGGCTTTCCTTCCCCTGTACCATACAGGTGTACATCGTACCAACACCGCCTGCTTTCCTGCTGGCGCAGCGTTCAATCTTAAGCACCTTATCAATCTTGTATTTTCTGCCGTCTTCCCAAACAAATAAAATTGGAATCAGGCATCCTTCTTTACTGAACTCTGCTACCACATCAACATATACCTTATTCATGCCGCACCTCCATCACAGGATTTCGATTGCTCTTGGAGATGCCGGAACTCTCCGGATATATCCACTTTTCTCTAACTGCCTGATCCTGGAAAATACCGTTGATGTTGAAGCAACTCCCAGTAATGCCCCCAGTTCCCTGACTGTTGGCGGAAATCCATGCTCCTCAGTAAATCTTACAATGCACTGATAGCTTTCTTCCTGTTTTCTGGTTAATGTCTTTTTCAAATCTATCCCTCCCATTATCCATGTAAATAACTGTGAGGATGGACCGTATGTGTACCGGCGTCCAAGTGGGATAAGACTTTATCCTGGTACATTGCTGCCCGCTGTATGCTGAAATATCCAAACCGTCGTCTGATCTCATCCACAGCCCGGTCCAGCCTTTCTAATTTTTCCCGTTTCTCCTGATTATCAAATAGATCAAGCTGAACCGGAATATCTTCCATTACCAGATCAGACCCCCTCACGCCAAGGCTCCGTATCGGATGCTCCCATCTGTAATGTTTTTTAAATAATTCAAATGCTGCTTTTACAATTTCATCCGTAATATTCGTCGGCTGGCTGATACGCTTCTGCCTTGTGATGCTGTTCAGCCCGTTATCCCGGATTGATATTTCCACCACATTACATTTGAAACCATGTTTACGCAATCTGGCAGATACACTTTCCGATAATGCCATCAGAATGATCCAAACATCCAGATCTGTTTCCAGGTCTCTCGGTGTCGTTGTACTGTTTCCAATGGACTTGACCGGAGCTTCATATCCTTCCATACAAACCGGATCAGAATCATATCCATTCGCAAATGCCCATAACACTAGACCGATTTTTCCAAAATGGCTGTCCAGCAGTTTTTCATCTGTCTGTGCCAGCTGGCCAATGGTATGGATCCCTAGCTTCTGCAATTTCTTGTTTGTCTGCCTGCCAACATACAGTAAATCTGACACTGGAAGCCCCCAGACGATTTCTTTGTAATTTCCTCGATGAAACTGTGTGATGGCATCCGGCTTTTTATAATCAGAGCCAAGTTTTGCGAATATCTTGTTCCAGGAAATACCAATACTCACGGTAATGCCAAGTTCGTACTTAATCCGGTCACTGATTTCCCGGGCAATCTTCATTCCATCACCTTTGATACTGCTGCTTTCCGTCACATCCAGCCATCCTTCATCTATTCCATACGGCTCAATTTTGTCCGTATATTCTGAATAAATTTCTCTCGCCATGCTGGAAAATCTCAAATACAGATCCATCCTCGGCGGCACAAAAATGATTTCCGGACAAACCTGTTTTGCCTGCCAGAGCGCCATCCCGGTTTTTACACCACATTTCTTTGCAATATAATTTGCCGTCAACACAATACCATGTCTTGCTTCTGGATCGCCACCTACAGCAAGTGGCTTTCCCTCCAGTTCCGGATGATGCAGCATTTCTACGCTGGCATAAAAACAATTCATATCACTATGTAAAATTGTCCTGTCACCCATCCTGTTCTCACCTCCGTCCGGCTTTCTTATCATTCCTTGCATGGTTAGTATAAGCCGACATTATGGAGATAGTCAACTGACATTTTGGTTGTATTATCTACATTTCGGAGATTTCTCTTGATTTTGTTGTATTTGTGCTGTATAATGCATCTATAAGAATCTAACGGAATTTCATAGAAATGAGGCGAATATATGCGTTCTATTGGCAAGATTATTGCAGAAAACAGAAAAAAGAAAGGGCTTTCGCAGCCAGAACTTGCAGAATTACTTTCACAGCAGGGCATTGACGTTACAGCGAAGGCAATCTCCAAATGGGAGACGGATGCACGAGAACCAGGACTGCATGTTTTTCTGACTCTCTGTAAATTATTGGATATTGAAGATATTTATGATGCTTATTTCGGGAAAAATCCATACAGTGTAATGGACGGTCTGAATCAGGAAGGAAAAGATAAGATAAAAGACTACGCAAAAATACTAAAAGCCTCCGGCTTGTTTGAACCGGTAGTTACAAACATTATTCCTTTCCGTAAAAAAGAAATTTTTATGGATATCTTCGGAGATGCAGTTTCTGCAGGTACCGGTAATTTCCTGACAGATGCGCCAAAAGAATCTTATGAAGTTGGCGATCTTGCCCCGGACAATGCAGACTTCGGAGTCCGGATATCTGGTGACAGTATGGAACCGGAATACCACAACGGGGAAATTGCATGGATCCAGCAAAAAGACAGCATCTGCAATGGAGAGATTGGCATCTTCTATCTCAATGGAGATGCCTACATCAAAAAACTCCATGACGAACCGGATGGATTATTCCTGATCTCCCTGAATAAAAAATATAAACCTATCGCAATTCAGGAATCGGACTCTTTTAAAATATTCGGCAGAGTTGTCGGCAAGTGTGATGCTTCCGACATCCCCGGTTTTCAATAATCGTAATGCAGTCCGTGCCATTCAAACCGGCTGTTGAAACAATAATAAAGTTAAAGGAAGTGATTGGATGGCAATCAGCAACATCCTGAAAGATATTCGTATAGAGCGAAATCTTATTCAAGAAGACCTAGCAGAAGCAACTGGCTCCTGCAGCCGCACCATCGGCAGAATTGAACGAGGGGAACGAAATCCCTCATTGGAGATGGCAATCCGACTAGCCCATTATCTGAATATGGGCGTGGAAGAGATTTTTAAATTGGACGATGACACTTCTTGTCAAGAAAAAACCGAGGAATGAATCCCCGGTTTTTTATATCTACGTTGAAAAATTCAAATCACCAAACCGGAGTTTCACTGTGCTTCTTTTAGTTAAGGCGAGTGATTTGACGTTTACGGAGAAACCATAAATCCAATTCCCGAAATTAAAAATGCAATGGCACACCTTTTGTACAATAACGCCATTTTTTTGTTATATTCAACTACATTCTTTACCTTCGATTTTAATGTTGTATCTCCACTCCAAAAATTAATGGGTTCTCTACTATCTTTATTGTAGACAGAAATAATTAGAAATGGAAAAGCACACATTAAACAAGATACAAGTCCAATAATTTTTCCTACCATAATGATTTCCTCCGTAGAATTCAAATTAATGCGTGTTTTCAGACTCACCAAAAGACTGAAATTTTCACTTGCTTTCGTCATCAATGAAAGCTCCTATTTCTATAAACTTCCACATAGAATAAATATCTCATTTGCACATTTTATTTTGGCATATTGTTTTTCTGTCGCCAAAAAGATATTATAATTCAACCTTTATATCCCTAGTAAAATAAATCGAATTAAATCTACAACGGAATGTGCTACAATTGCAGATGTTAAATCTCTTTTTCTTTGCAAAACAGCAAAAGGAAAACCAAATAATGCAAATAAAACAATGATACTACCAAGGTCTACTGTTTCAAGATTAAAATGGATTAAAACATGTGGTATGGTCATGATTAAATAAATCAGAACATTTTCTGCTTTTGACATTTTTTTATCTTTCACAATAGCAACACACATAGCAAAGAAAAATAATCTAAATATAATTTCTTCTGTTACGCCAGCACGAATTGCATCAAAAAACCATTTCAATTTGACCGAAAAATTTATGGGAGCATTTGCCAAACAGAGATTAATAGCACCCAAAAAGATGCCAATTCCAATTGCAATACTAAACGAAATTGCAATTGCCTTTTTTCCTGACCTAATTACAAAAACCTCATTATTGCTGTTTTTTAAAATACTCATAGCACCAAGATAAGCCGGTATCGTAACTAATCCCATTATTAAATTCGAGGGCATGGATACAACACCAAATGCACAAGCTATTATTATATCTTTTCTGTCTATATTTTTTCCTTTAACAATATAACGTATTGCAATTGCACATACTATTACAAACCACAATATATTCATGTTGAACATATTGGCAATTATCCACACAAATATAAAAAGTATGAATGCCCAAAATAATTTTAATGTTTCTTTCTTCAACCTTACCCTACCTCCATTAGATATTGAAATTATGTAACTGTTCAGAACTCAGTTAGGCAAACTCATGCAAAAATTCAAAGTTTCCATTGCCTCATTTACATAGTCAGGCTTTTCAAAATTCTTACTTTTTGTAAATTTCAAATTTTCGTTTCCCAATGTTTTGCTTTTCTAGCCTTTCCCATTTCTCACAATTGATTTTCTGCTTTTTATCCATGCATACAGCTAAAATTGTATTTTCATGCGAAATTCTCCATAACTGTTCCAACATAGCATCCATGGAATTCTTACCTTGTTCCCATTCCACCAAATTTCCGTATGGAACATCCGTAATAATTATATCAGGCAATATTTCCGGCAAAGGCATCGTACAATCCGCTTGGAAAATCTCTGTCGATATATCATTCCCCAGCATAATGCTTAATTTATCGCAACTATCTAATGCCTCCTTATGAGATTCCTTACCATAAGAATTGTAAAGTTCCTCTATCTCTGCTTTTCTCTTTTTCAAAGCAACATCAGTAAGTAAGGATATATTTTTCTTTGCATGAGCTACCATATCTTCATCAATATCACTACCATATATTTTTCTGATATACTTATTTTGAAAATATCCAAGAATTGTAAGGGAATAGCCTCCCCCACAACAAGGGTCATATATGACTAAATCCTCTTTTTTATTCGAACGCTCCAGTGCCCGACCGTAAATTTCAAGCAACAATCGAATCGGGAAATTCGGTATTCCTTTTCCTCCATAAAGAACCCGACCACTTGCAAAATCCTGAAAATTATCATCTTTACAATATAAATATTCCATTATCTGCTTAACCTATCGCTTTCGTCCAAACTCTTGATTTCGTTTTTACACAAAAACCTTTCCATGCACCCAATTTATCACATCATCAGCCACTTCTTTGGGCGATTTCATTGATATATCCAGCAACTCGTACTTGGTATCCCCCACCTGGGTATGTTCCATAAAATAACGATTATAATCGCATGAACTATTAATCCAGTTCTCGTCCGTTATTCCTCTGCCCTCTTGCATACGTTGTCTCAAAGAATCTTCATCCGTAACTAACGCCAAACAAATAATCTCACTAAAATACCGACTGTTGTATACTTTCGGAAAACGGTCAAGGCATCCCGCCATCGTCCACAAAACCAGTGTCCCTGACTGTATAATATCCTTTGAAATATTAGCAATAATTTCAACCCATTTATTACAGGATTCCTCATCATCCCAGTTTATAAAGCCTGTGAAAATATCAGCATCCAATACTACAAAATCAACTTTTCTCCTCATAATCTCAATCGCCGTAGTAGTTTTGCCTACTCCGCTGCACCCTGTCAGAATAAGTAACGGCAAGGATTTAAACTCCCATTCCGCACCGCATTTCGGGCAACGAAGTTTATTTTCAATTATTTCTTTGTCCCATTCGTAATTCCCACAATTTGAACATATCTCAATCATCCTTACACATCTCCAACTTCAAAGTTACTTTTCCTATAAATTGAACTTTAGCGTATACAAGCATTTACGAATTTCATTGGTACATCCATTCTTTCTGCCACTTGCTCTGGTGTCATGCCACTATCCAAGAAACGTTTACAAACTACTTTTATGTTCTCGCCAACCTCAATAATATGTTTATCAGGGTCATAAATTCTAACCACTCGCTGTCCCCATGAATGTTCCTTGATAGGATGGACGTATTCCACATCATACTTTTTCAGTCTATCAGCAAATTTGTCAAAGTTATCCTCTTCAAAATATACTTCAGAACTATTACTACCGAATGAAACGTTGTCTGTACCAATAAATTCATTCCAAGTTTCAAGTGTTTGCAGTGCCAAACCACCTGTCAAAGTCTTATTTGCACCAAAATCCATAATTACATGAAGCCCCAAAACTTTTATATAAAATTCCAATGACTTATTAATATCCGTTACTACCAACATAGGGTTTTTTATTTTCATCTACTATACCTCCGTCAAATTCAAATTTCTTTTTCACACAAAAAATATTAATTTATTAACCTCTTCCAAAGAAAACCCGAAGAGTTTCCACAAGTTTATCTGGTGCTTCTATATTTATTTCATGTCCTGCTCCATTAAACACTTGAAGTTCAGCATCAATCAACATATTTGCAAGTTCTATAGAGGCATTTTTGTTCGCACGGTCTTTTTCACCGTAAATTACTAATGTAGGGCAAGAAACCTTATATATCGAATCACTAAAATCCAATTCCATCATTGTATTACATAGCTTGAGAAAATCCGATTTCCCAAACCCCATTTGTTGAAACATAGATTTTGGCATAAACCGAAATATCGTATTTTGGGCTTTTAATAATATCTTAGGCATTTTGTATTGTGTTGCAATCAAGACCAATACCTTTATTTTTCCTGGATGTTCTATAGCATAATTAAGAGCCAATACACCACCCAATGATAAGCCACAAAGGCATAGATCTTCCTCTATTTCATCGCACATAGCCGAAAAAGCAGCATAAAGATTTTGATACGTCGTATCCTGACCTTGAACAAGTTCTGACAAATCAGGGCACATACTATCCTCAACATTCTCTAATTGTTCTATTACTTTACTCCAGCTGTCTGGGTTCTGTCCCAGCCCGTGTAAATATATTTGTTTCATGTTGTTACTCCTGCATATTTTGACTCATCTTTCTAATCCAATAATCATGAATTTACAATTTACATCTGATTATGTAGGCAAATTCTCATCACCCCAGGCTTTCATGCAATCAAGAACAGATAAGAAGCTCTCTCCAAGTTCCGTCAAGGTATACTCCACCCGTGGAGGTACTTCACAAAAGTCATGGCGAAGAATGAAACCATCTGTTTCCAGCTCCCGGAGCTGCTTTGTAAGAGAACTTTCAGTAATTTCTCCAATCTGACGGCGAAGTTGCCCGAATCGCCTGATATCACACTTGCCTATATACCAGAGAAGC
>OLSO01001820.1_pt1 | contig 14794 bp, 8 predicted proteins | sample 1672441 | NCBI WGS metagenome assembly OLSO01 (sample SAMEA3136686, study PRJEB25190) | human gut metagenome | biome: human gut; feature: human-associated habitat; material: faeces | place: Austria | collected 2013 | reverse complement strand
CCATCATCACCATTCCCACGGATATTAGAGTTTTTAACTGTTGAATTCTTGGTCCCTTGGGCAAAGTTAATACCATCAGCCAAGTTATTACGGATACGAGCATTTTCAACGACAAGACCATCCGTATACTTCATATTCCCCGTCTGGTCGTAGTCTCCAATCCACATACCGACTTCGAAATGCTGAACCCAGATATCGTGAATTTTCGAATCCTTGCCAAGTGTTCCCGAGATAGCCTTGTATTGTGCATCCTCGTTATAACGAGACGTCAAGTTGGAATCCATGTAAAGATTGCTCAACTCAATGCCATTACTATTATGACCGAAGACAATACCACCACCATAGCGTTTGTCACTTGTAAAGTGTAATTGTGTATGCCAAACACCGGCACCTGAGATTTTTAGATTATCAGCTTCGATATTAACTTGTTTATCAAAATTGAAACGTCCTTCTGGAATATAGACAGATTTTCCGCTGGCTTTAGCTTCTTCCACAGCCGCAAGTAGGGCAGCAGTGTCATCACTATCATCATTGGCAGAGGCACCCTTATCCACGATACTGATACTATTTTCACCTTGGGCAACAGGCGCTGGAGCCTGTTCAAGCTCAATAAAGTCAATACCGTAAGGGACATTGTCATCTTTCTTCTTAACTAGAGAAATCTTATCTCCAGATTTCAATTGGATATCCTTTAGGAGAAGACGTGTCTCATCAAAACGAAAACGTGCACTTGAACCATCAATGGCTTGATCATACTCATGGTCCCCTTTAAGGTACTGCCATGCTGAGTGAGATGACAAATCAAGATTACCAACGCTTGAACCATTGACCTGCACATCCAACTGACCTGATGCACCATCAGGTATTGTATAACGGACATTCAAAGCATTGGCTGGCTCAGTGACATTGAAAGTAACTGCCGCATCCTTTTTAGGAAGCTCAACATAAGTTTGGTTAGTCGCTTCCACAGCCGTAGATTCCATGTCCGTTGACTGCTGGATTGTAGCACCATTTTCAACACTTGCATTTTCTGCCTCATGAGTCGTATAAGGCATTTTTGCACCGTAACCTTCTGTGCTGTACTCCTTGCCTTGACCTTGGTCCTCAGTCGCATTGGTTAAGACATTTGCTAAAGTTTCTTGATTTTGTGAGTTGCTTGCCTCAACCAATTGATCAATGGTCGGAATCTGTTCAGCTGCTTGAACAGTGGTAACCTGTGGCTGAGCTGGCATAATATTGGCAGGCTGTGACGCTTGTACTGACTCAACTGATGCTGGTTCTGAAGTCGCCAATTGTGCCGTTGAAGCTGTTTGAGGTGTCTGTGCCTGATTTGAGGCATCAGTTAAACCACTAATCGATTGTGCCTCATCAGCCTGAGCTGCTTGCCCATTAGCAAGAGTCATGAAGCCAATCAAAGCCGATGCTGCCCCAATGGAATATTTTCGGATGCTGTACTTTGGTTTTGTTTTACTTTCTCTAAACAAGTTAATTCTCCCGATACTTTTTTTCACAATCTCTCTATCTTAGGACCAAGCCGTCCTTTGAAAGAAAATAAAGATTCCCTCATATTAAAGATTATTAATAATGCTGTTGTTTTTCTTATTAAAAACAAACCAAAGTAAATTATAAGGGATGAGAAAACAAAATAAAAGGCTAGGTTATCCATTTTAACAAGGCCTTAACAAAAATGTCATATTAGAAAGTTCAGTCATTCACGTCTAAATTATAGTCTAAAAATGTCGCACAAAAAGGTGATTTCTTTCACGTGTAAGAAAGAAAAAACTCTAAATTTCCATAAAGGCTTATTTAGCAAGAGTTATCAGGCAAAACAATCAAAATGTTTTAAATTTGTTTTCTCAGATTGCTGTCAAACGTTTGACAGTCTTTTTTAATTTTACGATTCAAAGTATTATTTTCCGAATGTTTTAGTATTACAAATGTTAAACACCCAAAAATAAAAAAAGAGACAATAATCTGTCTCTGATTTTTCAAAAAAATAACTAACCTAACTAGATTTTACGATAACAATCCCTCTAATTCTTCAAGCGATAGACCAGTCACATCTGAGACAACTTCTAGAGATAGACCTTTTGAGAGCATCTTACGAATCATTTCTAGTTGTCCCTCATAACGACCTCGCTCTAGTCCCTGCTCTAACCCTTTCTCTATGCCTTCTTCACGCGCTTCATCAATTGCTGTTTCCATGGTCATGTCATAATTTTCTTGAATACGTATGCGTTCATCAATCATCGCCTTTTCCTCCTGTGTCCAGCTGGATGAATCCAGTAATGAATCGGCATGCGTGACCGCTCGGCTAGGTGCCTTAGAAAATGGGAGATTTCCAAAGAACTCTAGCCACTGCCGCCCTTCATCCCTGATATGCTTATCTTTATTATACTTATCCAACTCTAAAAAGGCAATCTGAAGAAGGTTCTGCTGTTTCCCATCCTTATAGAAAGAATGCAGAGGCTTGCCCGTCCGACTATTGGCCATCCAATAAGTATTAATCGGGGACTCCTCATCTGGCAACAAGGTCTTCTCCAAGATCGCAATACCATAGACCGGCTCCATCTGCTCATACATCTTATGCGTCTGCCCTTGTTGGCGTAATTGTTGCACATTTTCTACTAGCTGGTTAGCCAAATAATAATGAAAACGATTGAGAAAATAATGCTGCTTACGTACCTGAATCTCAATGATAACCTCAGTTCCATCATTCAACTTAGCTCGAACATCCACCGAGGTTGAAAAGAGCTCATCCTCATCAAAGTCCTTTTTATGAAGCTGTGTCCCCTCCAAAATCTGAGCATCCACAACATCCAAATCCAAAATATCTCGAATAAATGCTACCGTCACTTCAGGCAGGCTGAAAATCTTCTTAGCCATAATATCCAAGGTCGGTGAGACATGCTTATGTCTTTTTTCCATCTACTTCTCCTTAAGAAAAAATAGAGGGTTGGCCCCTCTACTTCTATCTATTCGGAAAAAGTAAATGAAAGATGGCAATTACCCCTTAAATGCTTCCACAAAAGCCTTGAGTTCTTCATCTGCTTCTGGTGTCGTTCCATGAAGCTGGCCAAGCATGTCAAGAAGGGACGCTGTCTGACTTTCAATCGTCGCATTAGTCTCATTAATCTTAGCCACGATCTCTGTCAGTGGCTCCACTTCCTCTTCCTCAAAGGTATCCACATAGCGAGGAATATTAAGATTGAAGTCATTTTCCACAATCTCTTCAAAGCTAGCCAGATGAGCGAACTTGTCCATATCCTCACGACTCTTATAAGCATCAAGAATCTTCTCAATATGGGCATCTGTCATGATGTTCTGATTTTTCCCCTTATCAAACTCCTTAGAGGCATCGATAAAGTAAACATCACGATTGGTGCGGTTCTTTTTGAGAATGATAACCGTCGTCGGAATACTGGTGTTAAAGAAGATATTAGCAGGCAGACCGATAACCGTATCAATAGCACCTTCTTCTAACAAAGCCTTACGAATCGTCCCTTCGGCATTACCACGGAAAAGCACCCCATGAGGTAGGACGATGGCCATAACACCATTGTCTTGTTTCAAGTGATAGTAACCATGCAAGAGGAAGGCAAAATCAGCCTTAGACTTAGGTGCTAGTTTCCCAAATGGTGAGAATCGAGGATCATCCATGAAACCTGAGCTGGCAGACCACTTGGCTGAATAAGGTGGGTTCATAAGAACACCGTCAAAGTTAGTTGGCTCTTGAGTTGGCCAATCCTCGTCCAATGTATCAGCGTTGTGTAAAAACTGATTTTCAATCGGCACACCATGCAAAATCATGTTCATGCGTGCCAGATTATATGTTGAGGTATTCAACTCTTGACCAAAGTAAACCACTGTCTGTGGTTGACGTGAATAACGTTTGGCATTAAGCAAGAGTGAGCCTGATCCCATAGTCGCATCGTAAAGGGTAAAGCCTTGCTTGTCCTCACGACCTAAAAAGGCAATCTGGGTCATGAGCTTGGCTACAGGCTGGGGCGTATAGAACTCTCCTGCCTTCTTACCCGAGTCGGTCGCAAACTGACCAATCAAGTACTCGTAAGCATCACCAAGCATATCACCAGCATGGCCAGCCACATCTAGAACAGCCAACTCTTTCATCACAGCCGCAACCGTCTGATTTTGCTTTTGAGGAGTCGCCCCAAGTTTCTTAGAGTAGAGGTCGATATCTTCAAAAAGGTTTTCATAAAGCTCGTCACTCTGCTCAATATCACGGAAACCCTGAGCCAAGTCCTCTAGCTGAAAACTTCCATCATTCACTCGCTCAACCAAGGCCGTAAAGGTCAAGTCAGGATGAATGGCATAGCTCATCTCATCAGTAATAACTGCCAAGAGGTCCTCATGAGTCTCCTCGTCCTCATAGTATTTACGATAGACCGCTAGTGCCTCTTCCAAGCTTTCTGTCTCCTCCTCCATGGTCTCTGCCACGAAAAAGAGCATCTTGTCCGACAAATACTTGTAAAAGACCATGCCCAAGAGATAAGACTTGTAGTCATTGGCATCCATCTTAGAGCGGAGCACATCCGCTGAGTTCCACAGAGCTTGATAAAGCGACTGGGAGGTTTGTGTTGTTTCTGACATAATGTTTCTTTCTTTGTATTTTTGAATGTTATCCTAATAGTTCTAATAGCCAATCACGACTGTTTCCACTTCCTTGATGACCTCATCTGAAATATCAGAAATGGGAAGTTGGTAAATCGTATTTTGACGTGGGTTGAAAATGCCTAGATTTTCAATGGTTTGAAACTCTGGATGAATCGAACGCCTACCCATGAGATAGTAAATCAGTAGCTGTAAGGTATGGTCCTTGTTGGGCTTGCTGGTGGTGACTTTAAAGTCCCAAAGGGTGTCTTTGGTTAGGAAATCCCCATCACCAGTCGTTATAGTAGCCGTATAAGCCCCTTCCATGGTAAAACCATCCGCAGTCACAGGGCCAAAGGCCTTGAAAAAGCTCAAACTACGCTCAACCATGGTACGAATATTAGCAATAGTCGCCTGATCAGGAACAACCCCCTCCACTGGACGATAAGCCAGAGGACCAGCACGAAAAGCACTATCAAAACCTGCCAACTGACAAGCCTTAGTAATCGACAAATCGCCCAGCCCCTTAATATCATCTAGAAGACCAAAAGCCTTGGCCTCCATCCTCATGGCTCTAGCACCAAGCAAGGAAATCTCAAAAGCCTCCTCAACAGCTGTCCCATCCATGAAACGACTGAGATAGTCCACAGCAGTCCCAACCAAACTAGCCGCAATAGACTCCTCAGGATTAAGAACCTGGCCATCATCAAGCGTCGTCACTGTAAACGACTTAACAGGCAGAAAACCACCACGGGGCTGCTTAATCTGTTTAATACGTTGTGTCACTGATACCATGTTGGTCTCCTTTGAAAATACTTTACATTAAATCTAAATTTTTAGGTCTTCCCTCTCAGTAAATGTGAAACCTTCCTTCGCCATCTTTTCAAGTCTTGGTTTAATCTTAGCAATGACAGATTCCCTGTAATCAATATACTTAGGGAGAGATTTATACTCATATCTACGAGTCCAAATAGTATATCTCTTGTCCTCAGGAATAATATCAAACCCTTCATAGCCTAATTCATTCGTAATAATTGATTGAAAAATCCAAAATGATAGGAATTCTCTGTCATCAAATAATTCTATAGCCTCCCAAATAGTATTATCCCAATACTTGAACTTTTCAAACAAATCCTTACTACTTAAATAAGTTAACAGAAAAAAATCCTTTCTACGTAAGTTTGAAAAAGTCTCAGTATCTATTCTTAAATCAGAATAATATAGTCCTAGTTCGTGAAAACTAAGTAAATCGTGTTTATTGAGAAAATATATGATTTCAGACTGATCCAACTTTTCATTTCTAAGGATAGGCTCCCACATATTTATAATCTTGGTAATAACATCTTTAGTCAGAGGTGTATTCCTTTCATATAAAGGTATAACTTCATTCAAGCTTTCTTGAACGATAAAATTCATTGAAGGACTATTCTTAAATTTCATAGACTCTTTTATCACCATAGTCAGAGGTTGTTTTCTTACATTTTTAGGAAATGTAAGAAATTGACTCAATAAGTATTTGTAAAAATCAGATGATTGATCTGACTCAATAATCTCTGATATTAATTCCTCTGAGTTACTAGTAAACAGCGAATCTAACTCAATTTTTGTTCGGTTACTCGTTTGTTCATATAATAAATATTCTAACTTATTCTTTTTGAAACATAATGGATAAGCTGAATTTTCTGAACTCTGAATTTCAGATAATTGTTCTTTTATCGTATGACCTATACTTATTATGTCCTGAATCTCTGACTCTTCTGATTCCTCCACCCTAATAGGTTCACCTTTAAGCAGATTCATATATAAATCCGGATAAAATAAATAAGCATAAATCACTAATAATTGCTGTTCAACCTGAACATGGTCCAACTTTCCTCTTGTAAAAAACTCTTGATTGACATAATCATTAAAGTGGTCTCTATCTCGTAAATTCCTCTGATCCGAACCTACTCTTTTTTTAAAATCATTAGAAAGCCCTATATTAAATTTATCCTCTAAAACACTAAAATAGTTATTCCATATTTTAGTTGGATGCAAATCAAATGGTAGTTCAACTTGTCTATCAATTATTTTTGATAAATAATTATCGTCACTTTTATGAACCTTTGTAATATCACCAACAAAAACAATAGGCAACTTTCCATTTATCAAACTGAAAAGTTTATAACTTTCTTCTTGTTGCTTTTCAGACATTCTATCAAAGTCATCAATAATCAGGACTTTCGAAAATTTTGGTAATTTACTTAATAAGAAACAATAAAATTCATCCGATTTTTTCTTAAAAACTTGCCATACAGCAACTATTAATGCTACTACTCCTCCTAGTTTCAAAATCAAAGGTTTTGAGCCACCAAAATAATTACCCAACCCAATATCAACAACATTAGTCATCAGTATAGATACAGCCACTAGAAGAACAACACCTACTCTTATAGCCCAGTATAATAATTGATGTAATTTTGAAAATGCAATCTCAATTGTTGACCTAGTATCTGTTAGTCTCCAAAAATCAATGGTAATTAGTTTCTTGGGGGAATTTTTCTTCACCTCATTTAAAAATTCAGTCTTACCTGATCCCCAACTACCATTCAGAAAATATGTTTTATTATCATTGAGTAATACAGAAAAGTTTTTTGCTGCAACTGTGGTATCAATGTGCTCTAACTTAATGAATTCATGTTCCATATTTCACCTTCTCCTTAGATAAACATATCTTGCAAGAGTTTCTTTTTCAGAGTTTCAAGCTGAGTAATTTTCTCTTGATAAGAAGTGATAAGCTGGTCAAGGTTTGAGAAATAAGAACCGATGGCTTGTTGTTCAAGAAGAGAAGGGATAAGTACTTTTTTCGATAGTAATTCCACTTTAGTAATACCCTTTATTGATGTCCCTTGTAGTTGAGTAACCTCCTTTTGAAGTAATCTATAAAGTAAATATGCTGTGAATTCTATATTTGATTTAAGATTTGAGAGTGATAAAAAATCCTGACTTGTTGCGTATTCATGGCGCATCACTACTAACTTCCCAACTCCAACTCTCGTAACAACCGCAATTGAATCCTTTGGTATTATTTTGGCTGATGAATTTTTTAAACCTTTCTCAGAAATACTTTTTTGAACTTTAATTTCAAATAGACAATTTGTCTCTAAGTCAGATGATTGAATCCAAGGAATATCCCCATCCCAATATTCCTGAACATTTGTTTTTGGAGTACCTCCACTTTGAAAGTCATCAGCTAAATCATTAATTTCAAGAAGCTCCCACTCACCTTCAAATCCATCCGAACGAATCTCAGATACTGTCTGTCCAGCTTTTGGAAACATCTTGGAGAGCATGGTCGTCTTGAGAGATCGATAGTTAGCAAGATTGTCCTTGTAGCTAGCCAGAAGGTCGTCGAGAGTACGGAAAAGATAGCCAATGGCGGATTGTTCGTCTAGAGATGGAACAATTACATCCCATTCTTTCACCTCAGACATCGGTACCAAATTTACCATTGCTGATGCTGGGTTAGCTTTCGTTAGCTTGTTTTGCATTTCTGACGATCTCATCCATTGTAAAAAGAATTCTTTATCAGTGTTTTTATTAACCCTTAATCTGATTAGAGCTTGATTAAACACACCTTTCTCAATTTCCTCAGGTACTAGTGAAATTTTTCCAATAGTACCAGCACCACTCATAATAAAGTCACCAGGTAACAATATAAATTTCTTTAGTTCATGATACTTTTCTTCTGAGATTCTATATCTAGTATTAAAGTGATCATAAATCGCATTTTGCTGTTCATAGACCACATACTCGCTATTTTGAACAAATAATTCTTTTTTTAAAGCACTACCAAATGGACCACGTCTGATTCCCTCTTCTGAGTTAAGCAAATTTTTAAATTTTACTTGTTGCCAATCAATTTTAGAATTATTGAATCTAATTTTAGGAATTTTTCTATTCTGATTTTTCATCGTCACTTCTTTCTGACTCTTTTAATGCTTTAGATTTACCCTTAAATTTTACTTGTGGAGTAACTGTTATATCTATTTCACCTTCTCCATCAACATCCACTTCAACAGGTATAGGGTATAACTCACCTACTATAAATGCTGTCCCTGTCGGTAAATAAGAAAACCTTGTTAACTGATTTTTATTTATATAAGGAATAGTTTTCAGAAGATATTCTAAGTCAACATTATTTTTGATTCGATGAATTAAATAATTGTTGCATTGAGAAAGAACAGTTGAAGATAACTCGCTAGGACGCTGGCTAGATAACATCAAGAAACAACCAAATTTCCTACCCTCACGAGCTATCTTCTTAAAGACTTCAACTTCACCAAATAGACTATTTTCGTTTAATTTTGATATATATCTATGTGCTTCTTCAAAAATAAATAAATTAACGTTCCTATCGTTTATATCTTTTTCAGAACTCTTTTTGAACTCTTTTTTTAACATATAAGTAGTGAAAAATAATAATAAATCATCATCTAAACCAGAAACATTATATACCGTAATTTTTGATTGCTTAGCGTCTTCACCACTCTCATCTATTTTTGCTTTAAATAAGCTACCATATCTTAATTGAATGTGTTTAATTCTAGTTTCAAGGGTTCCTGAATACCCTCTTGCTTGAGTATTCCCTTGACACTCTTCTAGGAGAAATACAAAATTTAAAGCTTCAAACAAGTCTTCAAAACTTTTTATTATATAACTAGCATTCTCAATTTCTTTAGTTATTTCCGAATGACTTACATACATTCTGTTCTTTAATTTAGATTTGAATATTGTTTCATCTTTACTGTCACTGAAGTTACCAAATCGAGCGTCATACTTTGTTGTATCAATACTTGTATTCTGTAGGATTCCAATAATTTTAGCTCGTTTAGCTACAGCATCAGATTGTTGATTATGATATAAGTTATAGGCTATAAAACAACTTAATTTTTCTCTATCTAATTTGCTTTCTAATAGACAATTAGCTAACTTCAGTGCTGTTTGAACCACAGGTAACTGTACTAGTTCTGATGGTTTAATTAAATTCAACCAATCTTGCAGTTCTAATGACTCTATTTTTATCGATAAGTCTTCCAATACATCAATATTATTCACACCCTCTATCTGCGAATACTCATTATGAATATCAAAAACATTTAAATACAAATTACTCGTTTCTTTAGTTGATATTTCTTTAATGATTTTTCTGACTGTAGTAGATTTTCCTGAACCAGTATTACCTATAATAGCAGAATGATGAGTTAACAATTTATTAAGATTAATTTGTGCTTCATATTTATTCTGGATAGTTCCTATGGAAATAGATGATCCACTTTTTTCTATAGAAAAAACGGTTCGTAATTCAGAATCACTTGATAAATAGACTTTATCTTGTAAAAATGGATATTTTTTTAGATTAAAATTTATTTTTTCATTTTCGATTATACCTATAGGAACGCATTCAAATCTCCCAATATAATCAAATTTTGACTTTTCATCTTTAACAATTTGTATTTCTTTATCTTCAACCCTAATAACCTGATATATAAACTTTTCTCCAAACTGGCTCACAATTGTTACGTAGTCTATAACCCCCTGTGCTATATAAATCTCTCCATTATAGTTATAAATCAATTTTTCAAAGTCGCTAACTTCAAAAATTAATCTATCATACGAGACTGCTACTACACGCCCAATACTATTCATTTGAATCATCTCCTTCTTGATCTGATTCATCCTTTGAAGAATAATTTATTATTTCATTTACAATATAATTAAAATAATGTGCTTTTACATTTTCGATAGAAGTATTTCCACCAATCAAATGAAATCCTGTCACCTTTTTAAAATCTTCGAAAAATTCACCCATTTTTTTCTCTGTTTTATCACCAAAAACAATCAAATTAAAATCTTGATTTTTTAAGTTTTGAGAAATAATATTATTAATATGCTCATCAGGAAAGCCATATCCCATCACAATTAGTGTTGTATTCGGTACCTGAAGTATATTAGCAAACTCTCTAAATAATTCTGAATATGGTGCTTGTGCAGTTTGCTTATGTTTTAGCATTGTTGGATAAATAACAATTTCTCCATCAGTCTTGTCAATATTATCCTTTTGTATTAATTGTCCTTCTTCATCTGAAGTCCAGTTAATGGAACCATGTATTTTTAACAAGTTAGCTTCTTTAGATGTAGGTTGCCAAACATCTTTATATCTATTAGTATCATCTACTACTCTACTTCTAAATAAATTTACATCAAATTTTCTATGTAAATTATTTTCAAAGCCTGTTGAATAAACAATTCTATTATTTTCCAATGAGTACTCATTAAATAAATCATAATTTGTCGTAACTATGGTAACTTTATTACTTAATACTCCCCTAAAATTAAAAACAGATTGATAAAACTTTTGATAAGTAGATAATGTTTCACTATCTTTGTATTTACTATCATTCAGCCTAGGTATTGTTTCTAAGAAATTGGTTTTTAATATTTTTATCACTTCTTTTAATTTTTTATCACTTGGATTAAAACTCAAACCATTCTGTAACCAATTCAGTAAGCTTTCAATATCTGAAAATGACTTATAAAAATTTTCTTTTATGAATTTTTTAACTTCATCAGATTGCTCCTCTACAAATTCTCCAATCGTTTTTTCAACATCTCTTGCACTACCTAATATTTTTTCAACTTCTTTTAATTTTACTTTGTCATTATCTCCCTTTTTTCCTTCTAACCATTGTTTAAATGATTCCAAGTTACTAATGAGATAATCCATACTTTTAAGATTTAAAAATTCTATTACCTTTTTATATACATCATCTTCATTTTTTATGATATTAGACATTGTTTTAGACATGAGTTCGATAGCTCCTGACGAACATCCAGAGCCTATAAAAAAAACTAAATTTTTAGATATAAATCGCTTGTTTATGAATTCATTTAATAATTTTTTTTGTTGTTCTTCATTCAACCCATCTAAAGTATCTTTTCCATTTTCATAGTGGTAAATCTTACCTTTTATACTATTTTCTTCCATAATTATCTCCTAAAATACTTATATCAAGACATAAGATAATGGATATGGATACCAATTATCTTGATACTCTACGGTATATGTTTCCTGATAATCTCAACTTTATGGAGGATACCATAATAAACAAAAGTTAAAATTTTACTTATTGTGGTGTCCTGATAATACGCTTGCTACTAATTAAATTATCAAATCACTATCAGAATAATCAATCACTTCATCTATTTTAACATTAGGGACAAAGACATTAAAATTAAGTGATGGTTCTTCATCGCAAAAACTTCTCAAATGAATACCCCTTGGTATTTTTTCATTTAAATTATAAATTAGTCTTGCTTCATACTTCACTGTGATTTTTTTCTTTTTACAAATTTCTTTAACAATTATATTCTCAAAGTAGGTTTGATTATGGCCCCATTGGGCAGTATGGTGATTACCCTGATTTGACCATTTAGTTTGCTTGTATATATTTTTATTATTCTTCTTACTAGTATTAAAACGAGTACCCTTAAAAAGTTGTCTACCTAAAATATGGCCAGCGTCAAATCCTGTTTTTTTGAATGGCGACGTCCCCTTAGGACCTCTTCCCTTAACTTCTTCTATCGTTTTTAAAGATATAATGCCATTTCCCCCAGTTGGCAGATTGTCATTAGTATCAAAATTTTTCGGATGTCCAATGTCTATGTTAGAAAAATGTTCCTTATTAATTGAGTTATCCATAACAAACGAACCCTTGTAATATTTCAACTCTTTTTCTGACTCCACACCTAACTCTTTTAGTATATCATCTGTAAAAAAATCAGCGAATAGGTCTTCTTTTGGAAATTGACTCATAATTTTCTCCTCTACCTCCCAACTCTCAGTGGTTCAATCACCTCTTCGATGAGTTTGGTGTAGGCTTCTTTGATGTGTTTTTTGTAGCTGAGCGGGTTGAGGGCATCAGCTGTTTCTGCTTTGTAGTCTTTGTAGTGTTGGCTCTTGGTGAGCTGGCTTTCGCCAGATTGCTTCTTGGCACCCTTACGATAGTGTTGGACATAGTAACGAAGTTCATCGAGTCCGACATACCATTCTCTGGCAAAGCGTTTGAGATGGTCGTCGATGATGGCTTCAATCATAGTGTCCAAGACACCAGTGATAGATTGTCCTTGGTAGTCTTTAGGATTGGCTTGGACTTCTTTCCACAGGTTTCGGATGATTTCAGCTAGTTTAGGATTGGTGCGTTCCAGACTCTGGATATAGTTATCAACCGTTTCGATATCCTTGTCACTGAGGGCCTGTGGACTATCTTCTTCCTGCTGAATCATACTTTGAATCAGGGTCAGGATGTAAGCATAGTTAATCTCATCGACTTGGACGGATTCCAGTTCATAGTGGATATCAAAGAGATTATCATCACCATCGTCTTCTGCTCGGCTTTTGAGCTCTGCTAGGATATTTTGATAGATTCCGAGATAAGTTTCCAGCTTTTCATCTGATAGGCCTGTCTCCGCATAGATAGCCGCTTCATCATATTCGCTATAGACACGGATAGATGCCAGATACTTGTCAAAGGTTTGGTAAGCCTTGGCAATGCGACGGAGTTGTGGGCTAGTGGCCTGCTCAATCGTGATGATATAGTTTTCCACATCTTCCACTTTTACTTGAAAGTCTATCCAGGCTTGGATGAAGTTGGCTTTTTCTTCTGCCCAGTCTGGGGCAGTGACGTCATTTTCACCACCGTTGGAGTAGAGTTTAAGGGCATTATCCACAGCCTCTTTAAAGGCATCTGGTCTTTGGAAGGTGATGATATGGCCATAACGCTTTTTACTGTCAAAGATGCGGTTGGTACGACTAAAGGCTTGAATCAAATCCTGTGGACGCATGGGCTTACGGTCGATGAAGAGAGTGGATAGACAGGGGGCATCAAAACCAGTCAAAAGACGGTCAACGACGATGACCAAATCCAACTGTTCATTACGAGGAATGTATTTGTCTAACTTTCTAGCTAAACGGTTATTGATATCCGTGTTAAAGCCACGCAAATCAGCCATAGAAAAATGGGTACCGAACTCCTGATTGTAGTCGTCCATGACCTGTTTCATGTGGTCTTGGTAGTCGATAGACTCTTCTTCATTTTCCGACACTGAATAAGTGACCGTCATCTTTGGAAAGTCGGGTAGCACGCGCTTAGCTCGCTCTGACACCTTGACACGTTCCTGTCCTGCCTTGACACTCTTGAGCAGATTGTAATAAGCCTGAGCTTGTGGAATGGACTTAACGGTTAAGATAGCCTCGTAGGTCTTGCCCACACCATTTGGGAAGCCCAACTGTTGATAACTTTTGTTTAGGATAGCATCCAAGACTTCTAGCATGTGTTCTTTATCTTCATAAACAGAGTCAGGAAGATCTTTTTCAGGAATCGGCGAAATAATAGTATTTCGATAATCCACTTTGAATCCCAGAACTGCTCCGTCATGGATGGCTTCTTTGACCGTATACTCGTGTAGGCGCTCGCCATATTGTTGGTGGGTCGTTTGTGCCAAATCGCCTAATTGCTTGCGTTTATTTTCCTTGAAAATCGGTGTACCAGTAAAGCCATACCAGAGCGAATTGTGGAAAAAGCCTTTTATATCCTTTTGCGTCTGAGGCGTAACCGCACGGTGACATTCATCCACAACGAAAGCTACACGGAGGTCCTTGATTTTTTCCGAATCCTTTTGGTATTTACCTTCCCCAAACTTGCGCATCATGGTTGTGATTTTCTGGATAGTCGTCACAATCACTCGCTTATCATTTCCTGCCAAACGCTTGACCAAATCATGGGTATTGTCTGTTTCGTCGATATCGATGACATCATTGGCCGCATAAGAAAGAAAGGACGAGGTCGTCTGCTGGTCAAGGTCCCTACGGTCGACGACGAAAATTGTCTTTTGAATGGCTGGAATCTGCAAGAGGTTGCGAGCCACCTTGTAGGACGTTAGGGTCTTACCAGAACCCGTGGTATGCCAGATATAACCTGATTCCTGACGGCGAGAGGCATCCTGGACAGACTCAATGGCATGAATTTGATAAGGACGTAAGAGGATGAGGGCTTTCTTACTATCATCAATAACGGAGTACTGCATCACCATCTGATGAGCACGTGGAATAGACAGGACTTCGTGGGCAAAGTCCATGAGACTG
>OLSO01001819.1_pt1 | contig 14805 bp, 13 predicted proteins | sample 1672441 | NCBI WGS metagenome assembly OLSO01 (sample SAMEA3136686, study PRJEB25190) | human gut metagenome | biome: human gut; feature: human-associated habitat; material: faeces | place: Austria | collected 2013 | reverse complement strand
ATCATGCAAGCATGAACGGCTTTTTGACCTTTTGACCCTGGCATCATCATATAATGAAACTTTTTATTTATGAGTGAGTAGCAAGTCAGGTGGCTGGCTGTATATTCTTCGAAAAACATCCATAAATCATGCTTGCGCTACTTACCATACCACACATCCTTCCTGTTGTCACACCACAACCGACGTACAATGTCTACCTGTTGACGTAAGCCCCCTATTTTTTGAACTTGAAGGGCCACAAGGGGGAGGCTGAGGGGGAGGGCGGCCCAGGAGCCGTCCCCCTCGCATATGTTTTCCAGCGGCTTTCCAAAGCCGAACTGCGGTTACAGAACGGTTACAACTCAGCGAGGATTTAGACAAGGGAGCTGTGATAGGCTAAGAGCAGAAAAAAGGTCAGGAGGATTTGAAATGAAGAATAGAAGAGTTTTGAATATAGCTGGCATTTTGATAATAGCCGGAATGCTGGCAGGCTGCGCGAAGACTCCAGAGAGCTCTCTGGTGCGCCAGAAAGGTGCGGCCAGCCTGAAAAATTATGAAGAAGGCGAGACTCTGGCAGCGCAGGAGAGCACGACCGGGACGGAGAACCCGGATGATCTGGAGGCAGACAGCACCGGGACGGAGAACAGCACAACTGTGCCTGGTGACGCGAGCGGCACAGAAACAGCTGAGACGCCCCAGTCCAGTGAGACCTCTTCCTCTGTGCTTCGCAGCGCGCTCGGAGCTCCGGAGCATTATAGCAGCGAGGTGAAAGATGAGACAGGAAAACTTCAGATCCTGACAGATGCCGATGTGGAGATTCCGGAGGCCTCGAAGGTGTCGGCGATCTCAGTGAGCCAGCATCCCTTGGATCAGGCGCTGATGGATCAGGTGACGGAGGCGTTCCTGCCGGATGCGGTGTTTTATTCACAGGAGAGTTATTATCAGCCAACAAAGCCGGAATTGCAGAAAAAGCTGGAAGAACTGAAAGGGTATCTGGCAGAAGGCAATCTGGATCCCTACGGCTACGGGACGGATGAAGACGGGAATCTGGTTTATGATATCTATAACACCATTGAAAACGCAGAGAATGCCTATGAGGAAGCACCGGAAGAAAAGCAGCTTCAGGAAGTCCCTGCGAAACTGAATCTGGAAAAGGAAGATGGTCAGGGCGGCACTTACATAGATGAAAACCGCTTTATGGGAACAGCAAAGACGGAAGACGGGAAATGGTATGATTATGCGGTTTTTGGCTATTCCAGCATGCCTGTGAACATAAAAATCTCCAGGCTCTATGAAGAATTTCCCAATCAGGATACCAGTTCCTGGGCAGGCTATGGAGGATTAAAAGATACGACAGAGGTTCCGGATGAAGAGACCATAAAAAGTGACATCGGGATCAGCTTCGATGAGGCAAAAAAACTGGCGGATGAAAAAGTGGCAAAACTCAATATTCCGGACATGGTGATGGGAGAATGGGAATATGCGCTTCTCTGGAATACGGATATAGAAACGGGTGGATACACCAGAGAAAAACAGATCGCTGCCGGTTATCAGTTCCATTATGTGCGGAAGATCAACAAGATTCCCGTCACTTATACCATGGAATATGGCGGCGGGCTGGAGAGCATGGAGAGCGAGATGGAGACCTGGTGCTATGAGGTTCTGGATCTGGTGGTGAATAAGGATGGAGTGGAATATCTGGAGTTTGATAACCGCTATGACGAAGGGGAAGTGAAGACAGAGAATCTGAAGCTGCTGTCTTTCGATGAGATCATGAAGATCTATGAGAAAATGATGCTGGTTCAGAATGCGGATATTCTGAATTACGAGCAGGAACGGACCTACCATATCAACCGGATCACCTTTGGCTATACCAGGATCTATGAACCGGCCAGTGATTCCAGAACCGGTATCCTGGTTCCTGCCTGGGATTTCTTTGGAGACTTTGAGAATACTACCTCCGAGGGTACCACATATACAAACAATATGACTTACCAGAGCTATCTCACGATCAACGCCATCGACGGAAGCATCATCGACCGGGGCCTGGGGTACTGAGTATGCGGCAGGCATTGGCAGCGGCAAAATTTTCCTTTATGGGTTTCTGGAAAAATCCCCGGGTGGTTCTGACCTTCCTTTTGGGATTCGTGCTCTCGTATCTTTTGAGTACCCGGATCATGGTGGTCATCGAGGCTTACCACACGCCGGTGCAGGCGGTGGAACCCTTTCTATGGACCTTCGGGGACAGCACGGCGATCCTTTTAAGCTCCCTTTTGCTTCTGCTGCTTTTCTCGGATCTTCCTGGGCTGACACCGGTTTCGCCCTACTATCTGATCCGGATGACCCGGAAAAAATGGCTCGCCGGGGAACTTCTCTATGTGGCGGCGGCCACCCTCCTCTATACGGGTTTTATGCTTCTTTCCACAGTGCTCCTCTGCATGAAAAACAGCTATGTGGGAGATATCTGGAGCGAGACGGCGGCCATGCTGGCCTACTCCAAGCTGGGACAAAACTTGAGCGTTCCCTCCACGGTGAAAGTCATGGAGAGCATGCCGCCTTATCTCTGCATGGTTCAGGTGGCGGCTCTGATTTTTCTCTATTCCCTCTGCTTAAGCTTCGTGATACTGGCGGGAAATCTGATCTTTAAGGGGAACAAAGGGATGATTGCCGGTCTTCTTTTCAGCGGTTTCGGCTTTCTTCTGGATCCGCAGACGATCGGGACCATTCTGGGGCTGGAAAGCTATGAGATGTACAAGGTCAATGTGCTGGCGGGGTGGGTGAGCCCCTTAAGCCATGCAGTCTATGCCCGTCATAATTTCGGTTACGATCGGCTGCCCACAGTACGACAGTCCCTGCTGGTCTTCGGCGGCCTGCTGCTGTTTCTGGTGCTGATTTCCCTGAAAGCGCTGAAACGCTATCCATTTACTTTTCTGGGAGAAAAAGAATGAGAACGGAGATCAAACGGATGCTTTCCGGGAGAAATTTCTGGGCGGCTGTGTTTCTGGGAGTGCTGGGAATCGGCTTTGGGGCGGTTTATCCGAAACTCGGGGAGGAATTGCTTCCGGCCTGGAATTTTCTTTCGATGGAAAAGAAAGCCTTTTATTCGGAGACGGCCTGTTTTTTTGTCCCGCTGGCTGCTGTGCTGCCCTGGAGCGATTCTTTCTTAGGAGAATGGAAGGGCGGTTTTCTGAAAGCGGTTCTTCCGCGGACCGGAAGGCTGGACTATGTTGGAAATAAGGTTGTGGCTGTGGCCCTCAGCGGCTTTTTGACCTGGTTGCTGGCCGGTGTGCTGATTTCATTTGGCTATTTTGTGGTCTTTTTCCCAATGGAACAGCAGGGGAGTTTTCCGGTGGAAGAGGGACGAGAGTTTCTATACATCCTGCTCCGGCTGGGGATTCTGGGCGGAATCTTAAGCACCCTCGGAGGGGCGGCTGCGGCTGTTTGCCGGTCGGTATACCTGGCATGGGGCTTGCCCTTTGTGGCCTATTATTTCTGCATGATTCTCCACGACCGGTATTTTGCTCAGGCCTTCTGGCTCTACCCGCCCCAGTGGATCGAGGGGAGCGGCGACTGGGGCGAGGGAAAGCTGGGACTGTGGCTGTTTCTGCTGGTGTTTTTGCTGGGGGCGATGGCAGTCCACGGGATGGCGCTGTATCGGAGGGTGGAGGAAATCTGAGATTTTCATCTCGGCGGTTGCAAAATACTGTCGTCAATCCGATTTATCAGGGCGTGATTTTATCAAGTATGAACAGGAGGCAGCATATGGCAGAACCCTGCGTGGAGATCGAGGGCGTGACGAAACGCTTCGGAGAGGATCTGGTATTGAAAGAAGTCAATTTGGTCATGGAGAGCGGGAAGGTTTATGGCATTGTGGGAAACAACGGTTCCGGCAAGACCGTTCTCATGAAATGTATCTGCGGGTTCCTGCCGCCCAGCTCCGGCACAATCCGGGTCTTTGGAAAAAGGATCGGCGTGGACCGGGATTTTCCGGAGTCTCTCGGTGTGATCATCGAGACGCCGGGCTTTCTCACGAATCAGACCGGCATCCGGAATCTCAAGATTCTGGCAGATTTAAACCGGAAGATTGGTGAGACAGAAATCCGGCAGGTTCTGAAACGGGTTGGCCTGAATCCGGATATGAAAAAGCCTGTGGGGAAATATTCCCTCGGCATGCGTCAGCGTCTCGGCATTGCCCAGGCCATCATGGAGGATCCGAAACTTCTGATTCTGGACGAGCCCTTCAACGGCCTGGACAAAAATGGCGTGGCGGAGATCCGTTCCCTCCTTTTGGAACTGAAAAAAGAAGGAAAGACCATCCTTCTGGCCAGCCACAACGAGGACGACATCCGGATTCTCTGCGACCGGGTGTATGAGATGGATGGCGGGATCTTAAGAGAAAGGACGATGGAAAAGGATGAGAAGTAGAAAGATAGCCGGAGCGTTGGCGGCGGTGCTGGCAGTCATGCTGACAGCAGGAGCGACAGATATGAAAGCGTTGGCGGCAGAAGAACAGAATCCGGAGTTTACGGTGGAGGTACAATCCGAGGTTTTGAATAGGGAAGACAACTTTGCACCCGTCCCTGAGACAGTTGCTCAGTCATCGTCAGGGAGCGATACAGCTGCGTCTAAGATATCATCCGGGAATCCCGAACCAGTGACGGAATCGGTGACAGAAGCTCCGACGCCTGCCGAGTCATCCAAACCTGCCACAGAACCAGCTGTTTCCCTTCCACCGGAAACGACCACACCTGTGACTGAGCCGATTATACCGGCGACTGAACCTACGCCAGAAGCTTCGACACCAGTCACACCATCTCCCGAGCCATCCGTCCCCGCTACCGAGCCTGTAACTTCCGCTCCATCCACTGACCCGGCCACTCCCACCCCGCCGGAAACCACTCCACCCGCTACAGAATCTCCCACCTCCACCTCTCTTCACCTCGGCATCGACAACCGCCATCTCTACTCCGGCATGGAATCTACCTATTCTCAGGGCTACACACCTTCCACCACGGTGAGCTCTGCCACGCTGGTGGTTCCCTTCACGGCGGACGGCCCTCTGAAAAACGACCGCCTCACGGTGAGCCTCGAATTTGACTCCTCGGGCACGGTCCCCTTCGAGATGAAGAACTACCAGAAGGATGTGGACAAAAAGACCGTCTATTTTGATCAGAAGGGAAAGGCCCTCAAGGAAAAAGCAGGGGCCGCGGAGATCGCTGAAGCCTACGTCTATCGCGTGAAGCTCCAGTTTCTCTCGACGGCGGAGCCAGGACAGTATCCCGTCACCGTGAAAGCCCTGGGCTATACGGAAAAAGGCGAGAAAGTCACGTTGGAATACCGCCTGTTCGTCCGGATTTCGGAGAAGGATGACAGCGATGTGGTGGTCATCGGCGGTGACGAACCCAACGGAGGAGGCGGTGACTACAGCGGCGGGGGCGGCAGCGCGGAGACGGAAAAAATCATCCATCAGCCTAAAATGCTTCTGGATACTTGTAACCTGTCCGGCAAAACGCTCGAAGCGGGAAGCGAGGAGACTTTGACGGCTGCCTTTCAGAACCGGAGTCTTTCTGAGGAGATGTACAATCTGAAAATTACAGCCGCTTCCTCATCTGCGGGCCTGAAACTCAGGAAAAATTCCTGGTATTTTGCCAAAATTTCCCCGGGAGAAAATGCGACGCTGGAAAGCCTTCTCACCGTGTCAAAAGACGCGGAGAGCGCGGAAAATACGCTGACCTTCACCTTTGAATATGAGGATTCTAAGGGCACTGCCTCCACAGGTACGGAAACGTTGAATCTCACCGTCACCCAGCCGGTAAGGATGGAACTCGAAAGCGCCGATTTTCCGGCGGTAGTCTATGCCTCGGACACGGAAGAACTCACCGTAAAAGCGCTGAATTTAAGCCGGACGAAGGTCTATAATGCCAGAATCAGCCTTTCCGGTATCGGCCTTTTCCCGACGGAAGAAGTTTTCCTGGGGAATCTCGACGCGGGGACGGAAGGGGAAGGCGTCATGAAGGTTTATGTGGGTACCCGCACGATGGAGGCCATCGGAAACGATCCGGGTACCACGGACGCGGAAAAATACGGCCCGGTGAGTGGCACCCTGACACTGACCTACGAGGATGCCCTCGGCACGGTCCATGAGGAGACGAAGGATTACCAGACGGAAATCAAAAAAGCCCAGATTCTTTCCCTCAATGTCGCCGAGGAAAAAGAAACGGGCAATTCCTGGTGGTATTCGATTTTCGCTGTGGTGACGGTTTTCCTGATTCTTCTGATTCTGGCCCTCATCGGAAGCCTACGCCGAAAATCCCGTCTTCTTAAGGAGGCGGGCCGATGAAAAAAGGCTGGCTGGTCTTTCTGGTTCTTCTTGCAGCGGCAGCGCTGACTCTTTCGGGAATCCTTCTGGGGAAATTTTCCCGGGAGGAGAAGATTTTTCAGGAGCAGGCGGCCTTAAATGGAATCGTTTACGATGAGGCTTTCCTGGAAGAAGCGGCAAAGCTTCCTGGGATTCAGTCCGTCAAGCCGGTGGTTTCCCTGCCCGTCCAGCTGAAAGTCGGGGAATACTCTGTGGAGACGGAGCTTCTGGGAGTGGAGCTTACGGACCTTCATTATCAGGCAGAGAAGGCTTCCGATACCGCTTTAGGGAGAACGCCGGCGCTTCTGATCGGAAAGGAGGCGCTCTTCGGCCTTGTGGATGCCAACGGCCATGCAATCTCAGAAAAGCGCCTCGGCCAGCTGCTCGAAGAGTATCAGGAGCTTTCGATCACTGCCTCCTTTTCGAACCGGCCGGAACAGACCTTTTCCTGCCGGGCGGCAGCGGTCTTAAAGGAACCAGCGGATAAAATTTATTTTTCCATCGACCAGGCAAAAACGCTGGCAGAGCAGTATGGCCAGCCTTTTTCCATAAAAGAAGTTCTTCTCACGGTGAAAGGGGAGACGAATTTCCGGAAGGCAAAGGAAAGCTTTGTCCCGACGAAGGAAGGCTCATAAAGCGGCCATGGCCTGAAAGCCGTGAAGCACAAATTCGGCCGCAATGGTGGCCGCCATCTCGTCAGCGCTCCGGTGCATATCGCCGGAGATCCAGTTTTCAATGAGGCCGATACAGCCGGAAATGCAGTAGGAGTAGAAAAACTCCAGCGTTTCCGGCTCTTTGTTCGTCCTCGATCTGCTGGACCGATTTTTCTTGCATCAGTTCGATGAGACCGGTTTTTAGAAGGTTCTGTGTCCGCGTGACGCTGCGGCTCTGTTTTTTCATTTTATTGTTCTCTTCCATAATCGTATCCTTTCGTTTTCAAGACAGAATGTCAGAATCCGTTCAAAAATAAACAAGTGTTAATATTCGCAGGCAACGAGCCAGGCAGCCATGCTTGCATGGATATCTGGCGACTGCTGCGAAAGGAGGTCTGTTATGAAAAAACTGTGTAGCTGGATCACAGAACACACGGGCCTGGTTCTGGTGGTCTTTCTGATCCTGACCGTCGTCTGCGCCGCATTAAAGCCGCTGATCGGCGTCAATTATGATATGAATGATTATCTGCCTCCGGACAGCGCGGCGCTCTTTTCCGTAACCATCGCCGAGGAAAAACGAATCGATGCCTGCAGCGCCATCCGTGAGATTATCGGGGATGACAATGCCATGGCAGGCAGCGCGGTTTCCACGGCCGTCGCCACCACCAGTACAGTGACGGAGATTCCTCTGATCGCTGTGGCAGCTGTGAATGATGGCGTGGCAACCGCGTCCGGAGCCATGACTTCCCTGAAAAATGGTTCCAGTTCCTTAAGCAGCGGCGCAGGTTCCCTGGTTTCCGGACTCTTTGATTTTGCAGTCAATAGAACGCCCTGTTTTGCATGATTGCAATTACCTTTTTTAGGCTTTGCGGTCAAATTGCCTTTTGTTTTTGTTGACTTATTTTGAAATTTTATGATTTGCAGTCATGCATTTTGAACTTGTATTTGACTTATTTTGAAGTTTTACAATATGCAGTCCATTTTTAATGATAGCAATCCAATATCAGGTTTTATACCTTGGCCTCCTCCGCGATCACCACCGGCAGCCTTGCCCCCAACCGACAGAGCAGTTCGTTGCTGATGCTGCCGGAGAGAGCGGCCACGTTGGGAGCGAGAAGATGGCTGTTTTCCGCGTTGTCGATGAGGATGGCAGTGTCGCCGACGGAAACGTCGTCTGCCCCGGTGAGGTCGATGGCGAGCTGATCCATACAGATGCGCCCGATGACGGGAAGAAGATGAGTGCTGATCCGCACCATGGCCTTCCCGGAGAGATTCCGCGGGAGGCCGTCTCCGTAGCCAATCGGCAGGATGGCGATGCGGCTGTTCCGCTCAGCCCGGAAGGTGCGGCCATAGCCCACAGTCTCACCTCGTGAAATCTCACGGATCAGAACGACCTTCGCCTTCAGGGCAAGGACCGGGCGGAGCTTTGGCTGCAAGAGCGTCCGATCATCCGGAGAGCTGAAAACTCCATATAAAGAAATGCCCGCCCGCACATAATCGCAGGGAAGATCCGGGTAATTGAGAAGGCCATAGCTGCTTTGAAGATGGATTTTGGGAATAGGAAGCCCAGCTGTTTCCATCTGGCTGATGAGTCCGTAGAAGCTGCGGATCTGTTTCCGAGTAAAAGAGATATCCTCCGGTTTCCGGCTGTCAGCACAGCAAAGATGAGTGAAAATCCCTTGTATATGCAGGTGTTTCATCTGAAAAAGCTTCTGCACGCCATCCAGATCGTCAGTATCCAGGCCCAGCCGATGCATCCCGCTGTCGATGGCGATATGAACGGAAACCGGGATTTTCTGGCGGTTCAGTTTTTCCGCATAAGGAAAGTCGATGAGTGTCTGCGTGAGTCGATAGGTTTTCAACTCCTTTGCCCGGCGAACGTCGGTAAACCCGAGAATCAGGATCTCACCCCGGATTCCGTAGCGGCGAAGCGCAATGCCCTCATCAATGGTGGCGACGGCGAAGGCCTTTACCCCGGTTTTTTCCAGGTGAGTGGCAACGGCATAGGAACCGTGGCCGTAGGCCTCACGTTTGACAACGCCCATAAGCTCGGCATTCGCCGGCAGGGCAGCTTTCAGGACAGAGACATTGTGCGTGAGGTTTGCAAGATTGAGCTCGATGTAAGCCCGGTCTTTTTCCGGATTGTGTGGTTTCTTAAAACTGAACCGCAGCCAGAGCGCGGCCATCGCAAAGCTGAAAAGAAGCGAGAGCAGGCACACGAGACCAAAGTGAAACAGGCTGTTCTGAGAGGAAAAACGCCACACCGCCGCAATCACCAGCGGATGAATGAGATAGACAACCAGCGAGGCAGGGCGGAGAAGCGGGATCCGTCTGCCTTTCCACAGCAGAACCAGGTGAAACAGAAAGTACATGGCGGGCAGCAGAAACACATACATGCTGTCGTGGCGCTGAAAACCATGTCTGTGCAAAATTAGGGCCTCGGCAAGGAGCAGTCCCAGACTGATGAGAAAGCCAACTCCGGCCTCGACAGAAGAAAGCTTCCTCCTCTCATCGGCGATAAAGCCACCCAGCATCAGAAAGACCGGGGCGAAAAAGAGGCCGTTTCTGGTGTAGTCGAAGAGCTCAAAAAGCCGGTCATAAAAAGCTTTCAGAAGCGGTAGCTTTTCCACGACGACGTAATAGCTGTCCCCGAAAAGACCAACCAGATAGAGAAGAAGGGCCATGACCAGTCCTTTGGAAAAATCCAGCTTTTCAACAAGTTTCCAGGCAATCAGCATGCCCAGCATGGAGGCCGGAAGATACCAGAGATGGTACATGGTTCCATCGAAAATAAGATCCTTCAGAAGCTCCGGCAAAAGCTGAGACTGGGAAAAATAGCCATTGCGGAAGTTCAGCGGGAGATAGAGAAGGATCGAAGCCCCATAGATCCAGCCGGTCTTTTTCAGAAAATGACGGAGTTTCCGGTCGCTATCGTGATACCTGGATAAGAGAAAATATCCGCTCGTTATGAAGAAAAAAGGCACCGCAATCCGTGCCAGGACCCTTGTCAGGATAAAGTCCCCGGTCTCGCTGAAATCCGCCAGCGGTGAGGTGTGGATGGCGATGACGAGAATCGCGGCGGCAAGGCGCAGCCAGTCGATGCCGGTATCATAACGTTCTCTACTCATCGATTTTTTCCAGGGATAAATCCAGGAGTTTTGCCAGCATTTCCGGGAAAGAGAGGCCGATGCGCTTCATCATATTCGGATAGCGGCTGTGAGAGGTGAAGCCGGGGATCGTATTGACCTCGTTGAACACGATTTTCTGATCGGGAGTCAGGAAGAGATCCACCCGGGCGAAGCCGGAGCAGCCTAAAGCCCGATAAATCGTTTTTGCCACTTTCTGAATGCGCCGCTCGGTAATCTCGTCGATTCTGGCTGGCATGTGGATCTTCGAGGTTTTCAGGGTATATTTCTCGGTGTAGTCGAAGAAACCTTGGGAAAGCTCGATCTCATCCACACGGCCTACGGTGAGTTCATCATTGCCGAGGATGGCACAGCCCACCTCAAAGCCTTCAATGGCTTCCTCAGCGATGACCTCGGAATCATTCTGGAAAGCGAGGCGGATGGCTGCATCCAGTTCCTCCGGGGAGATGACCTTTGTTACGCCAAAGGAAGAACCGGCGCGGACTGGCTTGACAAAGACCGGAAAGCTTAAGTTTTCTCTGATCTCCTGAGTGGCCGTTGGAAGATCTTTTTCTTTAAAAGTGAGAGCTTTTGGTACGGAGATTCCTGCCAGAGAAACGAGTTTGTGGGCCCGGTCTTTATCCATGCAGAGCGCCGAGGCGAGGGTGCCGCAGCCGACCAGAGGAATGCCGGCAACCTCCAGAAGCCCCTGGACTGTGCCGTCCTCCCCGTTTTTTCCATGGAGCACGGGAAAGGCGAGATCAATCTTCTGAAGAATGTATTTTCCATCCGTCAGTTCCAGAAAACCACCGACGGAGCGGCTCTGGGAAAAGGCCACAGGATTTAAATGAGCGGCGTCCTCGCACCAGGTTCCCTCCGGGATGCGGGCCGGATCACCGGTGTAATGATACCAGTCGCCGGTCATCGTGATGCCGATTGGGAAAACGTCAAATCGGGTCCGGTCGATGTGCTCAAAAACGGAGGCCGCGGACTTGAGGGAAACCTCATATTCTGTGGAGTGGCCGCCGAAGAGGACGGCTATTTTTTTCTTATTCATCAATGTTCATCCTTTCTGTGTAAAAAAAAACTCCTGTTTTTCGTATGGCAATCATACCAAAAACAGGAGTCAGGATTCTTCCTTTGTCCCCACAGCTTTTCTTCTTTTCTCTGCGGAAATTCTTAAGTTTTTCTTATGAAAGGGGAAGGGTCACGGTAAAGATTATGCTGTCCTCCCCGTTGGCGGCGTCGATGGAGCCGCCGTGAAGCTTCACGATCTGTTTGGCGATAGCGAGACCCAGGCCTGCGCCGCCGCTGGAACTTCTCGCGGTGTCCAGTCGGTAGAACTGTTCAAAGATCCGGGCCAGTTTTTCCGGGGGAATTGCGTCGCCCTGATTCTGGAAGGTGACGATCACCTGCTCCTCCTGCACCCGGGCGGTGATGTCGATGTTGCTGTTCTTGTAACTGTAGAGAACGGCGTTTCGAAGGAGATTGTCGAAGACCCGCTGGATTTTGTCCGGATCGCAGTGAAGTGGCAGGCTTTCCGGGGTGTGAAGCGTGCAGGTCAGATTTTTTCCGCTCAGCATGGGTTTGAACTCAAAAACCAGCTGTTCGAGAAGACGGATGAGATCGATTTTATGATACTCCAGCGAAATTTCCGAGAGGTTGAAGCGGGTGATCTCAAAAAATTCGTTGATGAGATCCTCCAGGCGTTCCGCCTTGTCAAGGGCGATGGAGAGATATTTTTCCCGGAGCTCTGGCGAAATCTCGCCCTCGTCATGGAGAAGCGTCAGATATCCGATAACGGAGGAAAGGGGCGTTTTCAGGTCGTGGGCCAGATACATGATGAGGTCATTTTTCCGCTGCTCTGCGTCTTCTCTCAGGCGGAGATTTTCCTGAGACTGGATTCGCGCCAGATTCAGCTCATTTTCCACGTCCGAGAGCTCTTCCGGGAGAGAAATGGCGGGGGCCTCCGGTTCCGACAGCGTTTTGGAGGCGTCGATGACGGTATCCAGGTATTCCAGCGGTTTTTCGATGGCTTTTGTCATAAAAGTAATGCTGCCGACGGCCATAACGACAAGGACGATGACGGGAGAGAGCATCTGTAGGGTCTTGAAGAGACTGTAAAAAGGTGAGTAGTCATACCAGATAAACTGCTTGCAGATAAACCAGGCCAGAAAATAACCGCCCATCATGACGGCTAAAAGGATCAGCAGGGAGAGAAAAAAGCGGTTCAGGATTCGTTTGGACAGCTTGGAATACTGTCGTTTTTTATTCGATTTCATAGCCGACACCCCAGACAGTCTTGATAAATTTCGGATTTTTCGCGGGTTCCTTCATTTTTTCACGCAGGCGGCCGATGTGCGCCATGACCGTATTGTTGCTGTTCAGATATTTTTCCTTCCAGACCGCCTCGAAAAGCTCCTCGGAACTCACGACCCTGCCTTGATGCTCGCAGAGATACCAGAGCAGGGAAAATTCGATGGGAGTGAGAGAGAGCTCTTTTCCAAAAAGCGTGCAGCGATGGCTATCTTTGTTAATGATGAGGCCGCGGATATCAAACTCGTTCTTTTCCTGCGGCTGCCCTATGGCAGGATTGTAGCGCTGGAAACGGCGAAGCTGGGTCTTGACCCGAGCCACGACCTCCAGCGGGTTGAAGGGCTTGGTGATATAGTCGTCCGCGCCGATGGTAAGGCCCATGATCTTGTCGGTGTCCGCGATCTTTGCCGTCAGCATAATGACGGGAAAATAATAGCTTTCCCGGATTTTCTGGCAGATATGGAAACCGTCGATATCGGGAAGCATGACGTCGAGAATCGCAAGATCCGGCAACGTTTTCTTAAGGCAGGCCAAGGCATCTGTCCCATTATAAAATTTGTAAACCGTGTAGCCGTCGTTTTTCAGATAAACATCGAGAAGGTCGGCGATCTCTTTTTCGTCATCGACGACTAAAATTTTTTCGTTCATGTGTTTTCTTCCTTTTGTGTGGTAGTTGCTTTTCCTGATTATAGGCGGTTGATTTTGGAAATGCAAGGGAAAAAGAATCTTGAAATTCTCTTTTTTCTCTTAAAAAAATCTTAAAATATAGGGGATTTCCACAAAAGAATGGCTCTGGCTGGTTGAAAATGTGTGCAAAAAATGGTATTTCTAAAATGACCGGTTAAGCAGTGTGAATGCATTTACAAGAAAATGGAGGTGGAACTATGAAGAGAAGAAGTGCTCAGAAGTTTATGCTTGGTTTCCTGACGATGCTGGCAGCGGGGACCCTGCCCGGAAGCGCGTACACAGTTTCGGCGGACAGCATGGACTTTGTGGAGTATGACATGACGACAGGAGCGGAGACCTATTTCACGGTAACGGTTCCGGGTGAAGATACGGGTGACTTTACGATGCAGGGTTTGGCGGGCGAGCCGGAAGATGCTGACGGCGATCTTACGATGCCTGGATACCAGGGCAGGCCTGATCCGACACCTGCCACAGCAAAGAAAAAGAACTGCTGGGTGAAAAAGGGCAGCTATTATTACTACTACAATTCCAGGGGAAAGCTTCTGCGAAACGGTACATATCAGATCAAGGGAAAAAATTACTGTTTTGATAAATATGGACGCCGCCGGACCGGCAAGATCCTCAATACGGACGGCAGCTACAGCACCTTTTCCAAGAAGACCGGCGAGGAAGTTTCGAGATATTTTCCGCTGAAGATCACTTCAATTTCAAAAAATACCTTAAAAGGGATCGCCTACAAAGCGGATAAAAATCACAAGCGAAATTACGAGATTTCTTTGAAACGGGTAAAACTTGTGGATGTGAAAAATCATGACATCACAACGGCAGAGCTGAAAAAAGGCAGCGTTGTTCGGCTGTTCGTAAAGAGCACCGGAACCGGCCAGAACCGGAAGGACAAGATCACAAAGATCCAGGCCGTAAGACAGCTGGTCTGGGAAGAAGCAAAATAAGGAAATTTTGATGGGATCCCCCGTCTGCTGTGAAAAATGGCAGGTGGGGGATCTGGCGGTTTACAGGGGGCTTTGATATATGTTAGTATAGAGACAGGCATATTTTATGGGAAAGAGGTGACCTGAATGAATAAAAACTGGACGCTTCACGTTGAAAACCTTGCAAAAATAGAAAGTGCAGACGTTACGATTGCACCATTGATGTGTTTTGTAGGAGATAATAACAGTGGAAAAAGTTATTTGATGAGTATTTTATGGGGAATATTGACTTTAGGTAAAGATATTTTCCCAAAGAAGCCCTCTGAAGCAAAGGCATACAAGCAGTGCGAAAGCTGGTTAAAAGAACATCTTAACACAGAAACTGCACTGACGGATGATGCGATAGACCTGTATATAACCTGGTTTAATGAATTACTGAGTACACAGAAAAAAGCTCTGGTAAAAAAAATTTTTAACTATGAGGTTGAGATTGAAAAACTAAAGATCACACATTATGAGAGGAATCATCCGATCAAGATGGTTTGGGATGCGTCTGCATCCAGATATTCTGTCACAGGCGGATATATTAAATTCCCAGAAGTGGAAGCGGCAAACCGGGAAGAATTACTCCGTATGAATGCTTATATCTGCTGGAATTTATTAATGGAAGGAATTGCAGCACCATGGTATACGCCGGTCGTAAAGGGCAGACGGAATGGGGAACCAATTTACTTACCGGCATCAAGAACCGGATTTAT
>OLSO01001813.1_pt1 | contig 14828 bp, 13 predicted proteins | sample 1672441 | NCBI WGS metagenome assembly OLSO01 (sample SAMEA3136686, study PRJEB25190) | human gut metagenome | biome: human gut; feature: human-associated habitat; material: faeces | place: Austria | collected 2013 | reverse complement strand
CCACTGTTTGAAATCTGTCATTATGCACCTCTTTTAAGTTATGGACAGCCGGGTTTTCCTACCCGGCAAAGATACTATACCAAAAAATCAGGGTTTGCGTATGTTGTCTCGGCAACATTACAGAAATTTTACAAAGCTTCTTGCGCCAAAAACGCGCGATCTTTTCTGCAAATACGGTAGGGGCGGGGCTCTGCTCCGCCCCTACCGCACGCTTTTTGTCGAGCCCGGAGATTTTTCCCTGTTATTTACTTTTTAATATTAAACGCCCCAAATCCCGGGTACTGCGCAGCGCCGCCAAGCTCTTCCTCGATGCGGAGCAGCTGGTTGTACTTGGCAACGCGCTCACTGCGGCTGGGGGCACCGGTCTTGATCTGGCAGGTGTTCAGCGCAACGGCCAGGTCGGCAATGGTGGTGTCCTCGGTCTCGCCGGAGCGGTGGCTCATGACGCATGCATAGCCGGCCTGCTTCGCCATCTCAATGGCCTCCAGCGTCTCGGTCAGGCTGCCGATCTGGTTCACCTTGATGAGGATGGCGTTCGCGCAGCCCAGCTCGATACCCTTGGCCAGGCGCTTGGAGTTGGTGACGAACAGGTCGTCGCCCACCAGCTGCACGCGGTCGCCGATGCGGTCGGTCAGCTTCTTCCAGCCGTCCCAGTCCTCCTCGGCCATGCCGTCCTCGATGGAGACGATGGGGTACTTGTTCACGAGCGCTTCCCAGTAGTCCACCATCTCGTCGCTCGTCAGCTCGCGGCCCTCGCCGGCCAGCACGTACTTGCCGGTCTCGGCGTTGTAGAACTCGGTGGAAGCCGGGTCCATGGCGAACAGGATGTCGGTGCCCGGCTTGTAACCGGCCTTCTCGCAGGCCTCCACGATGTAGGCCAGCGGCTCCTCGTTGGTCTTCAGGTTGGGGGCGAAGCCGCCCTCGTCGCCCACGGAGGTGGCCAGGCCCCTGGATTTCAGGATGGAAGCCAGAGCGTGGAACACCTCGGCGCACCAGCGCAGGGCTTCCTTGAAGCTGGGCGCACCCACGGGCATGATCATAAACTCCTGCGTGTCCACGGTGTTGGTAGCGTGTGCGCCGCCGTTCAGGATGTTCATCATGGGCACGGGCAGGCGGTTGCCGTTCACGCCGCCCAGGAAGCGGTACAGGGGCATGTCCAGCGAAGCGGCAGCGGCGCGGCAGGCGGCAATGGACACGGCCAGAATGGCGTTTGCGCCCAGGTTGGACTTGTCCTTGGTGCCGTCGGCCTTGATCATAGCGGCGTCGATGGCGTAGATGTCGGAAGCATCCATGCCCACCACAGCGTCGGCGATCACGGTGTTGATGTTCTCCACGGCCTTGGTCACGCCCTTGCCCAGGTAGCGGCCCTTGTCGCCGTCGCGCAGCTCCAGCGCCTCAAACTCGCCGGTGGATGCGCCGGAAGGAGCGCAGCCGCGGGCCACAGTGCCGTCGGCCAGCGTGATCTCGGCTTCTACGGTGGGGTTGCCGCGAGAGTCCAGGATCTCGCGGCCTACAACGGATTCAATTTCCAGATAGTTCATATCGAAAACCTCCTGATAGCTGATTCGGCCCGGCGTCGGTGCGGCAGCCGGACGATCTGTATAGATAGTTACATCTAACTAACCAAGAACATCCTACCACGGTTTCCCAAAAGGTGCAAGAGCTGGGCGGAATGTTTGCGGGCATAAACTTTGCACAGGGGCAGGCGGCATGGTTTCAGCGTGCCCGGCGGGGCCGTTGAATATTCTGTATGATAGTCATGCGATTTTGGTATGGCAGATGTGCTAAAAATAATCTTTACATTTTGGCAGGGCCGTTCTATACTGGAACGCGGTCAAGATTTTTTAATGGTATACTGGTTATCTGATAGAGGAGGATCACACTATGAATAAGGATCTGACGGTCGGCAAGCCGTCACAGGTGCTGTGGCAGTTCTGCCTGCCCATGTTCGGCAGCATTATCTTCCAGCAGCTGTACAACATTGCCGACAGCCTGGTGGCAGGCAAGTTCATTGGCGAAAACGCCCTGGCTGCCGTGGGCAACAGCTACGAGATCACCTTGATCTTCATTGCCTTTGCATTCGGCTGCAATATTGGCTGTTCGGTCATCGTGTCGCGCTACTTTGGTGCCAAGGAATACGATGACATGAAAACCTCGGTGTACACGGCCCTCATCGGCTCGGCAGTGCTGTGTGCAGTGCTGATGGTGTTCGGTCTGCTGGGCTGCCGCAGCCTGCTGGAGCTCATCAATACCCCGGAGGAGATCCTGGCGGACTCGGCCCTGTATCTGGACATCTACGTTCTGGGCCTGCCTTTCATGTTCTTCTACAACATTGCCACCGGCATCTTCTCGGCGCTGGGTGACAGCAAGACGCCGTTCTACTTCCTGGCCGTCTCGTCTCTGTCCAACATTGGCGTGGACATCCTGTTCGTGGCCGGGTTCCACATGGGTGTGGCCGGTGTGGCCTGGGCGACCTTCCTGTGCCAGGGTGTGAGCTGCATCCTGGCCATGGTGGTGGTGTTCCGCCGGATGAAGGCCATCCCCGCACAGCGCAAGACGGTGTGGTTCTCCTGGGGCATGCTGGGCAAGATCGCCGTGGTGGCCATCCCCAGCATCCTGCAGCAGAGCTTCATCTCGGTGGGCAACATCATCCTGCAGAGCGTCATCAACACCTTTGGCGCCAGCGTCATTGCGGGCTATTCCGCTGCCGTCAAGCTGAACAACATGGTCATCACCTCCTTCACCACCCTGGGCAACGGCATTTCCAACTACACCTCCCAGAACATGGGTGCCGGCAAGATGGACCGCGTCAAGGCGGGCTTTGGTGCTGGCCGCAATCTGGTGTGGCTCATTTGTGTGCCCATCGTCATCCTGTACTTCTTCTTCGGCCGCACCCTGCTGCTGCTGTTCATGAATGATCCCCAAGGCCCTGCAGTGGCTACGGGTATGCTGTTCCTGCACATCCTTTCGCCCTTCTATTTTGTGGTGTCCCTGAAGCTGGTCACCGACGGCATCCTGCGCGGCTGCGGCCTGATGGGCCGCTTCATGGTGGCTACCTTCAGCGACCTGATCCTGCGGGTGGGCATGGCCATCGTCCTCAGTGCTACAGCTCTGGGCAGCACCGGCATCTGGCTGTCCTGGCCCATTGGCTGGTGCATCGGCACGGTCCTGTCCCTGGTGTTCTACGTCACGGCCATCCGCAAGGCCCTGGCAGAGCCGGTGGCTCAGGCAGAGGCCCAGGGCCTGGAGGCAGAGCCGGTGGCTCAGGCAGAGTTTGCAGCCCAGGCTGAAATGGAGACCCTGTAACCTTTTTGAAACTTGTGAATTGTATTCACTTCAAAAACAAAGAAAATGAACGATTTGAAATAGTGCACAAAAACGCATTATAAAAATTGGCCAGATTGTCAATAAAGACGAGAAAATGCCCCCAAAAGTATGGACGGTTTGTGAATTGCGGACCCGGGGCTGAATGGCTATAATAACAGTACAGAACAGAGGCAAGGTCGCTTTTAGAGGGGAAGGGCCTTGCTTCCGTTTTTATCCTGAAGGCTATTCCAATAGATCAAATACTCCGAAGGAGGAGATCGTTATGAAAAAGCTCATTTCTCGTCGTCAGTTCCTGGCCGCTGCCGGTGTGGCAGCTGCCGCCGGTGTCCTGACTGCCTGCGGCGGTTCTTCCGCCAGCACTGCAGGTTCTGCAGCCGGTTCCGCTGCCGGTTCTGCCGCTTCCGGCAGCACCATCAAGGTGGGCGTGATGGGCCCCCTGACCGGCAACGTTTCTGTTTACGGCCAGGCCGTTGTCAACGGTGCTACCCTGTACCTGAAGCAGGTCAACGAAAAGGGCGGCATCAACGGCAAGCAGCTCGAGATCATCACCGAGGATGAGCAGGGCGATGCTACGCAGGCTGTGACCTGCTTCACCAAGATGGTGGATGAGGGCATCACTGCTCTGGTGGGCGATGTCACCACCGCTCCCACCCTGGCTGTGGCCGCTGAGAGTGCTGAGTACAATGTGCCTATGGTCACCGCTTCCGCTACCGCCGAGGCTGTCACCTACGATGCCGAGACCGACACCGTGAACGGGAATGTGTTCCGTACCACCTTCACCGACCCGTTCCAGGGCGTCAAGATGGCTGACTACGCTTTCGAGAAGCTGGGCTACACTAAGGCAGCCGTCATCTTCAAGAAGGGCGCTGACTACAACGAGGGCCTGGCCGAGAACTTCGTCAAGGAGTTTGAGGCAAAGGGCGGCGAAGTGGTCGATCAGGAAAGCTACTCCGAGGGCGATGTGGACTTCAAGACTCAGCTGACCAGCATCCTGGGCATGAACCCTGAGGTGGTCTTCTGCCCCAACTACTACGAGGAAGTGGGTCAGATCCTGTCTCAGGCTGAGAGCGTCGGCCTGACCGTTCCCTTCTTGGGCGGCGACGGCTGGGATGGCCTGGAGGGCTATGCGACCGCTGATCAGCTGAAGGACAGCTACTTCTGCGCAAACTACGCAAAGGGCGCTTCTCCTGAGTTCGAGGAGGCCTACAAGGCTGAGTACGGCGAGGAGTATCCCAATGGTTTCGCTCCTCTGGGCTACGATGCCGCTACCACCGTGGTCTACGGTCTGCAGGCTGCCGAGGATGCAGGCCTGGAGGCTGGCACCGACGAGTACAAGCAGGCTGTCATCGACGCCATCGCAGGCGGCACCATCACCGGCCTGACCGGCACCTTCACCTTCGATGAGCACCATGACCCCGTCAAGAGCACTGCCATCCTGACCTATGTGGACGGCAAGCCCGAACTGAAGGAAATGTTCTGATCCTGCACTTCCCATCGACCGGTGATGGAAAGCCAGCCGGATCCGAACCAGCGTAAATGATTCTCTGCGGAGAACGCCGGAACATTTTTCTGCCCGGTGTTCTCCGCTTTTTTATAGCATCGAAAAAAGTGTCATTCCAAGGCGCACACCCTGCGCCAAAAAGAAAGGAAGTATCCATTCATGACAGTGTTCTTTAGCCAGCTGATCAACGGTTTGTCCCTTGGCAGCATCTATGCACTGATCGCGCTGGGCTACAGCATGGTGTACGGCATCATCCTGCTGCTGAACTTTGCCCACGGCGATATCATCATGGTGGGCGCGTACATGTCCTGGTTCGTCATGAATCAGCTGGGCCTTGGCCCGGTCGCGGCGGTGTGTGCCACCATCATCACCTGTACGCTGCTGGGCGTTGTGATCGAGAAGATCGCCTACACCCCGCTGCGCAGCGCACCCCGTATCTCCCTGCTGATCACCGCCATTGGCGTGTCCTTCTTCCTGGAGTACACCGCAGAGCTGGTGATGGGTTCGGGTGCAAAGGTCATCCCGTCCTACTACGCCGCCAAGACCTTTATGATCGGCAAGGTGCCGCTGGGCCTGACCTCCATCATCACGCTGGTGGTCACCGTGCTGTCCATGCTGGTGCTGACCTTTCTGGTGCAGAAGACCAAGCTCGGCAAGGCCATGCGTGCCGTCTCTGAGGATATGGATGCTGCCCGCCTGATGGGCATCAATGTCAACAGCACCATTTCCTTTACCTTTGCCGTGGGCTCTGCCCTGGCAGGTATCGGCTCGGTGCTGTACTGCTGCTCTTACCCCCAGGCTACCCCCACCATGGGCTCCATGCTGGGCCTGAAGGCCTTTGTGGCTGCCGTTCTGGGCGGCATCGGTTCCATCCCCGGTGCCATGATCGGCGGCATTGCCATCGGTCTGTGCGAGTGCTTTATCTCCGCCATCGGCCTCTCCGCCTGGAAGGACGCCGTGACGTTTGCCATCCTGATCATCGTGCTGCTGGTCAAGCCCACGGGCTTCCTTGGCCGCAAGGTGCAGGAGAAGGTGTAAGGAGGGCATGAAGATGAATACCAAACGCAAAACGCTCAAAATGCCCGTGCGCTACCTGATGAATCTGGTGCTGGTGGCTCTGCTGTTCGTGGTGCTGTCCTTCCTCACCAGCAACGTGCTTTCCACCTATCAGAACAAGGTGCTGCTTACCGTGGGCATCAACATCATTCTGGCCGTCTCGCTGAACGTTGCCACCGGTTATCTGGGCCAGCTGCCGCTGGGCCATGCCGGTTTCATGGCTGTGGGTGCCTACACCTGCGCTCTGTTCACCAAGTACAGCCCGCTGCCCGGCGGCGTCTCCTTTGTCATCGGCCTGGTGCTGGCCTGCCTGGCGGCCGGTCTGTTCGGCGTGATCATCGGCGTGCCTGCCCTGCGTCTGACCGGTGACTATCTGGCCATTCTGACCCTGGGCTTTGGCGAGATCATCCGCATCACCCTGAACAACATCGACGATGTGCTGGGCTTCAAGCTGTTCTACGGTGCCAAGGGCCTGAAGAACATCCCGAAGTACGCCAACTTCACCAATGTGTTCATCTGCGTGGTCATTACCTGCTTTTTGATCCACGCCATGTTGAAGAGCCGCCATGGCCGTGCCGTGCTGGCCATCCGCGATAACGAGATCGCAGCCGAGAGCTGCGGCATCCAGACCACCTACTACAAGGTCATGGCCTTTGCCTTCTCTGCTGCCTTTGCCGGTATGGCCGGCGGCCTGTACGCCTGCTACATCGGCGTGCTGAACCCCTCCACCTTCGGTTTCATGAAGTCCATTGAGATCCTGGTCATGGTGGTCCTGGGCGGCATGGGCTCCATGCTGGGCTCTATCCTGTCTGCGACCGTGCTGACCATCCTGCCGGAGGCCACCCGCAGCTTCGACAGCTACCGCATGGTCATCTACTCGCTGGTGCTGATCCTGATGATGATCTTCCGTCCGGGCGGACTGCTGGGCAGCTACGACTTCTCCATGAGCCGCGTTGTGGAAAAGATCATGAACGGCGAACTGTTCAAGAAGAACAAGGAAAAGGAGGGTGCTGACCATGAGTGAGTTCCAGACCAAGTTAAACAGTGTGCCCTCCGGCGGCTTCCTGACCGACCGCGACAAGGACAAAAAGCCCATTCTGGACGTGCGGGAGCTGGGCATCGACTTCGGCGGCCTGACTGCCGTGGACGGCTTCAACCTGATGATCGGCCGCAACGAGATCACTGGTCTGATCGGCCCCAACGGTGCCGGTAAGACCACCGTGTTCAACCTGCTCACCAACGTTTACCAGCCCACCCGCGGCTCCATCCTGATCGACGGCATGCCTACGGCGGGCAAAAAGACCTATCAGGTCAACCGCATGGGTGTGGCCCGTACCTTCCAGAACATCCGTCTGTTCAAGGAATTGAGCGTCATCGACAACATCAAGGTGGGCCTGCACGAGTCTATGAAGTACAACTTGCCCTCTGCACTGATCCGCCTGCCCAACTACTGGAAGGAAGAGAAAAAGTGCACCGAGCGTGCCTTTGAGCTGCTGGATATCTTCCACATGGCCGACCTGGCCAACGTGCCCGCCGGCAGCCTGCCCTACGGCGCACAGCGCCGTCTGGAGATCATGCGTGCACTGGCCACCAGCCCGAAGCTGCTGCTGCTGGACGAGCCTGCTGCCGGCATGAACCCCTCGGAGACCGCCGAGCTGACCGAGACCATCCGCCGCATCCGGGATGAGTTCAACATTGCCGTGCTGCTCATCGAGCACGACATGAGCCTGGTCATGGGCATCTGCGAGGGCATCGCGGTGCTGAACTTCGGCCGCATCATTGCCAAGGGCACCCCGGACGAGATCCGCAACAACCCCCAGGTCATCGAAGCCTACCTGGGTAAGAAGGAGGGCTGAGCGATGGCAGATACCATCCTGAAGGTCGATAACATCAACGTGTATTACGGCAATATCCACGCCGTAAAGGGCGTTTCCTTTACGGTGAACGAGGGCGAGATCGTGACCCTGATCGGTGCCAACGGTGCCGGTAAGTCCACCACCCTGAAAACCGTTTCCGGTCTGCTGAAGCCCCGCAGCGGCGATGTGCTTTACAAGGGCAAAAGCATCAAGGGCGTGCGCGCCCACAAGATCGTGGAAGCCGGTCTGGCACAGGTGCCGGAAGGCCGCCATGTGTTTTTGCACATGACCGTGGAGGAGAACCTGGATATGGGCGCTTACACCCAGCCCGCCTCCACCATTGCCCCCAACAAGGAAAAAGTGTTTGAGCTGTTCCCCCGCCTGAAGGAGCGCCGCAAGCAGCTGGCCGGCACCATGTCCGGCGGCGAACAGCAGATGCTGGCCATGGGCCGTGCGCTCATGAGCAACGCTTCCATGCTGATGCTGGACGAGCCTTCCATGGGCCTGTCGCCCCTGCTGGTGCAGGAGATCTTTGACATCATCCGCAACATCCACAAGGAGGGCATGACCATCCTGCTGGTGGAGCAGAACGCACAGATGGCCCTTTCCGTGGCCGACCGCGCCTATGTTCTGGAGACCGGCCGCGTGGTCATGGAGGGCACCGGTGCCGAGCTGCTGACCAACGAGCGGGTGCGCAGCGCGTACCTGGGCGGCTGAGCCTTTTTCAAGACACGACGCGATGCGGGAGCCGCTGCACAAAACAAGGTGCAGCGGCTCCTGTTTTTTCGGGCATGCACTTTACTTTCGTAAAAGAATGTGCGATAATTTAACCAGTGTTTTTTGGTTTCTGGAACCGCCGCCTGTTGGGAAAGCAGGTGAGCTGACAACACAAAGAGGGGTACTATCTATGAGCAAGATCATCATCCCGGAAAACTACACGCCCGCACTGAACCTGTACGACACCCAGCGCGCCATCGGCACGGTGAAGCGGCTGTTTGCCGACACCCTGTGTGCCACGCTGAACCTGTACCGCGTGTCTGCGCCGCTGTTCCTGGAGGCCTCCACCGGCCTGAACGACGATCTGAACGGCGTGGAGCGCAAGGTCACCTTTGACATCAAGGACAGCGGCACCGAAGCACAGGTGGTGCAGTCGCTGGCTAAGTGGAAACGCAAGGCCCTGAAGGACTACGGCTTCCGTGTGGGCAAGGGTCTGTACTGCGACATGAACGCCATCCGCCGTGATGAGGAACTGGACAACCTCCACTCCGTGTATGTGGACCAGTGGGACTGGGAAAAGGTCATCCGGGAGGAGGACCGCAATGAGGCCTACCTGAAGAGCGTGGTGCGCTCCATCGTGTCGGCCGTCTGCGCCACTGAGATGAACCTGCACGCCATGTTCCCGCAGCTGCAGGACCTGCCCCTGCACACCCCCAACGTGATCTTCATCACCACCCAGGAGCTGGAGGACAAGTACCCGGACCTGACCCCGAAGGAGCGCGAGAATGCCTTCGTGAAGGAGAACGGCACCACCTTCCTGATGAAGATCGGTGCCCCGCTGAAGAGCGGCAAGCCCCACGACGGCCGCGCTCCGGACTACGACGACTGGGATCTGAACGGCGACCTGCTGTTCTGGAACGATCCGCTGCAGTGCAGCTATGAGCTGAGCAGCATGGGCATCCGCGTGAGCCCAGAAAGCATGGACAAGCAGCTGACCATGGCCGGCTGTGACGACCGCCGCGCCCTGCCCTTCCACAAGGCCGTGCTGAACGGCGAGCTGCCCTACTCCATCGGCGGCGGCATCGGCCAGAGCCGCCTGTGCATGCTGCTGCTGGGCAGTGTGCACATCGGTGAAGTGCAGGCCAGCGTGTGGGACGAAGCCACCCGCGAAGCCTGTGCCAAGGCCGGTATCCCCCTGCTGTGATCGCCTGTAGATAAAAGCAAAGGGCCTTGCAGGCCCAGCAATCACAAGAGCCGCTGCACCCTGTGTGCAGCGGCTCTTGTGGTTATTTAGAAGTCATGCGGCCGTAGTGGCTCTTTTCGTCGTCGTTCTTTTCCGGTTCCGGTTTTTCGGCCGGGGTCAGGCGCACTTCGGTCACGCGGCGCTTGGCCGTGCGGGTCACCACGCCGTCATAGCCGCCCAGTGTAAAGCGGTCGCCCACCTTGGGCAGGTGGCAGGTCTTTTCCTGCACCAGGCCGTTGACCGTGTTGGAGTCGATGTCCTCGTCCTCCGGCAGACCCAGCATCTCGTACAGGTCGTCCACGCTGGCGCTGCCCAGCACGATCCAGCTGCCGTCGGACTGCTTGTGGAAGTCCTCGGTGGCCTCATCGTGCTCATCCCAGATCTCGCCCACCAGCTCTTCCAGAATATCCTCCAGCGTGATGATGCCCTCGGTACCGCCGTATTCGTCCACCACCACGGCCAGATGATGGTGCTGCTCCCGCAGAGTGCGCAGCAGCTGGGAGATCTGGGTAGAACCGGTGGTGTACAGGGTGGGCTTGACCAGCTCTTCCAGCGAGGTCTCCTTTTTCAGGCGTGCCAGATAGAAGTCCTTTTCGTGCACCACGCCGATGATGTTGTCAATGGTGTCGTGGTAAACCGGCAGGCGGGAATAGCCCGTGCCGCGCATGCGGTCGAGGGCCGCGCGGGCCGGTTCGGTGTCCTCGGCCATGATCATGTCGACGCGCGGCTTCATGATCTCGCGCACCGTCATGTCGGCCAAATCGAGGATGTCGTTGATCATGCGCTTCTCGTCTTCGAGAAGCTCGATATTCTCGGCCACCATGTCCTTGATCTCGTCCTCCGTAACGTTTTCGCGTTTGGGGCGCAGAAAATCGAGGAAGGCCGGCTTCGAATTTGCAGTGTCGTCTGTTTTACTCATGGGCGGTACTTTACCATATTTTCCGGGATTACTGGTTGCCGCCGGGCTTCAGCCAGTCGAGCCACGCCATGGCGTCGGCGTGGGAGGCGTCGATGAGCGTCGTCGTGGTGCCGCCGGAACCGGCCGCCGTCGTGGCGAGCAGCGTGTCGGTGCCCGCACGACGCTGCAACGGGTTGCTCTTCGTGCAGCCGAACTGGATTTTCTGGCGCGGGAAACTCACTGTTTCTCGAGAAAGGCCGCCGTTGCTCACCTGCATGAAGCGGTGGTTGTAGGCGAAGCTGGACTCGCGGGCCCACAGCACGGCGTTCACTACATCGATGACGAAGAGGATAGCCGCCAGCGCATAGCCACCCACCACGATCACGTTCCACCCAATGCTCAGGAGGAACAAATCATCGGAGTCAAGCTCGAGCAGCTCGGCCGTCCCCGTCGCGCCCGTCCAGGTAAGCCCCGCCAGGCACAGCGTCGCCACCACCGCGAGCCAGAAGCCGCCGCCCTGGATGATACCGCGACGAATGAGCGCCCGACGCAGGGCCACCTTCGCCACGGGCTTCGCCTCCCGGGGCAGGTCGGCGAACTCCGGCACAAGCCCGGCAAGAATCTCCGGCACGCGGTTCATCTTCACGAAGGGATGAATGACGATCCCCTGATTGGCCAGGGTGTTTTTCTGGCTGCTGCTATCTTCGCTGACGCCGGCGTCAATCTTGCCGAGGGACAGCTCGCAGTAGCCGAGCAAACGCCGGATAAAGCTCTGCTTCACCACCACGGACTGCACACGGTCGATGTCGATGCCCTGGAAAGTGTGCTGCAGCAGGCCGTATTCCACCTCGATGCGGTTGTTGCGGCGGCGTGCTTTGAAGCCGCCGTAGCCAATGCAGGAACCCACCGCCGAGAGCACCCACAGCACGAGCACCAGCACGACGATCCCTACGGAAACAGCGCCGATGATATAGGCGGAGGCCTGGGAGCCGGCGAAGGCCACGGCACTTTCCACGGCACCGTCGGCCGCATCGCCCATCACGTCGAAGATGAAGCTGACGATCTGCAGCACGCCGACAACGAGGCCGGCGAAGATAAGCCCCACGGACGTGGTATTGGAAAGCCCCGCGAGGAACAGTTCCTTGTTGGTGAGGCCGTACTCGTAGGTGACGCGGCCCGTATCCTGAGCAGGTCCGGCGAACACGCCGCCCACCTGGTTCCACGCCTGGGCGCCCACATCCAGCACGTTGCCCGCAGCGATGGGATTCGGCGCGTTTTCCGCAAATGTCGCCGCTCCCTGGGCCATGGCCGCAACCCCGGCCACCGCCGATTGCGGGGCGGGGGCAGCCGCTACACCTGCCACCCCCGACATGGCCGCCGCCTGGGCAGCCAGGGCGCTCTTGCGGTTGTACAGCTCGGCGCGCAGCCACTCGGCCTGGGCCTTGGTGACGTAGGGCACCACGACGGCCTTGTTCGCCGCGCCTCCGGCCGTGTCGATGGAAACCGTACACACGCCGAACAATCGCTGAAGGAGCGTCGCCCGCTGGTCCACGGACTGCACGCGCTGGTAGGGCACGTGCACCTGCTTCTTGCTGAATATACCGGAGCACAGGGTGAACTCGTCGGGGCCGACGGTGAAATACAGATGCTTGTAGCCGACGACGCGCGTAACGGCCACCAGGGCGAACACGACCAGGATGACCACCAGCGTGCCAATGCCCGCCACGGCCATGATGAGTCCCGCCTCGACGCCTGCGCCCTCTTCGGTCAGCAAGCCGACGATCGTGGAGAAATTCGCCACCACGACGCACACGGCGACGATGAAAAGCGTGCGAATGCTCTCGAGCCAGATGTAGCTGTGGTGCACATGATGGCGTGGCAGCCCACTCGAAGGAGCGGCCGCCGCAGGTGGCACGGGCGCGGGCGCTTGGGGCTGAGGCTGCGGGGGCACGTTCGGCATGGACGTGGGAGAGGGCACCTGCGGGGGCACATTCGGCGCGCTCATCTATACGTCCTCACGCGCCAGCTCGGCGGCACGGTCGCGCAGCACGTCGGCCTCTTCGATGCCGAGGCCGGGAATCTCGTGTTCGCCGGCGGCTGTGGCCACGGTGACGCTGGACAGCCCGAAGGCGCGCAGGATGGGTCCTTGGCGCGTGTCAGTGTTCTGTACGCGGATGAACGGAATGACGAAGCGCTTGCGCCAGAAGATGCCGCGAGCAATATCCAGGTAATCCGGCGTAAGCTCGTAGCGCCAACGAGCATAGCGAATGGGCGGCAGCACCACCACGCACAGCACAAGCAGCGCCGCGAACACAATGGCCACGATTAGAGCCACCACGCCAGCCCACGCTTCTTCCGGTGCCACCAGCGCTATGATAGCGAAGGGCAGAAAGCAGCACAGGAACGAGACCGCGATCCAAATGGCATCATTAATGCGCCAGACGCTCTTGATGCGCGGGTTCAGTTGGTTGGCGGGCATCTCTCGCATAGCTGAATCCTTCCTCGTTCGGGCGGAGCTCTTCAGCCGGCCCTTCTTCCAAGCGACTCCCCACAAGCCGCCAAATTCAGACGGCCTCGCGAAGGCCGCCACGTTTTCCCGACCATACTACCCCACTTTTCGCCTTCGCGACGAAACCTTAGGGATTCTTAAGGAAGAAAAATGCGCATGATTCCCCTCTTCCCCCATCGTGCCCCCGCAAGATTTACGCATTTGCGCTCTTTTTGCGCGCCGGATAACGCAGAGTTCGTGCAAATGCGCAGATCTCGCATCCTTCCCTGTGCAGATTCGTAATTTTTGAAGTAAGGAGCAGGAAGGGGCCGCCCTTCCTCCGAAGCGACCGGCCCCCGACGTGTTGCGAGCCCGGGGAGGGGGATCCCGGGCTCGCAAATGAGTGTCCTTGGCGCCCGAGGGGGATAGGCGCGTGCGGAGGAGAGAAGAGGAGAGAGGGGGGTTCGCATCTCCCGCTCTGTCGAAATCTATTATAGCGATGCGTTATTCTATATCAAGAATAATCTTTGAGAAAAATAATGGCCCCTGGGAGGCCATTATCTGAAAAGGCATCAGGGACATGCCGAACGCTACTTGCGGCAGCCGCGGCCCTTGCCATGACGATAGTGGCGACCATGCTTGCGCTCACCGCGGGCGCCCATGTCCTTGCACTGGTGGATGATCTTCTCCGTGAGAACGTTCAACGACTCGATCTCCTCGGGCGTCAGGGTCGACAGAATGCGATCGGCCACCTCGGACTGCGCGGCGCAGCGCTTCTCGGCCAGCGCATCGCCTTCAGGCGTAATGCGCACGGTATAAGCGCGCTGGCCTCATATTCCGAGCTCGGCGTAGAGCTCCTCGCGGCGCACCTTGTCCTCCACCGCCGCGGCCACGTCTTCGGAGCGGCCGTCGGCCAGCAGAGCGCCGACGAGGGCGCCAAGCCGGGCCTCGCCTTCCTCCCGGCCCTCCTCTCGGCCTTCCTCACGGCCCTCCTCGCGCGCCCGGCGGCAGCGCATCTCGGTCTCCTGCTCGTAGGTAAGCACGCGGTCCACCCACTCCCTGTCCTCGTTGAACACGCCGACCAGGGCGTCGATCTCCGACGACAGGGGCCCTTCGGCCTCCCCGGTCCGGAGGTATCGTAGCACATCCCGCAGCCCGGGGTCGGCGGAGGCCTCCCACGCCGAGGCGTTCAACACCACCCACGGGGAGGCGTCGCCCACGGCGAGGTCGGGATGGGCCCCACACCGGCGCTCGATCATGTAGACGGGCTCGCCTTTGCCGTAGGTGTCGTGGCGGCAGAAGAAATGACGCGGGAATGTCCCGATCCGTTCCCCGCGCCGACCGAGACGGAGTCGCAATGCCGCAAAGAGGCACCATTGGCGACGAACAGCCTTAAAATTGCGCAGAATCACGAGTTATCAGCGTCTGCTCACACATTCGCACCCTTTCTTTATACATTGTTCGTTAATTTCGTCCGCATTTTTCTTCTGCTGACGCTTATAACTCAAGATCTCAGGCAAATTCCGCCCATTCGCTTACTATCAAGCGGTCGAGCACGCCTTCCGAGTAAAACTGGTAACCAACTTACGGTTGCGTAAGGTTGGAAGTTGCTGGGGGCGGGGACGGCGCGCGGGCTTACAATGGGCTGCGATGCTTGCCGTCGCGCTTGAGCGCACGAACCTCGCGCCCGCGCTACCGCGCCCGAGCCTTGCGCCCGCGCTACCGCGCCCGAGCCTTGCGCG
>OLSO01001811.1_pt1 | contig 14834 bp, 14 predicted proteins | sample 1672441 | NCBI WGS metagenome assembly OLSO01 (sample SAMEA3136686, study PRJEB25190) | human gut metagenome | biome: human gut; feature: human-associated habitat; material: faeces | place: Austria | collected 2013 | reverse complement strand
CCTTATTGGGGGCAATGGCTTCGTCTGTAGTTCGCTTAATGAATTAAATAGTAAAATAACATATTTTGGTTGTAGCCATTTTTTATAATTATGGTATACTGTGTTTTGAGAGGTAGTGAATGGAATTTAATTTTAAATGTAGAAATGATACCAGGTTGAAAGTGAATGGGGAGAAATGAATGGATAAAATTGGACATTTAGTTATGACAAAGTCATTATCGGGAAATATACACAGAGCACATAAAGCAGCATTATTGTTTGGAAGTATTCTGCCAGATCTGCTGGTGTATACTTATCTGGAGGGTCATACATGGGAAGCAACGTTCGAACAGATTACAAAACAGATGGAAGCGTTAGAGGCAAAAGGAAGAGGCGGAAGCTTTTCTTATTTAAAACTTGGATGGATTCTTCATTATGTGGAAGATTATTTTACCTATCCGCATAATACGATTTTTGAGGGAACAATTCCAGAACATTATGCTTACGAGAAAAAAATGACAAGGTGGATGAGGGAGGGAGCTTTAGAGCAGATGTCCCTTCCGATGTGTAAAAAGCTTGATTCTGCTGCGGAAGTGGAGGAGAGACTTCAGGAATTACATGACAGATACCTTTCACAGAAAATGTGTTATGAGAATGATATGGCATATATGCGGCAGATGGTTTCGGAAATATTGAATTGTTATGCCGAGATTTTTGTGAGAAAGAGCGAGTTCGCACATTTTATGGAATGGGTGCGGAAGAAAGTTGGAATAATGACGGGATTTGTTTCTTAGAGTGTGTTTGAAAAATTTTTATATAGTTCAGCTAAATATGGGAAACTTGTTTTGTGAAATAATCGGCGATTGAATTACAGAGGATTCCTGACTGACTTCCTAAAAGAAGCCATAGAGCATTTTTCAAACACGCGCTAGTATCTTTTGCTTAAAAAAGTTCAGAAAATCTTGCGTAAAAATCCAGAAATGAAGTGAATTGACTTTAAAATTTATTTGTTCCTATAAAAATGCAAGAAAAAGCGCAAAAAACATTGACAAAATGAAGGAAAAGGATTATAAAACTTCATGTATACAAGAAATGGCTTGTATACATGAAAGGAGAGGACAAAAATGAATACATTAGTCATTGTTTTAATTGCTGCTGTTTTATTGACAGCTGCGTATGCATTTTATGGACGGTGGCTTTCTAAAAAATGGGGAATTGACCCAAAAGCAGAGACACCAGCTCATAAGTTTGAAGATGGACAGGATTATGTTCCAACTGACGGTTGGACAGTATTTAGCCATCAGTTTTCATCTATTGCTGGAGCAGGCCCTGTAACAGGAGCAATTCAGGCGGCAGTATTTGGATGGCTTCCAGTACTTTTGTGGGTATTAATTGGAGGTATTTTCTTTGGAGCAGTTACCGATTTTGGAGCATTATATGCCAGTGTAAAAAATGATGGTAAGTCCATGGGACTTCTGATTGAGAAATACATCGGTAAACTTGGAAGAAAGTTATTTCTTATTTTCTGCTGGCTGTTTACTTTAATTGTTATCGCAGCTTTCGCTGATATGGTAGCAGGTACATTTAATGCTTATACGGTAGATGCCAATGGTGTGATTGCACTTTCCGATGCAGCAAAAACAAATGGAGCAGCAGGAACAATTTCCCTTTTATTTATCGCATTTGCAATGATTTTTGGTTTACTTCATAAACATCTGCATCTGACAGGATGGAAGGAAACGGTTGTTGGATTAATCTGTACTGTAGCAGCACTTGCTATTGGTATGACAATGCCAATTACATTAGGAAAGGACGGCTGGACATATATTACATTTGTATATATTTTCTTTGCGGCAGTACTTCCAATGTGGTTATTAAAACAGCCTCGTGATGCGATGACAACCTATATGTTTATTGGAATGATCGCAGGAGCTGTTGTTGGATTATTAGTAGCGCATCCTACAATGAATCTTCCTGTATTTACAGGCTTCCATAATAATCAGCTTGGTGATTTATTCCCTATTTTATTCGTAACCGTTGCTTGTGGAGCAGTTTCTGGTTTCCACAGTTTAGTATCTTCCGGAACATCTTCAAAGACGGTATCCAATGAAAAAGATATGTTAAAAGTTGGTTACGGCGCAATGGTATTAGAAAGTTTACTTGCAGTTATCGCTTTATGTGTAGCAGGAGCGGCAGCGTCCGCTAACGGAACACCAGCAGATGGAACACCATTCCAGGTATTCTCAAGCGGTGTAGCCGGATTCTTTGAAATGTTTGGAATTCCAGTATATGTAGCACAGTGCTTCATGACAATGTGCGTATCCGCGCTTGCACTTACAAGTTTGGATGCCGTAGCGCGAATTGGCCGAATGAGCTTTCAGGAATTGTTCAGTGTTGATGATATGGAACATGCAGAAGGATGGAGAAAAGTTTTATGTAATACATACTTCTCAACAATCATCACGTTAGCAGCAGCCTTTGTATTAACAAGAATTGGTTATGCAAATATCTGGCCATTATTTGGTTCCGCAAACCAGCTCTTATCTGCTTTAGTATTAGTAACACTTTGCGTATTCTTAAAAGTAACCGGACGAAGCAACAAAATGCTTTTCCCACCACTGATTATCATGCTTTGTGTAACAGGAACCGCATTAGTAGAGAGAACCATTTCTCTCGTACAGGCATTTTCTGCTGGTTCCGCAACATTTTTAGTAGAAGGCTTACAGCTGATTATCGCTATTTTACTGATGATACTTGGAGTGATCATCGTAGTAAATTCACTCCGGGCTTACTTCGCCTCAAAGAAGAATTCGGAAATTTAATTCGCCAGACAGGCAAAGTATAGAAACAGACGAACAGACGAACTATATAATCAAAATAATCCATATATGTGACTTTAGTCGCAGCGTGTTGAATACTCGCTTATATGCTCGTATCCAACACTTGCTCCGAGGCCACAGATATGGATTATTTTGATTATATAGTTCTGACTGTGGCTGCTGTTGTGTCATATTGGCAAGGATTAGGAATAAAATTTAGTAGAATTTCAAATTGAGGGATTTGTAAATTTATTATGAGGTTAAAATTTTCAGGGAGCATTAATTATTCCTTAAATCCCATTCATATCTGATTTGATTCCTACGGCAAGCAAAGACAGAAAGCTTGGAAGGCAATAGGCCACAGATGTAACCTATTGCCTTCCAAACTTTCGTCTGTTTGATATACTGAATCAAATCAGCTCACCTTGACTTCTTTGTGTGGAGAAATTATAATCTTAAATTAAGATTATAAGTAGAATTTAAAGCAACATTTGGAGAAGAAGCTTGGAGGAAGAGAGAAGATGGATGCAGCGAAGATGAATCAGGCAATTCGAATTGCCAAGCTATATTATGAGTTACATTATAACCAGTTAGAAATTGCGGCACGAGAGGGAATTAGCAAGTCTTCTGTAAGCCGTATTTTAAAGAATGCGATGGACATGGGGATTATAGAAGTTCGGATTAAAGATTCTGTTTTGGCAAATGGGAATCTGGAGAATGAACTGATTGCCAGATTTCCGATTAAAAGGGCGATTATTGTGCCAGATTTGGTAGGTAATTCGCAGATATTAATGCAGGATGTCTGTGCGGCATTAGCAGAAGACCTCCCACGTTATATAAAAAATGATAGTGTCATTGGAGTAACATGGGGACATGCACTTGCAGTATTAGCCCAGCAGCTTCCAAAGATTAAGAGAAGCGGGGTATCTGTGATTCAGTTAACTGGAGGATTTTCCAGAGCGATTTTCGAATCGGGTGCTTTGGATGTGTTGAAAAGGTTTGTAGACAGTGTTGGAGGAACAGGTTATCAGATTCCAGCGCCGGCAATGGTGGCGGAATCTTCGATTGTTGAAGCTTTGAAAAAAGATCCACAGATTCATGAAATCCTTGAAATGGCGGAAGTGTGCCAGACAGCAATTTATTCCGTAGGTAACTTAGAACGTCCGTCCATTGTATATGAAATGGGACTTATTGATGAAAATGATTATAAAGACTTCAGCAGAAGAGGAGCAGTAGGAGACTGCTGTTCCCACTTTATAAAACAAAACGGGGAACTATTTGATAAAAAAATAGATGCCCGTGTTGTAGGGGCTTCCCTTGAAACGATTAAAAAGATTCCAAATAAGTTAGTTGTTGCCGTGGGAAAAGAAAAAGAGAAGATTATAACAGCGGCACTTCAAGGAGGACTGGTAGACAGTCTCTATATTGATGAGCCAACAGCAGAATTAATAGTAAGACATAATTAATTTACTATTTAATTCATTAGACAAACTACAGACAAAGACACCCGAGAAGAGAACCCATCTAGCTGGTTTGGAGTTTGAGCTGCCGATTGTGAATGAGAAGAATGAACCTGTCAATTTTGAAGTGATTTATCAGGTAACAGATCGATTTATTGATACATTTTCTTTTTTGAATGTGAGCAGAGATGATAATGAACATATTTATCTGGCAGTTGATGACAAGACAGGAGATGGTCTGTCTTATGATTGCAGTTATAATACGTTAAAAATTTCTTTTGGGAAAGAAGAAGATATGAATGTGCTGTACAAAAGATTTTGTCAGTATTATACTTATATACAGAAGGAACTGCGTAAAGAGGGGCATATGCTGACTGGCATGGGTATTAATCCCCGTTATGCAGTGAATCAGAATGTACCGGTAGTAAGTGAGCGGTATCGTATGTTATTTCATCACCTGTCTTCTTATAAAAAGTATGGCAACAGTATTCCATTTCATTCTTATCCGAATTTTGGACTGTTTTCGTGTGCAAGTCAGATTCAGCTTGATGTAGAAGAAGAGCAGGTAGTTCCAATGCTGAATACATTTACAAAGTTAGAACCGTTTAAGGCATTGATTTTAGCGAACTCCTTATGGGGAGAGAATGCGGAGATTTTATGTAGCAGGGATAACTTTTGGAGAAACAGTCTTCATGGCTTGAATCGCCATAATGTTGATATGTATAATGTTGTATTTGATACAACAGATGAAATTGTTCGATACATAAAGAGTATGAGCTTATACTGTGTAGAAAGAGAAGGGAAATATATTAATTTTTCACCAGTGGTTCTTAGTAAATATTTTTCCTCTGACCGGATAAAAGGGGAATACTTCGATGGAAATAGATATCGGGAAATCACATTCCATCCGGAGATTTCCGATTTGCAATATTTACGGTCATTTAAATTTGAAGATCTGACTTTCCGTGGGACAGTAGAGTTTCGAAGTGTATGTGAGCAGCCGGTAGGTGAAATTATGGCATCGGGAGCATTGCATGCTGGCCTTATGGAAAATATCGGAGAGCTTTCGGAATTTTTAGAGAAAGATACTTCCATCTATCATAATGGATATAATGCATCTGAGTTGAGAAGAACATTTCCTCAGGCCTTTATATGGAAGGGCGGAGAAACTTTTAAGTCCAGGCAGACAGATGGCAGAAGGAATGGAGAACGGAAAAACACTGGAGGATTACATCGAAGAGTATGGAGGAATGTAATGCTGCATATTGAAAATGAGTATATAAGAGAACATTTATTAGATGGTGTATTTGGAATTGAGATGGAAAGTCTGCGTGTTGTAGGAGATGGTATGCTTTCACAGACTGCACATCCTTTTCCGGGAGATGCACATATCGTCAGAGACTTCAGTGAAAACCAGATCGAAATTAATACAGGAGTAAATGAAAGCATCGAGGCGGCAATTAAAGAATTAGAAGGACATACCAGAAGAATTCAGGAAAAGTTAAAGACACTTCCAGAGCCAGAATTGCTGTGGCCATTTTCCAATCCTCCATATATTGGCGGGGAGAAAGATGTGCCGATTGCACAGTTTGATGGGAAAGATGCACATAAAACAGCGTATCGTGAATATCTTTCCGATAAATACGGACGTTATAAGATGACATTTTCGGGAAGCCATGTAAATTTTTCTTTTTCAGAAGATTTGTTAAAAGCAGATTTTGCTTTGCAGTCTGAGCCGGATTTTATGAAATATAAGAATAAATTGTATTTGGAGCTGGCACAGAAAATGGCTGTATATGGCTGGATTTTAGTGGCAGTTACGGCGGCCAGTCCGATTGTAGACAGTTCTTTTATGGAAAAAGGTGTCTATGGGAAAAGTATTTTTACAGGATTAAGTTCTGTAAGATGCAGTGAACTTGGTTACTGGAATGAATTTCCACCGACATTTGATTACAGCGATATTGATTCTTACGTGAATTCTATTGAAAAGTATGTTAAAAATGGCTTATTAAAAGCACCGTCAGAACTCTATTATCCTATTCGTTTAAAACCTGCAGGAGAAAATAATCTTATATCTTTGAGGAAGAATGGAATCAATCATATCGAACTTCGTATGTTTGATTTAAATCCTCTCACAGGAGCTGGAATTGATGCGAGAGATGTGAAGTTTGCACAGCTTTTAATGGTGTGGCTCGCAACGATGCCATCCTGGTATGTTTCCAAAAAGGATCAGGTAAATGCTGTGCAGAATTTTAAAAATGCGGCCCATTACGATTTAAAGACAGTAAAAATTGCCCGTACGGAAAAAAGAGCGCGGTCTATCGTACATGAGGCATTAAAAGTTATCGGATGGATGAAAGAGTTTTATCAAGGCCTGAAAATGGACGATGTTCAACAAATCTTAGATTTTGAATATGAGAAATTTGTTGATCCAGAGAAGAGATATGCATGGCAGGTTCGAAAACAATATCAGGAAAACTATGTAGAAAAAGGACTTGTATTAGCGAGACAAAAACAAAATATGACTGTTTAGAGATATTTAGATATGACTGGAATCTCAGAAATTTTATAATCAGATACTTGCGAAAGAAAATCAAAATAGCTCAAAATGGTCATAATACAATATATGAGGAGAGAAGAAAATCAATGTGTGAATTGTTTGGAGTAGATTCTGCAAAAAAGATACCGTTAAATGAGTTATTAAGAGAATTTTTTTCGGATGGAACAGAACATCCCCACGGTTGGGGTATGGCATTTTTTTATGGCAATGCTGTTTCTTTAGAAAAGCAGCCACAGTCTGCTGTGACAAGCAATTATTTAAAGCAGAGACTTCGTGCTAAAATAGAGACAGACAAGATGATTGCACATATCCGTCTTGCGACCAGGGGAACAATGGACTATGAAAATACACATCCGTTTGTTATGCGTGATAATTATGACCGCACCTGGACGTTAGCGCATAATGGAACAATATTTGAAAGTGAAGTACTTGAGCCATTTGTAGCAGCAGAAGACGGAGATACGGACAGCGAACGCATTTTGTGCTATATTATTGATCAGGTAAATGCAGCGCAGGATGAAAAGGGAGCGGCACTGACAAAAGAAGAACGTTTTGCGCTTCTTAATCGTATTATCCTGGAAATCGCGCCAGAGAATAAGCTGAATCTGCTTATTTTTGACGGAGAGATTATGTACGTTCATACTAATTATAAAGACAGCCTGTACCGTTGCCGTAAAGACACAGCAATCGTTATGGCAACTCGTCCTCTCGACCGTGATAAATGGAAGAACGTACCGATGAATCAGTTACTTGCCTATGAAGATGGGAAGCTTATTTATACGGGTACAAAACATGAGTATGAATTTGTAGACAGCGAAGAGAAGATGCATATGCTGTTTCTTGATTTTGCAAATCTTTAAAAATAACACAGAAAAGGAAGAAATATATGTTAAATCAATTTTCAAGAACCCAGCTTTTACTGGGGGAAGAAGCAATGGATAAATTAAAAAACTCCCATGTGGCAGTTTTTGGAATCGGCGGAGTTGGTGGTTATGTCTGCGAGGCATTAGCGCGAAGCGGAGTCGGTACATTTGACCTTATTGATGATGACAAAGTGTGTCTTACAAACTTAAATCGTCAGATTATTGCCACAAGAAAAACAGTTGGCAAATACAAAGTAGAAGTAATGAAGGAGCGTATTTTAGACATTAATCCTGATGCACAGGTCAATGTCCACCAATGCTTTTTCCTTCCAGAAAATGCAGATGATTTTCCATTTGATGAATATGATTATGTTGTTGATGCAGTCGATACTGTTACCGCAAAAATCGAGATTATTATGCAGGCGCAAAAGCACGGAACTCAGGTAATCAGCAGCATGGGAGCTGGCAACAAACTTGATCCGGCAGCCTTCCAAGTAGCCGACATTTACAAAACCAAAATGTGTCCACTTGCAAAAGTAATGCGTCGCGAACTGAAAAAGCGAGGTGTAAAAAAACTGAAAGTTGTTTACTCCGAAGAAAAGCCAACACGTCCAATCGAAGATATGTCCATAAGCTGCAGAACAAATTGTATCTGCCCTCCGGGAGCGGAGCATAAATGTACGGAACGACGCGATATTCCGGGAAGCGTAGCTTTTGTACCATCTGTGGCAGGGCTTATTATCGCAGGGGAAGTTGTGAAGGATATTGCTGGGAAATAGGATTTTGCCAGAGAATTTTTTAAACACGCTCTAGAATCATTGGGGCATTTATTTAGGAAATCAGGCGGGAATTGTGGGGGTTTCTAAACGTTAAAAGCACAAAGAAATGAAGAACATAGTTTTCAAAGATTGCGGAACACCGTCAAAAGCTATATTGAGAAAAATAATTGGGAATGTGAGGTATATCCATCACCATTTGCGGTTTTTTTAAATAAAGATGAAAAAATATATGTGGAGCCAGATATCAGTGTCATTTGTGATAAAGATAAATTAAATGACAGGGGCTGTGTAGGTGCCCCGGATTTTGTAATCGAAGTTGTTTCAAAGTCTAGCAGGAAGATGGATTATATAACAAAGAATGCATTATATTCGGATGCCGGTGTAAGAGAATATTGGATTGTTGATCCTGAAAAGGAGCGAACAACGATTTACTATTACGAGCAGGATGAAGCACCGATGATAAGCCTATTTACTCAGACGATTCAAAGTGGGATTTATGAAGGATTGGAGATTAATATATCGGAATTGTTGAAGTAGATAGCATTCTGTAATAACAAGTGGAATGTATAGATTAGGAAAATCCAAAATGTAGCGGTTAAAAGAAAGTTTCAAAATTAAACTAACCTTTACATTCCAATATGTTATTACTATAAATTCATATTATAGAAGAAAATAATTGAGATGACAATATATTTATGATTCTAATTGATGTTAATATAGAAAGAAAAATATTATTCCAGTTAGATTAATGTTGCAAAATGCTGAGATAGATGCTATAATGAAGCTACAATCTTGGTGAAAGGTAAAGTGTAGTCTATTAATAAGATTTTTGTCTATGTAGAGGTAATAAAAATTGTCGACCAGTAATGATGTGAAAATATAGGAAGGTCGACAATGGGATAAATATAGGCTGAGAGCGAAATTATAATAAAAATATGGATATAAGATGAGGAGAATAGAAAGAGGTCGACAGAAAAAGAAGAAAGCCTATAGATGATATAATGGTAGTTGGAGGACGGGAATTAATAGATACATTATGGAATGTAAATGAAAATGGTGGCATTATTCTGTTTCTAAATCTGGGAATTAATAGATACATTATGGAATGTAAATTTGCAGAATTTTATTCTACAGAAGCAGGTGTTAGAATTAATAGATACATTATGGAATGTAAATTGGTTTAAATCTTAATATAACAACCGATAGAAACAGAATTAATAGATACATTATGGAATGTAAATGAAACAGAGGGTTACGCATGAAAAAGATATTTAGGAATTAATAGATACATTATGGAATGTAAATATCAATGATACTTTATTCTTGTGTGACATACTACGAATTAATAGATACATTATGGAATGTAAATCGATTGCTTTATGTTGCGATATTATGTCTAAAAGCAGAATTAATAGATACATTATGGAATGTAAATGACAAACAGATAACATTCAATAAATCACCAACATAGAATTAATAGATACATTATGGAATGTAAATAAAATATGTGCCATATGTGCCAAATGGCATAAAAAGAATTAATAGATACATTATGGAATGTAAATGATAAAAAAGTTTTTTATTTGAATCATGCATATTGTGAATTAATAGATACATTATGGAATGTAAATGTTTTATGATATGTTCCTTTATCTATCATATTTTTGAATTAATAGATACATTATGGAATGTAAATAACAATAACTCTCTGTACATTTTTACTGAGTGTTTCTGAATTAATAGATACATTATGGAATGTAAATTGTTGTAGTTGACGCCCGCAATAGCCTGTTTGTTATGAATTAATAGATACATTATGGAATGTAAATGCAACTGGTTGTACTGTTGCTGGCTCATTTGCCCGCTGAATTAATAGATACATTATGGAATGTAAATCGATTTACCGTTGATAAAAAGCTATCTGGACTATCGAATTAATAGATACATTATGGAATGTAAATCCGTATTGTTTGCGAAGAGGAAATTACAGACATAGAAGAATTAATAGATACATTATGGAATGTAAATCTAGATTGCGATTACAGCCGTTTTCGTGATGAATACGGAATTAATAGATACATTATGGAATGTAAATACATCAGGCTCTCTATAACCATTTTTATGACGGCTACGAATTAATAGATACATTATGGAATGTAAATAAAATTTCTATCGTTCTTCCTTTTGGCATCCCTCCGAATTAATAGATACATTATGGAATGTAAATTATTTTGATTTTCTAAGTGGTTTAAATGTATCTGGAATTAATAGATACATTATGGAATGTAAATCTTCATCATATCTTAATTTGACTTTAAGTGTTACCTGAATTAATAGATACATTATGGAATGTAAATTTTGTTATTACATTTGTTTGTGTCTATATGGTCTAGAATTAATAGATACATTATGGAATGTAAATTTCACTGGCTTTATCTTTTTAATGTCTTTAAAACGCGAATTAATAGATACATTATGGAATGTAAATTTTATATCGTAAGCAATAAAAATTTAGCCCAGTTCCCGAATTAATAGATACATTATGGAATGTAAATATTATATATTCACTTATATTATTGTTACAACCATATCTGAATTAATAGATACATTATGGAATGTAAATGTAATTAATAGCTGGTTATTAAAATGGAAATCAAATGAATTAATAGATACATTATGGAATGTAAATAATGAAGAAACAAATACAGAAGAAAACAAAACAGAGAATTAATAGATACATTATGGAATGTAAATCACTTTATATATATAATACTTACTACGACTGCTTCTGAATTAATAGATACATTATGGAATGTAAATCAAGAATTGGTAGAGATAGCAAAGGAGTTGGGATACGAATTAATAGATACATTATGGAATGTAAATCAAGTTCACTATTTAATAATTCATTTTTTGTTTCATGAATTAATAGATACATTATGGAATGTAAATTCTGAAATATCCCATCTGTATTTCCTGCTCTAAAAGAATTAATAGATACATTATGGAATGTAAATCGTTATATCACTCCTTTTTTTAAAATAATAAACGGGAATTAATAGATACATTATGGAATGTAAATTCATTCCTTTTTTTTGCATCAGATCATAGAGCCGTGAATTAATAGATACATTATGGAATGTAAATTCAGAAAGACAGGTAGTTATCAGAAGCCCGCAACAGAATTAATAGATACATTATGGAATGTAAATTGGAGAGCTATCTGGGAGGATTATGAGACAGAAACGAATTAATAGATACATTATGGAATGTAAATGCTAAATTGGCGAAAGCACTAAGCCATCTGCGTATGAATTAATAGATACATTATGGAATGTAAATACCATTCTCCATTCAATACGGTGAAAACGTGAAACAAGAATTAATAGATACATTATGGAATGTAAATATGCTCTTTTCATAATGTTTGATAAATTGTATTTTGAATTAATAGATACATTATGGAATGTAAATATCATGGATGGAAAATATTTTAGCGTGATAAAAAAGGAATTAATAGATACATTATGGAATGTAAATGAAGGAACTCTTAACGCAATATGCTGTCAGTCAAGGAATTAATAGATACATTATGGAATGTAAATACGTTAGAGTTTACAATGCCGTTTGACACATCACGAATTAATAGATACATTATGGAATGTAAATTTATTATCTTATAGCATTGATTCATACGGATATAAAAGAATTAATAGATACATTATGGAATGTAAATCTGATTCTCAGACAAAGAGTGCTGCAACAACAGCAGCGAATTAATAGATACATTATGGAATGTAAATACCACAAACATCAGCGTCAATTCAGAACAGCTTGATGAATTAATAGATACATTATGGAATGTAAATACAACACCTACATTAGCAACAACAGAAAACTATCTTGAATTAATAGATACATTATGGAATGTAAATAAGCTGACTTTATAGCGCGCCCTGCACTGGTTTGTAAGAATTAATAGATACATTATGGAATGTAAATGTATAATAAAACATATCTTCTGTATAATATAATTTCGAATTAATAGATACATTATGGAATGTAAATAACGTTGTTACTACTGTTCTAATCAATGTGCTATTGGAATTAATAGATACATTATGGAATGTAAATTTGCTTGCTGTGATTATAATATAAAAATGTGCTTTAGAATTAATAGATACATTATGGAATGTAAATTTGGAAGCTGCCGCAGATATTAAAGAGTGGCTACACGAATTAATAGATACATTATGGAATGTAAATAGCTTATGACCCTTGTAGAAGGGATCGTACAGCCGTGAATTAATAGATACATTATGGAATGTAAATTTTCGCACTCTCGGAAATTTTTAATATATTCCACGAATTAATAGATACATTATGGAATGTAAATTAAAAATAGAAGACAGACAAGCTGTTGTACATAAACGAATTAATAGATACATTATGGAATGTAAATTTATAGTAGGAAGCAAGCTAGACAATATAGACCCTAAAGAATTAATAGATACATTATGGAATGTAAATAATAAAACATAACTAGATTTTACAAAAGACTTGGCAGAATTAATAGATACATTATGGAATGTAAATATACACAGACTTTGGGCAGTTTGACGGCGAATACTGGAATTAATAGATACATTATGGAATGTAAATCAAAATTTGGGATTTTTAGAAATATCAACAGTCCCCGAATTAATAGATACATTATGGAATGTAAATCAGCCCGGCAAAAGAGATGGGGTCAAATGGGGGAGAATTAATAGATACATTATGGAATGTAAATATCCCATTTAGAAGCACCGGCGTTTTTTGTATGTAGGAATTAATAGATACATTATGGAATGTAAATTGTTTATTTACATTATCCTTTATTCCTTCATTTGCGAATTAATAGATACATTATGGAATGTAAATCGATATAAGGGAAAATCGAGTTCGATTGTTGATGGAATTAATAGATACATTATGGAATGTAAATCGAAGACCGTATTAAGAACCTTGAGAGCAACATGGTAGAATTAATAGATACATTATGGAATGTAAATTCTTATGACGTTTCTTGTAATCAAATACCGTTTTAGAATTAATAGATACATTATGGAATGTAAATGCAGTAAACAGACTCAATTAAGAGTTGCCACCAGTGAATTAATAGATACATTATGGAATGTAAATACTGCTCCACCAATCAGTGCTGTAATCGTGCATGTTGAATTAATAGATACATTATGGAATGTAAATCACAAAAAGCCGCAAAGAGATTTCCATGTATACGAGAATTAATAGATACATTATGGAATGTAAATAACTGTTTATTCTCGTTGTACTGTCGGAAGCAATATTGAATTAATAGATACATTATGGAATGTAAATGATAAACCAATTTGCTTATTATAAGCCCACATGCGAATTAATAGATACATTATGGAATGTAAATCTTATCTGCGCAATCCGGGGCGAAGCGATTGCTGTTCGAATTAATAGATACATTATGGAATGTAAATGCAGTAGAGTTTGCTTCTAGTCTGGTAACTCCATGAATTAATAGATACATTATGGAATGTAAATTTTGTTTTAAATAAGGGCAAACACACATGGAAAGAGGAATTAATAGATACATTATGGAATGTAAATTTCTTTATCAAAAGGATACCAGATTTTATATTGCGAATTAATAGATACATTATGGAATGTAAATTATGTGGATAAGGTTTGCTTTCATAGAGAAGGTAGCCGGAATTAATAGATACATTATGGAATGTAAATGGAATTAACTTCATATGTCCCACGGTCTTCAGTCTTGAATTAATAGATACATTATGGAATGTAAATGATGATGTATTTGTTTTTTTTGTAAGCTGATTTAATGAATTAATAGATACATTATGGAATGTAAATAAAGAATATCTGCAAAAAATACGCTATATTGCAGAGAATTAATAGATACATTATGGAATGTAAATCCACTTACTACATCACTCACCGTTCCTTCTTTCTCAGAATTAATAGATACATTATGGAATGTAAAAGATAGAACATAATAGTAAAGAATAAATTATTAAAGATGTTTATAATCCTTTAGAAAACTAAGCGAGAATTCTCGGTAGTTTAATTACCGAGATAAAAGTGTTTGTTTTTGTATATAGCTGAATGCGTTTTTTGAAAACAAAAATATGTTCGAAAAAATATTGACTATATAGTAAAATAATGGTATATCTATATGTATAAAATAAAGTCAGATATATTTTATCCTCTTACAGCAAGAAGACTCCGACCTCTAAGGTGGGAGATGAATTGTGTCTGCTACCTGCTTGATAGAGCATCCTGATTATAGTATAGTATCTTTAGTCGGATAATAAAAAATT
>OLSO01001804.1_pt1 | contig 14871 bp, 12 predicted proteins | sample 1672441 | NCBI WGS metagenome assembly OLSO01 (sample SAMEA3136686, study PRJEB25190) | human gut metagenome | biome: human gut; feature: human-associated habitat; material: faeces | place: Austria | collected 2013 | reverse complement strand
ACCAGAAACGAAAGCCTGCGAAACCTTTCATTCACTGTAAGTGTTATTTGGAAGCCACAGATGCTATGATTACATCAATGAAAGGAGAGCAGAGAATGAGTATTTTAAAAATTGAATCTTTATGTAAATATTATGGAAACAAGAAAAATGAGACAAAGGCACTGGATGGAATCAGCCTGGAAGTACAGACAGGGGAATTTTTAGGAATCATGGGAAGCAGCGGATCCGGAAAATCCACACTTCTTAACTGCGTGGCAAGTGTGATCCGTCCGACAGGAGGACAGATTCTTGTAAATGGAACCGATATCCGTTCGCTGAAAGGCGCAGAACTTTCCGATTACAGAGGACGCCAGATCGGTTACCTTTTCCAGAACTTTGAACTTTTAGAGAACCTTACCGGAAGAGAAAATATTCTTCTTCCGCTGGCTCTTCATAAATATGAAGAGAAAAAAGGGGAACAGAAGTTAAAAGAACTGGCAGAATATCTTGAGATACAGGATGTACTGGACAAATTTCCGACACAGATGTCCGGCGGGCAAAAGCAGCGTATAGCAGCAGCCAGAGCATTGATCATGGATCCACACCTGATTCTGGCAGATGAACCGACCGGGGCGCTGGATTCGCGTAATGCAAAAGCATTGATGGAGAAACTCTTCGGTTTAAATCGCAACAAAAAAGTAACAATCATGATGGTGACACATGATGCAAATGCAGCAAGTTATTGCGGACGGATTTTATTTATCCAGGATGGAGTACTCTTCCATGAGCTGCGCAGAGATTTCGCAGAAGAATCCCAGCAGGAGTTTTACGAGCGCATTTTGAAAGTGTTGGCGCAGTTGGGAGGAGGCAGTGCAAATGTTCTTTAAACTTGTCTCTAGAAACAGTAAGAGAAGCCGCAGGGAAAATGGATTGTTTCATGCTTCACTTCTCGTTGTCGTAATTGCATTTTATGTGATTCTGGCACTGCCGAAGCAGGATGTGATCATTTTCCTGAAAGAGATGGAAAGTGATGCTATACAGAAAATCTTTCAAATGGTTCCGATACTGTTTGGCGCGTCGTTATGCATTTTGTTCTTTCTCGTATATTTTGCAGGACGTTACCAGATGGAGCGGAGAAAACATGAATTTGGTGTGTACCGTATGATGGGCATGAGCCGGAGCCGGCTGTTTTTTATGTTGATGACAGAAGATATTAAGAGCAGTCTTCTGATCCTTGTGGCAGGGATCCCGGTTGCAGTCTGCATTTCCGAGCTGGTCAGCTTGATCACAGCGAAGGTAGAGGGGCTTGGAATCCTCGGTCATCAGAGTACATTTTCATTCGCCGCAGTGATTGGAACCGCTGTCGGTTTCATACTGGTAAAATTATTTGCGTGCCTGTTCTTAAGCGGCGCGGTAGTTAAGGACGAGATCGGCAATCTTATGAATCCGCAGGCAAAAGAGCAGGGAAAAACAAGACCGAAGGTTCTGTATGTGCTTGCCTTTGCGACAGGATGCGTGTTATTGTTTGTGGCATTTTATGATGGAATCCGTGGACATATATGGGATGATCTTCTTGTTTTTGCACGAACAGTAGTCTTTGGAATTACCGGTGTATTTCTTGTATTCTATGGTTTCCGGCTGATACTGGAACAACTGGGCAGATGGGGCAGCCGCCATGAGAGACTTGGAATGTTTACATTTCGTCAGTTAGAAGAAATGTTTATCCGTAAGAGCAGTGTTCCGGCGGTGAGTTGTATTCTGATTCTCGCAGCACTCTGTCTGTTCGGTGCAGGAATCGGAATCGCCAGAAGTTATACGGTACAGAGCGAGCGTGTCGCAGATTATACATTTGACGATGACAATGAGGACGTCAGTACTACTATTGAAAAATTGCAGAAGTCCGGGCTTCGCTCAGATTTTGAAAAGCTGATCCAGATTAAAACCGGATATATAGAATCTTCGATCGAAAATCTGGATGAGGAAGGCAAACCATCGAAAAAGAAGAACCGGGTAGTTGGCTTTAACGCAGACGAACTCGTAGACAAGCTGAAAAAAGATGTAAAGACACCGAATGAAAATGTATTTGCAATGGAGATAGAACAGGAAGATACACCGCATATTATTGCATTATCCGGGTATAATGAGCTGTTAAAACAGGCAGGAGAAAAGCCTCTTGCATTAAAAGATCACCAGGCAGCAGTTTACCTTGGATCGGCAATTTATTCCGATGAGTTTAAAGAAATAATGAGTAAAGCCTTACAGGGAAATATACATGTTACAATGGACGGAAAGACATGGAGCCTTGGGGAAAAGGTTATGAATAAAGAAATCGTTGCCGACCGCGCGATTACACTTGGATTTGCGCTGATCGTACCGGACAAGGCTTATGAACAGATGACAGCCGGAAATGGCACCACATATCTGGATGGCGTGCTAAAACCTTCAAAAACGGAGAACCAGGGACTTATCCGTGTATATCAGGAAATGAACCAGAAACTTGACAAAGTCGGAATTTCGTATGACTGTTTTCTGCAGAGCCTTGGACGACGTATGTTCTACGGTGTATGTGCAAGTTATATTACAATCTATCTGGCAGTGATCTTCCTGATTATTGGAAATACGGTAATCAGTGTACAGTTCCTGACAAATCAGCAGAAAATCGGCAGACGGTATCAGACTCTGATACGGCTCGGAGCAACCTCCAATGCGCTCTGCCGTTCCGCAAGAAAGCAGATTAACTGGTATTTTGGCATTCCGGTATTCTTAGGAGCAGCCGGAAGTATTCCGGCGATGGCAAGCTTATTTTCCCTGTTTGTGGAAACAGGAGAAGGTACACAGAAAGTACTGCTCTTAAGTGCAAGCGGGATGATCCTGCTGCTTCTGATCGTAGAATTGATCTATATTCTGGAAGTCAAGAAACTCAGCGACCGATATCTGCTGTATCTGATGGTGCCGGAAAGAGAAGAATAAAAGAAAGTATGATTTTATGAAACGAATAGGAATTGTGGAAGACGAAGTTTTCATACGTGAAGAATTAGGAGAAATACTGGAAAAGGCCGGATATGAAGTCGTGGCGGTAGAAGATTTTGAAAAGGTGGAAGAGGAGCTTTCTAAGGCTCCTCTTGATCTCGTTTTGCTTGACCTTAATCTGCCGGGGAAGAGCGGATTCCAGATCTGTCGGGAGCTGAAGCGTAAAGGAACGACGCCGGTCTGTGTACTGACATCGAGAGATCAGATGGCAGATGAACTGCGTGCGCTGGAACTGGGTGCGGATGAATATCTGACAAAGCCATGCCGGAAAGAAAGACTTCTGGCGAGGGTGTCCAATGTGTTAAAAAGATATGAAGGCCGCAAGCATTTGCTGGAAGGAAAAAAATTTTTGCTGGATCAGCAGACATATACACTTTATATCCATGATGAATCGATTGTCCTGCCAAAGAATCAGGGAAAATTACTGGAAGTATTTCTTAAGAAGCGTGGACAGATCGTGACAAAAGAAGAACTGTCGATTGCACTTTGGGATACAACAGAATTTATCGATGAAAATGCATTGCAGGTAAATCTGACGAGATTAAAGAAAACCATGCAGAAACTACATATGGAAGAAGAGATTGAAACCATCCGGGGAACAGGCTATCGTTTGGAAATTCGGTGATAAAAGGCAGATGTCAGGCAACTCATTAAAAGAAAAGTAAAAAATGATGTAAGGAGAACGTACAGGATGAAGAACTACGGAAAGAGAATAGCAGAATATATGCCCTGGCTTTTGTTGACAGGGTGTGTGGAAGGTATCTGTATTTTATTTCTTGCGCTTGCAGACGTCCAGGTGTTACAAGTGCTTGCAGGAGTTCTCACATTGATGACCGTATTAATGTATGCCGGGGTCTGCATTTATATTGTAAAGAAAGAACAGAAAAAAGAAGAGGCATTTACTCTATTTTTAAAGGAACCAGAGGAAAAGACTGCAGAACAGTTATTGCTATACTGCGGGAAAGCAGAGAAAGAACGGATGCAGAATCTCCTCGACTATTTGCAAATACAACGAAAAGAAAAAGAAAATCTGTTGAAAAAGACAGAAGATTATGAAGAGTATATTGAAGGGTGGTCACATGAGGTAAAAACGCCGTTATCTTTGCTTACATTTATACTGGGAAATCATAAAGAAGAATTTTCAGAGCCGGTCGGATATAAGCTGGAATATATTCAGACACGTATGCAGGAATCAATCGATCAGATGTTATTTTATGCAAGGTTAAAGGGTGGTCACAAAGATTATCTGTTTGAAATGCCGAATCTTAAAGAATCACTGGGGAAAGTCCTGGAAGATTACGGTCCGCTTCTGGAGGAGAAGAAATTTCACGTGGATATCCAGATGGAGCCGGAAGGGATTCAAATCTACAGTGACCGGAGAGGGCTTGAATTTATGCTGGGACAGTTTATCAGCAATGCGGTCAAATATTGTGATAAAGAGCCGGAAATCCGTATCCATGTGGAAAAAAGAGAAGAAAACAGGAAGAAAATGTGGATACTTTATATAGAAGATAACGGTTGTGGCGTAAAAGCCTGCGATCTCCCGTATATTTTTGATAAAGGCTTCACCGGCAGTGATATCAATGTCAGCAAGAAACCAACCGGCATGGGGCTTTATCTTGCAAGAGAGATGGCGACAGATCTGGGATTGAAATTATATGCTGTATCGGAATATAGGGAAGGTTTGACTATGAAAGTTCAGATCCCAATTGTGGATCGTCCATGTGTTCCAGGTTCAGACTGCGGGGTTCTACCGGGGTAGAGAAAACAATCTGAGTTTGTGTTTTCCCAAACTTTTGCAGATGTCCAATGAATTGATCCAATTCAATTGTGCTTGGAAATGCAACTTTAATGAGCATGGAGTAGTTACCGGTAATATTTTATAATTTATTTGAATCTGTTGAGACACTTGGACAGGCAGCAGAAACGTTAGCAGATAATTGTATAGCAGGAATTACGGCAGATGAAGCAAGATGCCGCGAACTGGCAGAATTCAACAATAGCGAAAACCCGTTAGCATTATGCTAACGGGTTTTCGTTGTTTTTATAGTTATCTAAAGGAATGAGAGTAAAGTGTGCATTGAACTTGTGTCAATGCTTAACTTTATGAGGGGGGAGATAGATAAGTGTTTCTCATCTATCTGTCTCTTATTATATTAGATAAATATGTCCAAAATATGTTAAAACTATAAAAGAAATCGAAAAAATCTTAAGACGACCTTAAGATGATGGGAAGAAAATCTAAAGACAGGCCTCTGTACGCAACTGATTGTTAAGGTAATTGGCTAGTATATCAAAAAATTCTCCCGCGGTTGGACGGGCATGCAGTGGATACATGGCAATTTCCTGAAGAAGGGGACGGTTCCCGCGTTCCCAGCAAATGCGGATCACTGTGCGTATGTCACGTTCTACGCTGCTTCCGGTTGTGGAGTAAGCTTCTGCAATACGGGTATATAATAATTTACCTACTGATAGCAGGTAATCTTCATTGTCCATGCAAAGGGATACGCCATAGACAAGATAATGATATCCACGGTAAGTGGCTCCAATGCCAAGTGAGCGGATAAGCTGTTCAATTTCGTGTTTTCTCATAAATTACCTCGCACTTCTTCCGAGATTAAAACCGCCTGCAAAAGTAAAAAGTGATGACTATTATTCGACTATTATAATAGAAAATCGGTACTTTTCTTAATAATACTACAAAATAAGGAAAACTGCGACAGACATCGACACACATTTTTTGGCTCTTTTCATAAATTCTTAAGGAAATTCCTTATTTGTCCTTAAATTTTCTCTGTTATTCTTGTATAGTAAGAGATGAGGTGAAGAAAAATGGCAAAAATATTAGTATGTGATGATGATAAAGAAATCGTAGAAGCGATTGAGATCTATCTGAGTCAGGAAGGACATCAGATCCTGAGAGCATATGACGGTGAGGAAGCACTTAAGATTCTGGGGACAGAAAAAGATGTGGAACTTCTGATCATAGATGTCATGATGCCAAAGTTGGACGGAATCCGTGCAACACTGAAAGTTCGGGAAGCGAATAATATTCCGATTATTATACTGTCAGCAAAATCGGAAGATGCGGATAAGATCCTGGGACTGAATGTCGGCGCGGATGATTACGTGACAAAACCGTTTAATCCGCTGGAGCTGATTGCAAGAGTCAAATCCCAGCTTCGCAGATATACACAGCTTGGAAGTACATCCGGTAAGGAGAGGGAAGAAGTCTATACGACCGGTGGACTGGTGATCAACGATGATCTGAAAGAAGTAACAGTTGATGGGGAACAAGTAAGACTGACACCGATTGAATATAATATTTTACTGTTTCTTGTACAGAATCAGGGAAAAGTATTTTCCATTGACCAAATTTATGAAAATATCTGGAATGAAGATGCAATCGGTGTAGATAATACAGTTGCGGTACATATCCGTCACATTCGTGAGAAGATAGAGATCAACCCGAAAGAACCAAGATATCTGAAGGTTGTATGGGGAGTCGGATATAAGATTGAAAAGATCTGACTATAAGTAGCAGGGTATAAAAGATATAGGAGACGGTGTATGAAAAGTAAATGGTACCGGTCAAAAGGAATGAAATTCGTCCTTATTATTCTGGCGCACATTTTTGTGATCACGGCGACGACAGGTGGACTCTGGGTAACTGCGTATCCGATTTTCCGACAGGAGATTTTTGAAGGAAAACCGGCAAAAAAATACGAGGATTCCAGGAATTTTAATACTCAGATGAAGGACTATACGACACAGGTTGTGAACGGAATCAGTGCGCGAAAGTATTTTGAGACAGAAGGAAAATTTGATCCGAATAAAATCGTAGATATTGAAGCTTATGATCAGAAAAAAAAATATACGGGCAGGAATGAGAGCGGACTGGCATATCGATTAAAGGATCTGCTGAAATGGAATGACACGATGGATTCCACAAAAGATACGAATGCGGAGAATCCGATTATTGTCTGCAGAAAGAAAGATGGTTCTTATCATTATTATCGTTATTCTAAATTTGCAGCGCTTATTAATGCAAAGAAACTGAAATTTATTTTGAATGCAGGAAGCGAAACATCTACAGAAGAGATTCTTTCTTCTTTAAAGGCAGGAAATTATGATTATGACAGTGAGAATTATGTTGGTGGCAGTGAGATTCGAGGGATTCAGGGCAGCAATAATGAATTAAAATATGTAGATTGTTGGAGTTATGATGGATATTCGATGGAAGAGCCGTATGCCCCGGTAGGAGCCGACAGCCTGATGAATCTTGCCAATAAAGATTCCAGATGGAATGGCAGACTGAATGATGCTTATAATCTTGTGACAAGTGTGGTAGACAGTCTGAGTGAGCGTTATTTAGAATATCAGAACACGAATGAAGATATTGAAGAAGGAGACTCGAACTTCTATTATATTTACGCAGATATGAAGGCGGGAACGATTTATACAAATCAGAAAAGACTTGAAAATTTTCAGGAACTGGACAACAATTTAAAGCTGCTCCGTAAAACCGGAAAATATGTAATTGTAAAATCCAAATTAAAGGATTTTAAGACGAATCTTCGAAGTGAGATTGCAGAAGCATGGCGTGATGAGATTAAAAATACAGGAATCCAAAAGAAGGATTTTGTCTTTGCAGCATGTGTAAATACAAACTATCCGATTGCAGATCATTTTTATTCAGAAAATCAGCTTTATGAAAAATACGGTTCAGGTATCCGTGGAATCTGTATGCTCTCAGTGATTGCATTTGCACTTTTTGTGATCTGTGTAATCTGGCTCACAGCGATTGCGGGACGCAGAGCAGAAGATGAAGAAATGCATCTGGCGAGATTTGACCGGTGGAAAACGGAGATTGCCGCAGTATTGATCATAGGTCTCTGGGTGACAGTAGCTGTAGTGGGTAATTTTGTTTACTTTGATGATTATTTACAAAAAACAAAGGGGACTTTTTATAGTCAGGCAGATTATGTAAAAAATGCGATCCCATATATTATTGTGGGAGGAATTTTCGGTTCATATACATGCAGTATGTTTCTGATCGGATTTTTGAGTTTTGTCCGCAGGATCAAAGCGCATATCGTCTGGAAAAACAGTCTTTCACGAATGTTCTGTCACCTGGTCAGAGATATTGCGCAGAATATGTCTTCGCTGTGGCGTAATATCATGTTTTTTGTACTTTTTGTTGTTTTGCACTGGATTGTCATGATTACAGATACTTATGGATTTCCGCTGTTCATGATGTTGTTGGCGGAGCTTGCAGTGTTTGTGTATCTGGTCTATGATGGGATCGGAAGAGCGAAGATCAAAGACGGTGTAAAGAAGATTGCAGCAGGGGAACTGGACTATAAAGTGCCGACAGAAGGTATGTTTAGCAGTCAGAAGGAAGTGGCAGAAGGAATTAATTCTGTTGGTGCCGGTCTGGAAGTGGCTGTGGAAGCGAGCATTAAGAATGAACGTCTGAAAACGAATTTGATCACGAATGTTTCGCATGATATTAAGACGCCATTGACATCGATTATTAACTATGTGAATCTCCTGAAAAATGAGAATTTCGATGATCCGAGAATCCAGAGATACATCGAAGTGCTGGAACAGAAATCCATGCGTCTGAAAACATTGACAGAAGATGTTGTGGAAGCATCTAAGATTACTTCCGGTAATATTAAGCTGGAATGTATGAAACTGGATTTCACAGAGCTTGTATTGCAGACAAGTGCAGAGTATGAAGAGAAGTTTGAAGAAAGAAATCTGACGGAAATTCAGCATCTTCCAAAAGAGAAAGCACTCGTCTATATTGATGGAAGAAGAACATGGCGGATCCTTGCGAACTTATACAATAATGCCGCCAAGTATGCAATGACGGGCAGCAGGATCTATACAGATCTGAAAGTGACGGAAGGTGCGGTTATCTTCAGCATTAAAAATATTTCCGAACAGCCATTAAATATCAATGCAGATCAGCTGACAGAGCGCTTTATCCGCGGAGATATTTCCAGAAGTACAGAGGGAAGCGGACTGGGACTTTCCATTGCCCAGACACTGACAGAGATGCAGAAAGGTAAGTTTGAACTGTATCTGGACGGGGATCTGTTTAAGGCAACCGTTACATTTCCGAAAGTACAGGAAGAACAAAGTACACAAATCTGATTTTTCTGTTATAATATATGATTATGGAAGAATTAAGAAAATTATTAAATGAACAATTAAATAAAGATTTCGGCTCCGCTGTATTAAGCGGAGCCCATGATAAGACGGGGGTGACGAAAGTGCGCGTCCGTCCACTTATAAAACGGGGAGAACTGCTCTTTCAGCTGGAGTCTTTCCGTAACAATCAGGCATTTCATGAGAACTTATCAGTAGAAGAGACCTGTGAGAAGATCCTTGCATATATGCAGTCAATGAAACAGATGCAGATGGAGACGCGAACTTACAATTATACGGTTCTTGTCAGTAAGAAAGGAAAAGTGACCATCAAAAGACGAATGCAGCAGGGAAACTGGAAACAGGTAGATCTTACGCACAACCGGAAGAAACACTATATTCTGGAAGAAGGAACCATGGTGCCTTTTTTGCGTGATCTGGGTGTTATGACTGCCGATGGGAAGATCGTGCATGCGAAGTTTGACAAGTTCCGGCAGATCAACCGTTTTCTTGAATTTGTAGAAGATGTGTTGCCGCAGCTTCCAAAAGACAGGGAAGTTACAATTCTTGATTTTGGATGTGGCAAGTCTTATCTGACATTTGCCATGTATTATTATTTGCATGAACTGAAGAAATACGATGTCTGCATGATCGGACTGGATCTGAAGACGGATGTAATCCGTCACTGCAATGAACTGAGTGAGAAATATGGCTATGAGAAACTGAAATTTCTGGAGGGAAATATTGCCGATTATACAGGGGCGAGTGAAGTAGATATGGTGGTTACGCTGCATGCCTGCGATACGGCAACGGATTTCGCACTTGAGAAGGCGGTTGGCTGGAATGCAAAAGTAATTTTGTCGGTGCCTTGCTGTCAGCATGAAGTGAACCGCCAGATTGCCAGTGATACATTAAAACCGGTATTAAAATACGGACTTTTAAAAGAACGTTTTGCGGCGATTGTGACAGACGGACTTCGTGCAGAATATCTGGAATCTGTCGGTTATGATGTACAGATACTGGAATTTATCGATATGGAACATACGCCGAAAAATCTGCTTATCCGTGCAATAAAGAATGACAAAAAAGAACAGAGCAGAGAGCAGAGTAAAGAAGAAATCCGTAAGTGCGAAGCATTCTTACATGTGAAACCGACACTGGGACAACTGTTGAAGGAGATGGAATGATTTTGAAAAAAAGAATAAGAGATGGAATTATCTTAGCCGGTGTATTTATCATGGCTGTTCTGGTATTCAGTTATCTGACAAATAAAGGGGATGACTCCATGACAGCAGATCTCGGATCAGCGACATTTCCACAGATTTCATTTGATTGTGACGGATTTGGTGTCAATGCCGTGCCGGGATATGCAAAACAGATGAATATTACAGAGGTCCGTGATACGATTACTCCTGTATTGAAAAATAAACTGGATATGGAGCTGATTCCATATGACAATAAGATCAGCAGTCTGGAATATAAGATTTATACACTGGATGGGACAGAATGTCTGCATGAAGATACGGTGAAGAATCCGGGAACAGATGTGAGTCTTCCGCTTGGCTCGGCAAGTGTACTCGGTGAAGAGCGTGTAATGGAAGTGATCCTTCATCTGGAGACGGGAAAAGATGTGTATTTTTATACAAGAGTTGCGCAGACGAATGAGACAAATATGAGTGCCTGCATGGATTATATCAAGGCATTCCATGAGGCAACGGTCGATAAGAATACGGATACGGATATCAGCACAGCACTGGAAGCGGATGAAGAGAGCAGCAATACATCCTATGGGCATGTAACGATTCATTCCAATTATTCACAGGTTACGTGGGGCGATTTAAAGCCGGAGATTGAGGGCGGTGAACGCTGGAGCGTAAAGGAGACGACTTCTACAGGAACGAGTGCCCAGCTTGAATATCGGGTGAAATGCAAAGGCGAAAAAAACAAACAGGATACGTATAATGTAAAAGAATTTTTCCGCGTGCGTTACGATAAGACTGCACGCAGAGTCTATCTGCTTGATTATGACCGGAATGCGGAACAGGTATTTGATCCTTCTTCCAAAGTGCTTTCAGCAAAAGGAATACTGCTTGGAATTACGGATGCAGACGTTCCGTATCTAATCAATAAAAAAGGTACGATCGTGTCATTTGTGCAGGCGGATGAACTGTGGAATTATAACAAGGACCGCGACGAGCTGTCACTTGTATTTAGCTTTGCAAGTACAGAGAACAATGATGCAAGAAACCTTACATCTGAACATGAGATCCGTCTGCTCACAGCAGATAAAGCGGGAAATATCACATTTGCCGTATGTGGTTATATGAACCGCGGCGAACATGAAGGCGAGGTCGGGATTGCCATTTACTACTATGATATAGAGAAAAATTCCGTAGAAGAGAAAGTGTTTGTGCAGACGGATCAGTCCTATGGAATTACTTCACAGAAACTTGGCAAATTAATTTACTACAGTGAAGATAATGGAGAGTTATATCTGTTAAATGATGGCGTTTTAAGAAAGACAGATGTAAATAAGAACCGGAGTGAAGAATTACAGACTGGTCTGACGGAAGGCAAATATGTTATTTCCGGAGACAGTCATCTGTTGGCATACTGTGCAGATGAGGAATTTTCCAGAATTACAATTCTGAACCTGCAGAATGGAAAAGAACGGACAATTTCTGCAAAGAATAAAGAAGGTGTTCGTCCGCTTGGATTTATCGGTGGTGATTTTGTGTATGGACGTTTCCACCTGTCGGACGTTGGAAAGACAGCGGCGGGAGAATCTACAGATCCGATGTATCAGGTAGAAATTCGGAGCAGTAAAGGGGAGGTTGTGAAGAAATACAGCCAGAAGAAGATCTATGTGCTGGATGCGAAAGTAGAAGATAACCGTATTATTCTGGAGCAGGCAAAGAAAAAGAACGGCACATACATTAAGACAACCGAAGAATATATTACAAATAATGAAGAAAAAGACGAAAGCAATATTATGCTGGAGACTTATAAGACTGATTTGAAAGGCGCGCAGATGCGTCTGACTTATGCAGACGGAATTTCTGACAAAGAACCGAAGCTGTTAAGACCAAAACAGGTATTGTTTGAGAAACCGAAAGTTGTAAATGTACAGAAAGCAGAAAGTAAAGAAGAATACTATGTATTTGGATACGGAAAATTGCAGGAAATTTACAAACAGGCGGGCGATGCGATTCAATCAGCGGATAACTACGGAGGTGTAGTGGTTGATCAGAATCAGGAATATATCTGGCAGCGGGGCAACCGTGATCTGCAATATAAGATCAGCGCCACAAGTAAGCCGGTAGAAGGACTGCGTTCTGAATTGAATGGCGGCGCGACACCGATGGAAGCGATCAGCAAGACATTTGGCGAGGATGCGTTGGACTTGAGTGGCTGTAAAGCTGAACAGATCGCATATGTAATGAACCAGGGAAAACCTGTGATCGCAGTTACGGAAAATAAAAAATATGTGATTTTGATCGGTTATACGGAGACGGATGTGACATATGTTGAAGCGAAAAATGGCAAGAGCCATACGGTAAGTCTGGAGAAGATGGATAAAAAAGCCAATGGAAATTATATTGGGAGTTAACTAAGAAAGAGCTGTGACAGGGTGAAAAATTCACTCTGACACAGCTCTTTGTTATGTAATAGGAAACTTCGTTTCTATTACATAACAAACCCTCCGGGAGGATGCGCACTCGCACGAAACGTAGAGTGTTGCAAGCTGTCTACGTTCCACTCCGGTCGTTGCTAAACGAGCGTCACAGGCGCTCAGCAACGCGCTCGGCGCGAGAATGTGCCAAGGCACATTCTATTTTATTTATGCATTTTGAAATACGATGTGTTTGTATTTGTCCAGCGCATATGCAAGGATCAGTCCGAGTATACCACAGGAAATCACTTCGCCGATACCTACCGTCAGCATCATGAACGGAATTGGTAAAGTTGCACCGTAGCCATAACGCAGAACGAATGGAACAACAATAATATTTGCAATGATTGGTGGAAGTGGTGCGAGGATGCGGTTCTGGTTGCGAAGCTTCCATGTAAAGAAAGCACCGATCAAAGTGGCAAGACTTCCGAAGATGATATCCGGAAGGATTGCTCCGCCTAAGATGTTACCGATCAGGCATCCGACAAATAATCCTGGAACGGCAGCCGGAGTAAAGATCGGAAGAATTGTAAGCGCCTCCGAAATACGAACCTGCACTTCTCCGAACGAGAAAGCTGCACCGACATAGGTGATGACAACATAGATGGCAGCAATCATGGCAGCCTGTGTCATGTAAGTGATGTTTTTGTTTTTCATTTTTCATATCTCCTTTAGTTTTGTTTTACGAGTGGAAGGTCACGAACACTCGATTCATTTTCGCGTAGCAATGAGTCAGGCGGCATGCTTGCATGAATGTCTGACGAATGCCACGGAGGCATATACAGTTGGTATATGACCTACGCCGGAAATCGGCGGTCAACCCAATAAGACCTTGTTTTTGTGGGGTTATAACGGGTGATAGTATAGCATATCCGGCGGCAGGATTCAAGCGGGAAGGGCAGTGAAACGCACACTTATTCATGAATTTTTAAATTTTCATACCATATTCTAATGTAATTGACAGTAAACATATGCTGTGTACAAGTGTCTTGTCACCTGTAAGACAGTATGGTATAATAGTATGACTTTAAATAAATGAGGTGACGGAGCAATGTCAGTAATTGAAGAGATAAAGAAATTAAAAAAAGAAAAGAACGCAGTGATCCTGGCTCACTATTATGTGCCGGCGGAAGTGCAGCAGATAGCAGATTATATCGGGGATTCCTTTTATCTGAGCAGAGTAGCGGTAGATCTGGACGCACAGCTGATCGTATTCTGCGGCGTTGGATTCATGGGAGAGAGCGCGAAGATTTTAAGCCCGCATAAGACGGTGCTGATGCCGGCAGCAGATGCAGACTGCCCGATGGCACATATGGCAGATGTGGAGACAATCCAGAAGGTACGTGCGGAGTATGATGACCTGGCGGTTGTCTGTTACATTAACTCCACAGCAGAACTTAAGAAATATTCCGATGTCTGTGTTACATCTTCTAACGCAGTGAAGATTGTAAAAGCACTTCCACAGAAGAACATTTTCTTTATCCCGGATCGTAATCTGGCACACCACGTTGCAGAGCAGGTGCCGGAAAAACATTTTATATATAATGAAGGATTCTGTCCGACACATGAGCGGATGGAAGAGGATGAAGTTCTTGAACAGAAAGCTTTGCATCCGGAAGCAGAAGTGCTGGCACATCCGGAATGTAACCAGGGGGTATTGAAGCATGCGGATTACATAGGCAGTACAAAGGGAATCATCCAGTATGCGACAGCAAGTGAGAAGAAAGAATTTATCATCTGCACAGAAGAAGGTGTCGGATATGAGCTTAAGCGTCAGAATCCGGAGAAACAATTTTATTATCCAAAGAGTGTTCCGGTATGTCCGAATATGAAGAAGGTTACATTGGACAAGGTTCTGCATGTCCTTCAGACCGGAGAGAATGAAGTACACGTTGATGCAGAACTTCGTGAGAAGACGAAGCTTCCGCTGGAGCGTATGTTACAGCTTGCAAAATAAAAAATTGCTCTTGCTATATTAGGTAATTGCGAAACTCGCTAAGCTCGTTCGCAATTCTGAACCAAAACAAGGA
>OLSO01001800.1_pt1 | contig 14874 bp, 10 predicted proteins | sample 1672441 | NCBI WGS metagenome assembly OLSO01 (sample SAMEA3136686, study PRJEB25190) | human gut metagenome | biome: human gut; feature: human-associated habitat; material: faeces | place: Austria | collected 2013 | reverse complement strand
GGAAGCCTGCAATCAGTGGCTGAAGCATTTTCATATACGGGCGGTTTCTACGCTGTATAATTCCATCGATGTAGATGAGATTCAGGCCATGCTTGATGCAGACAAAGGGGATTTTCGAAAAGAAAACGGAATACCGGAGAATAGCAGAGTGATTGCCTTTACGGGGCGTATTTTACCGGAAAAAGGGATTCAGGAGCTGCTTCGGGCGTTTAAAACGATCAAAGAACGGTATCCGGACTGTTGTCTGGCGGTAGCCGGAGACGGGCCTCTTCTTAAGGAGTTAAAGGCACAGAAGCAGGAGGGCGTATTTTTCCTGGGGCAGATTCCCTTTGAAAAAGTAGTTGCGCTGCTGCATTCTTCCAGTATTTTTTGTCTGCCGTCTGTTTCGGAAGGAATGCCTACGTCTGTATTGGAAGCGGTAGCCTGTAGAAATTTTGTCATTACGACGGCACGGGGCGGAGCAAAAGAGATTATTCTGGATGACAGCTATGGCATTATTATGGAAAATAACAGTGTGGATCATATTATTCGGAGCCTGGAAAAAGTCTTAAATGATGAGAGATATCGCAAGGCTGCTGTGGAAAAAAGTTATCAGAGACTGACAGATCAGTTTACCTGGGATAAGGTCGCAGATAAAGTGATTCAGATTATGAAGCAACCGTAAATTGCGGAAAAAACAGAAAAGGTGCTTGTTGTGAAAAAAAGATTTTTGAAGTTTTTTATGGCTGTTTTTCTTTCTCTTCTTTTGGCTGGAATCATAGAAGCGGGATATAATTACCATTCGCTTATCGAACATTATGAGCCAATCGATATTACTCAGAATTATCAGGAAAATAAAGGGAACAGGACCTATTCTTTTGAATCAGAAAATCCTGTACATATTAAGAAAATTCAGCTTTCCGGAGATTATGAGCAGGAAACCAGATACCATATCACTTATACATCAGTGAATGATTTTGGCGTAGAAGAGGAAAAGGCTCTGATGGATACGATGTATCCCGAGATTTCCGTGGCCACTACGAATATTGGCGAAAAAGTGAAAAAAATGGAAATTACAGTGGCAAATAAGAACGAAGTGGATCAGGTTCTTATTTCCAATGAGGTTCAAATCAATAAATATAGAGTGCTCCTGTATTTCCTGGTTATTTTTTCTTTTTATCTGATCTTTTTCGAGAGAGAGCTTCTGGAAAAGAAGCTGGAATATTTTTTCCTTATCTATGCGTTGATGTTTGGCGGTTTTCTGATTTTGATTGCAGGACCAAGATCTGTGACCTGGGATGAGGAGATTCATTATGAGCGGGTTTATGAAATTGCCTCGGATCAGACTGTAGAATGGAGCAGGAGCGCCGATGATTTTGTGAATCGAAGGCTTCCTTCCTACAATACGAAGGATGAGTTTGCCCAGCTGAAAAATTATCTGAACAGAGAAGAGGGAAAAGAGCTGGTCAAAACAGAAAAGAAAGACAGTATGTTTGTCAGTTATGACCTGAGAACCTATATTCCCATGGCAATCTTTTATCAGCTTGCGAAATGGTTCCATCTCTCTTTTTCCAATGCATATATGTTTGGAAAGTTAGGCAATCTGCTTCTGTATGTGATTCTGCTTTTCTGGGCAATCCGGCTGAGCAAAAAGGGTAAAATTTTTATCGCGGCCATTTCAATGATGCCGACTGTGCTGTTTCAGGGCTCTATGTATACCTACGATGGAATGGTTTATGCTTTCCTCGTGCTGGGCTGTGTGCTCTGGAAGAATGAGTATGAGCGGAAAAACGAAAAAATGAGCTGGTACTCAGCCGCTGGGATCATTGGCTGTATCATCCTGGGAAGTCTCTCAAAAGCAATTTATATTCCGCTATTGCTGGGGCTGTTTCTTTTCCCAACGGCGAAATTTGCAGATAAGAAAACAGAACGTATTTTTAAAGGACTATTATTGGGAATCTTTCTGCTGGTATTGTGGACCTTTGTGATACCGGCCATTGCCAATACGGTGGCAGGAAATCTCTCCTATGGAGGAGATACCAGAGGAGGAGATACCAGTACGGTTCGACAGCTGATTTCCATGCTGAAGCATCCCTTCAGTACGGTGAAGCTGCTGCTTGAAAATATCACATCCTTGGAAAATTTCCGAAATGTGGGCAGAGCAGAATTGGATGATGTGATTGCTTCGAATCTGATGTTTCTGGCTTTTGGCGGAAATGGCGTCCTTTTTGCTAAATGGAGCCTGTTTCTGCTTCCATTACTCGGAATGCTGTTTTTCGTGCCAAGTCAGGAGGACCGGCAGGGTGTGCTTCCCTTAAAGACAAAACTCGCGCAGGGAGTCATTTTACTGATAATACTGGCATTGATCTGGACAGCACTGTATCTGAGCTTTACACCTGTTGGACAGGCCTCCATCGATGGGGTACAGGCAAGGTATTATCTGCCTCTTCTGCTTCCGCTGGCCTATATCACCTGGGGAAATGGCTTTCAGAGTAATTTAAAAACGATTACTTACCGGCGAATTACCTTGTGCCTTGTAAATATTTTTATGTTTCAGTGTATTTATCAGTTGTTTTTAATGAGAACCTGTTGATAGAAAGGAAATAAGATGAAAAAGGTTAATATTCTGGTTTCCATATATAAGCCAAATCTGGATTACCTGGAAAAACAACTGCGTTCTCTGGATGAGCAGGATTATGAAAATCTGACCATAAATATCTGGAATGATGATCCGGCTTCCACTTTGACAGAAGCAGATGTAGCTCCCTTTTTTGTGCGACATCCATATACCTATGAAAAAGCAGAAAAAAATCTGGGTTATGCAAAAGCGTTTGAGTATCTTACGCTGCAGGCAGATGGGGATTTTGTGGCATATTGTGATCAGGACGACATCTGGATGAAAAATAAGATCCGTAGCTTTGTTGACATCATGGAAAAAGAACATGCAGTATTGGCTACCGGAGACAGAGCAATTATTGATGAGAATGATCAGATTGTGATAAAGTCCTGCAGACAAGAACAGCGGGATGTCTCCAATGGCTGGCATACGGGAGATCATATCACGCCGATTGCCGTGTTTACGACCTGTGCCATAGGAATGAATCTGGTGATACGGACGGAAACTGCCAGAGAGCTGCTTCCGCTTCCTAAGAGGACCGCGCATGATCAATGGCTGACTGCCGGTGCCAGTATAAAAGGAAAAATGGTGTTTCTGGAAGAAGTGCTGGTGCATTATCGGAGACATGGAAAGAACGTCAGCGGGGTTTTGAAAGGAATCGACACAAAGCAGGATTATTACAGAGAGCGTGTGGAATACAGCGCGTGGCTTGCAGAAGAATTTTTGAGAAGATTTCCGGAAACGGGTAAGGAAGATAGAAGCGTAATAGAAAATTTTGTGAAGGCCAGACAGCAGAAGAATATCAGAAAAATGTATGCGTATCGCTGGGTGGCTCCGAATGTGATTAAGTTTGAAATGCTGCTTCCGTTTGTACCGGAACGTTTCTTTCAGGCACTGTTGACAATGGTTAGAAAAAGGGTTGAAAGTTGAAGAAGATAAAAGACAGACCAAGTGAAAAAAATATATATTTATGGAATATTGCAGGAAGCTTCAGCAATGCCCTCGCATCCGTCCTTTTTCTGGTAGCGGTAGCCAGAGTCACGGGAACAGAAGAAAGCGACATTTTCAGTCTGGCCTGGTCGATCGCGCAGCTGACCCTGACGGTGGGAACCTTTCAGGTACGGCTTTTCCAGGCGACAGATGTGGAAGGCAGATTCAGTTTTCGCCAGTACCTGGTTTTTCGCATTTTGACCGTTGCTGCGATGATGCTGGTAGCAGGTTTTTACATTTTCCATTATCATTATACAGGACTGAAGGCGGCGGTCATTCTGTTGCTGTGTGCCTACAAAGCGGTGGAGGCGCTCTCCGATGTTTATCAGGGCTGGTTTCAGCTGAAAGAACGGCTGGACCTGGCAGGCAAAGGAATGACGTTTCGAGTGATTCTGTCGCTGGCAGTTTTTATTATTACGCTGGGCGTGAGCGGAAATCTTTTGCTGAGCTGTCTGATCATGACGGTAAGTTCACTGCTCTGTTTCGTTCTCTTTGAACTTCGTTATATGCTTCAAAGCGGATTTCAGAAAGAAGCGGCAGAGACGGCGGGAAAAAGACAGCAGGGAATCCGGGCACTTGGCGATATTTTTGTAAAATGTTTCCCATTATTTTTAAATTCTTACCTGGTGATGCTGATTTTTAATGCACCGAAAATGGCAATAGACGGGGCGATCACAGCGGGAAATATGGAAGCTGGAATGCAGACCGTCTACAATATTATTTTTATGCCGACGACAGTGATCAATCTGGTATATCTGGTGTTCCGGCCTGTGGTAACAAAGATGGCGATTGAATGGAATACGGGGCATTCGGACGAATACATGAAGTTAATCCGGAAAGTAATCCTAGGTTTAACCTTTATTGATATTTTCATACTGGCAGGAGGCTACCTTCTTGGAATACCGGTTCTTGCAGCCGTTTATGGCGTGGACCTGGGAAATACGAGAACTGCGCTGATGCTTCTTCTGCTGGCAGGTGGTTTAAATACTCTGGTGAATGTATTGGATAATGCGCTGACCGTTATAAGAAAACAGTATACGTTAATTATTGCCTATGTGATCACATGGATCGGCACCTGTGATGACAGGACAGGCAGGTATCAATGGAGCGGCGTTTTCCTTCTTATCTGCGATGGGCGTATTGCTGATAGCGGTTACGGTTTTGTTTATCGCGGGATATAGAAATGCAAAAAAGCTGAGAGTGAGAAATACAGAAATAGGAGACTGATCAGAATCATATGAAAACAGAAAATAAAGAACATACCTTCGTGGTATGCGCCTATGGTGAAAGTCCTTATTTGGAAAAGTGCATAGATTCTCTGGAAAAGCAGACAGTAAAGAGCAGGATCCTGATTGCGACTTCGACACCAAATCCTTATATAGAGAAGATAGCGGCAGTACATAACCTGGAGATTCGAATCAATACCGGCGAAAAAGGGATTGCCGGTGACTGGAATTTTGCCTATAGCTGTGCCGACACACCTTATGTGACACTGGCGCATCAGGATGATGTTTACCGAAAAGAATATACGGAAAAAATACTGAAAAATCTGAACAGCTGTGGAGCGCCCCTGATTGCGTTTACCGATTACTATGAAATCCGTGACAATAAAACGGTCAAAGAGAACCGCTTGCTCCACATAAAGAGAGGAATGCTTTTTCCTTTAAAGTGGCGCGGTTTCTGGAAAAGCAGGTTCGTGAGAAGAAGGATTCTTTCGATCGGCTCCGCCATTTGCTGTCCATCGGTGACACTGGTTAAAAAGAATATCAACGAAGAACGAGTCTTTGAAAACAATATGAAAAGCAATATTGACTGGCAGGCCTGGGAGATGCTTTCAAAGAAAGAGGGCGAGTTTGTATATGTGGATGTTCCGTTGATGTGTCATCGGATTCATCCGGGAGCAACGACGGCCTACATGCTGAAGAATGATGAACGGAAAGCAGAGGATCTGTTTATGTTCTGTAAGTTCTGGCCGAAACCGGTGGCAAAAGTGATTGAATTGTTTTATCAGAAAGCGGAAAAACTGTATTTTCCAAATTGAGGTGATGGAGTGAAGAAGGTTTCTGTGGTGATTCCGGTGTATAATGCGGAAAAATATATAGAAAAATGTGCAAACTCATTGCTTCAGCAGAGTTATACAGAACTGGAACTGCTTTTTGTGGATGACGGAAGCCAGGATCAGTCCTGGCAGATCCTGAAAAAAATGGCTGAAAAGGATGAGAGAATCGTCCTGCTCCATCAGCAGAACGCAGGAACCTCCGCAGCCAGAAACAGGGGAATAGAAGCTGCCTCCGGAGAGTATCTGACCTTTGTAGACGGAGATGATTATGTAGGGCCGAATTATATGGCTTCCCTTGTGGAAAAAATGGAAGAGTCAGAGGCAGATATGGCAATCTGCGGTTTGACAAGAGTAGATGAGAAGGAGAATTGTATTGATAAACTGATCCCCGGAATCTATAAAAAATATGAAAAAGAAGAGTGGGTAATGCGGATTTCCTGCGTGGCCTGCCACATGTACAGACGAGAATTATGGGAAAAGTACCAGATCCGGTTTGGCATTGGTGTTCGCGGAGAAGATATGCCGGTTGCCCTCTTTTTTGCGTCTGTATGTGAAAAAATAGTAACGCTTCCGAAGGCAGAATATTATTATGTTCAGCATGAGGGATCTGCGATGGCGGAGTTTGGAGGGCTGAAAAAATACAAACTTCCTTATGACATACTGGAGGAAACGATAAGAAAGATAAAAGAAGTGGGGATTAAAAACGGGGAAGATAATTTTGAACTGTTTTCACTTCGGATCCTGTCAACCTTCATTTCACTGGCCCACGGGGCAGAAAAAGAAGAAATAAAAAAACTGCAGGCTTATATTGAAAAAATGATGAAAACGTATTTTCCCGAGGCATGGAAAAATCCAAATACAAGGCTTTTTACAAAGCTGGAACTGTCATTTTTTCAGAAAGCCTCCGTATGGATTCTGATACAGGCGGAGCGTTTTCATTTCCTTGGCCTTTTACTGAAAGTGGCGTGCAGGTGATCGATAAAGCAGATGGTGAGAAAAGCATGAATATTGTAAGTTTTGTAATCCTGCATTATAAAGATGCAGAAGTAACAGATGCCTGCGTCCAGTCGATTTTAGCTATGGAACAGCAGGAAAGAATAAGAATTGTAGTGGTAGACAACGATATAGAAGAAAAAGACGAGAAAAGACGAGCATTGGCTGAGTGCTATAAGGAGAATCCCAGGATCACGGTGCTTGCGATTCATGAAAACGGCGGATTTTCCTATGCGAACAATCAGGGCTATACTTATGCCAGAGAGGTTTTGAAAGCAGCCTTTGTCGTGGTCATCAATAACGATATCCTTTTCACACAGAAAGATTTTATAGGACGGCTGGAAAATTCCTATGAAAAGCATAAAGGCTGGGTGATGGGCCCGGATGTGATCAGGGAGAGCACAGGAGAACACCAGAATCCGATGGATGAAAGAATCCGGACAAAGGCAGAAGCCGTAGAGACTGTAAAGAAAAACCGCTTTGCTTTGAAGTATTATTCGTTTCTGTATCCGCTGCTCTATCTTAATAACAAACGACTGATGAAAAAACAGACGGAAGAGAAGACTGGACGAAAAGATTATTATGGCGCTGTTCAAAGAAACAAAGTCCTCTTTGGAGCCTGCCTGATTTTTACGCCGCTGTTTGTGGAAAAAGAATCAAAAGCCTTTGAACCGGAAACAAGATTCTTTTACGAAGAGTACCTCCTGACCCTGAGATGCCAGAAGAAAGGCTATACGACCGTCTATGATCCCGGGCTGAAGGTCTTACATGAAAGCGGAGCAGCTACGAAACGAGGCTTTAAGAGTGAGAAGCGAAGACTGAAATTTACGATGGAGAGGGTTGCAGAAGCGGCGGAGATATATATGAAATATTTAGATTGATATTGGGCAAAGCGGAGAATTTATGGAATTAGAAATAAATGTGGAAGAGTTATTAAAAAAAGAAAAAATAGAATCCGACAGGATTGAATTTAAAGCAGGTTGGGATCCGGACGACATTTATCATAGTATTTATGCATTTGCAAATGATTATAATAATGAAGGTGGAGGATATATTCTTATAGGCGTAGAAGAAAAAGATGGAGTAGCAGTTAGACCAGTAAAAGGAATTCCGGAAAGTGCAATTGATAAAATTCAAAAGGATATGCTGGGCTATAATAATTTAATGGCGCCGGCGTATTTTCCAAAGGTAGTGCCAACAAGGGTTGATGAACAGTGGGTATTAGTAATTGTTGCAAGGACAGGGCAGCAGCGGCCATATAAAGCGCCGGAGTATGTTACCAGTAAAAAAGACAGAAAATACAACTACTATATTCGTTATCTGACCAGTTCTGTTAAAGCCAATACGGAACAGGAAAAAGAACTGATTAATATGTCAGATCAGACTCCGTTTGATTGCCGGGCAAATCATAAAGCAACGTTAGAGGATATTTCACCGGTGTTGCTTGAAAATCATTTAAGAAAGACGGGAAGCAAATTAGCGAAGCAGGTAAGAGAAAGAGGCGTAGAAAAGATTCTTGAAGATATGCAGCTTTTAGAGGGGCCGCCAGAGCAGAGATATGTTCAAAATGTAGCCTTGATGATGTTTTGTAAGCATCCGGAAAAATTCTTTCGATATACGTTTGTTCAAATGACTGCGTTTCCAGCTGGAAGTGTTGAAAATCCAAGTATAAGCATCGACTATCCAAATATAACCGGTTCAGTTCCACAGATGATACAGGCAACAATGGAGCGCTTTCAAAATCTTATTATTCAGGAGAAAGTTATCAAAGTACCTCATCAAATGGAAGCTTTGCGGATTAAAAATTATCCGTATCAGGCGATAGAAGAGGCGGTAGTAAATGCTTTTTATCACAGGGACTATATGTCCTGTGAACCAATTACAATTGAAATTGAGCCGGATTGTATAAATATTATGAACTTTCCTGGAATAGACAGATCCGTTTCCTCTAAGACAATTGCGGAAGGAAAAAGATTTGTTTCAAGGTATTACAGAAACCGGCGCTTGGGAGAATTTTTAAAAGAATTGGATTTGTTAGAAGGTCATTCATCGGGAATACCAACCATACAGGAAGAATTGCAAAAGAATGGATCTCCAAGAGCAGAGTTTTTTACAGATGAAGACCGGCGGGCAATGAGAATTAAAATCCCGATTCATCCGGATTTTATACAGCCTGCAGATATAGGCATTGATATTTTAGTAAATGATACGGTGGTTGAACAACGATCACAGTGGACAGAGTCAAAAGTTTCACGGAAACGTATGGAACAATATGCTATAATATTGGCATATATGGGTGATAAGGAATGGCATAAAACAATCGATGTGGCAGATCATCTGGGACTGAAAGAAACGAGAACCAAGGAACTTTTAAGACAGTTAGTTAAATTAGAAAAATTGGAGGACAATGGGAAAACAAAAAATAAATTGTATAGGAAAAAATAGCGCCGAAAAAAGTTTTTAAGGATTGACATAAAAATTATAATTGTTAGAATTAGATAACAGGTTTTAAATTTTGTAATGACGAAGAGGAGAGAGGAAAGATATATGATAAAATTTGATTTTTCTAAAACACCAGGAAAAAAGAGAACGCGATTTTTTAGCCCTTCTATTGAAGACGCGCTTGTAACTGTAATAACACCATACTATAATGCGGGTAAATATTTTGAAGAAACATTTAATTGTGTGATGAATCAGACATTTCCATGGTTTGAATGGATTATAGTAGATGATGGTACTACAAATCAGGATGATCTTGAAATTCTGAAAAAGTTTGAAGTTAAAGATAATAGAATTAGAGTGATTCATCAGAAAAACGGCGGGTTGTCTTGTGCAAGAAATACTGGATTTGCAAATGCTAATACTGAACTGATTGTGCCTTTAGATGCAGATGATTTAATAGAACCGCAATATTTGGAGTATCTTTATTGGAGCATGCATTATCATCCGGAAGCAGCATGGGGGTATTCAGACAGCTATGGATTCCAAAGCCAGGAATATGTATGGAAACATCGTTTTAGTGCGGAACAGATGAAAAAAGAAAATATGCTGGTGGCAACAGCGATGATACGAAAAAAAGATTTTGAAGATATTGGAGGATATAAAGTAGAAAAATGGTCATACAATGAAGATTGGCGTTTTTGGCTTGAGATGCTTGCAAAACATAAAAAACCTGTGCATGTAGAGACAGAGCTGTTTTGGTATCGAAGAGCCGATAAGAGTATGCTGACATCAATTGTAGAAGAACCGGAAAAAGTAAAATTTAATGAAGAAATAATAAGGAAAGCGTCTAAAGAAGCAGATGGAAGCGTGGAAGCAATTGAATTTCCTATAAAGAAATCACAATTTCCATTTTATAAACCTCAATTATTAAACTGGAATAGAACAAATAATCCAGATAAAAAAGGAAAGAGAGTGCTCTGGCTGATCCCGTGGATGGTTATGGGAGGTGCTGATAAGTTTAACTTGGATGCAATAGCAGGTTTGACGGAATTAGGATATGAGAATAGTATTTTGACTACGCTGCCAAGTGAAAATGATTGGAAACAGAAGTTTCAAGAATATACAGATGAAATTTTTTGCATGCCAGATTTCCTTGATCCGGCGCATTATGTGGAGTTTGTGACTTATTTTATACAAAGTCGGCAGATTGATGTTTTAATGGTTACAAATTCATATGATGGATATTATATGCTGCCTTGGATTAGACAGAATTTCCCAGAGTTAGTAATTATTGATTATGTACATATGGAAGAATGGTATTGGAGAGCAGGTGGACATGCAAGAACATCTAGTGCTTTGTGCGGAATAACAGAAAGAACCTATGTGTGTAATAGTGCAACCAGAGATGCAATGATTTCTAGATTAGGCTGTCAGCCAGATCATGTTCAGTGCATGTATATAGGAGTAGATAGTGATTATTTTAAGAAAGAAAATGAAGAGCCTGGATATCTGCATAAAAAGTTAAATCTGGAAGAAGAACGTCCAGTGGTGTTAATACCTTGTCGAATTCATGAGCAGAAGCGTCCTTTTATGGTATTGGACATTGCTCAGAAAGTCAAAAAGCAGATTCCAAATGTGGCTTTTGTGGTTGTTGGAGATGGGCCACAGTTAGAAGAACTGAAATATGAAATACAAAATAAAAATTTAAATAACTATATTTATTGCACAGGTCGTAGCGAAAATATGAGGGCATGCTATAGGGATAGTAATGTTACGCTGATTTGTTCACTTAAAGAAGGTTTAGCGTTGACGGCGTATGAATCTTGTGCTATGAGTGTTCCTGTGATTAGTAGCGATGTTGGAGGACAAAGGGATTTAGTTGGAGAGGATGTTGGCGCATTAATTCCTTTGCAGCAGAGCGAAGAAAATGATCTTAATAAAAGAGATTTTCCTGAAAGTGAAGTAGAGGAATATGCGAAGCATATTGTTAAAATTATTTCAGATGCTAAATTAGCGAAGAAACTGGGAGATACTGCGCGCAAAAAGATAGAAGATATATTTTCATCAAAAAAAATGATTGAAAATTTAGATTCAGAATTGAAATTTCTTACTACTGATAAAGCAATTGCCATGGAACGAGAAGAATGTGCAAATGTACTAAGGAAAATGCCGGGGTATGCGGCAGAATTTTATACGATGTATAATGAATGGAAACGCCAAGAAGAAGAATGTCAGGAAATTTGGCAAGCGCGTTGTTGGTTCCAGAATCAGTTAGACAAGATATATACGAAACCAGACGGGAAAATCATGAAAATTTATCAAAATATGATTAAAGTACCTGGTATAGGAAAAATTGTTGAAAAGGCAGCTCATATGGTAGTACAAGTTGCTCATCGTTTCAAAAATTGAAATTAGGAGGCAATTTAAAAGTGAAATATGGAATTGTAGTATATGAAGAATCCAATAATATAGGCGATGACATTCAAAGTTATGCGGCAGCTCAATTGTTGCCTAAAGTGGATTATCTTATTGAAAGAGAGCACTTGGATATTTTCCGACCAAAAGAAGGTGAAATCGTAAATGTTATTATAAATGGCTGGCTGATGTATAATAAGTTGGGCTGGCCCGTATCACAATGCATTAATCCTTTATATATATCAGTGCATTTCAGAAAAGATGACCCTTTAGGGATCAAAGATGATTTCTTAAAGGGATTAGGCGGGGAAGAATTACGAAAATTTCAACCTATAGGTTGCAGAGATTTGGAAACACAACAGTTTTTAAGTGAAGCAGGTTTCGAAACGTGGTTTAGTGGTTGTGTAACACTTACATTAGAGGCAAAATTTCCTGTCAATAATGAAAAATATATTTGTTTAACAGATGTAGATCCTAAAGTTGAAGAATATATAAAAACCAGATATCCTGCTATAAATATAAAACGGATTTGCCATGTTTCAGAAAATGCAAGAAGATCGGGAGCAAGTTGGGAAAAACGCTTTAAAGAAGTGGAAAAGTTACTGGAAATATACCAGAATGCAGAGGCAGTGATTACGACAAGACTGCATTGTGCGCTTCCATGCCTTGCATTAAAAACACCGGTTTTATTGCTGAATGAAGAAGAAATAGAAGAAAACGGACGTTTTGATGGTTTAGGGGAGTTATTGCATTGTACGTCAACAGACAAGTTTATAAATGGAAATGGTGAGTTTGACTTGGAAAAAATTCCCCAAAATCCAGAAGGTTATTTGAAACTGAGAGAAAAAATAAAAAATCAGGTTGCTGAGTTTTTGAAAAAAAGTGAAAATTATTCTGAAAAAATGAAAAAACGTTTTTCGGAATATGATTTGGATTGGGAAAAACGAGCTGCTTGGAAAAATGAACTTATTATAAAAGCTATAGATAATGTTGTAGAATCTCAAAAAGCAGCTCATCTTTATATGGATGAGTTGAACAAAGGAAAAAATTGGCTGGAAGAGAAATGTGCACAACAGCAAATAGAATTAGATGATTCTCAAAAGCAGAATGAAAACTTACAGGCAACGCTAAAAGAACTGCAAAGTGGAAAAGACTGGCTGGAGAGTAAATATTACGAATACCAGTCGTACAATTCACAATTAGAAGATTCGAAGCAAAAATTAGAGAAAGAAAGAAATGCATTACAAGAAGCTGTGAATAAAATGCAAGAAGAGTTGAAAAAAAAGCGGGAAGAGTCGGAAAGAATACGAGAAGAATTGGAAAAGGCACAGGAAGAAGGAAAGAAATTAAAAGAAATAAATAATAATATTCAAAAAGAATTAGAAGTATCAGAAGCAAATGGTTTGGCATTGTTAAAGCAAAAAGAAACTATGGAAAATAGCAGTTCATGGAAAATAGGAAGAGCAGTTACATTCTTACCCAGAAAAATTGAAACGATTATCTCAAAATAAAGAGAGAAGTGGTGTTTCTTGCATTTGAAGAAAGGGTGTGCTATACTATTCGAAGTTTATGAGAGCCTAATCATAAGAGTTAAAATATCACGGAGTATTTATGAAAATTTTATATTTAATGGCAATAGATTGGAATTGGATCAAGCAAAGGCCTCAGTTTTTGGTATATGAATTATCTAAAAATAATCAAGTAGATGTGCTTTATCTTCATGAAATTTTTGGAAAAATTCAGCTGCAAAATAATAATGCAAAAGTGAATAATTGCAAAGCTATTCCTGCAATACCTTTGAGGGATAGAAATATCTTCTTTTCAGGAATACAAAAAGTTTTGTTTTTGTTGAAAATAAGAAAGTATAAAAAATATGATGCAATATGGATTTCATACCCAAGTTTGATTAAGTATATTCCACAGAAATACCAAGGAATAGTTATTTATGATTGTATGGATTATCATGCTGCAATGTGCAAAAATAAACGAATACAATACACAATAAATACAACAGAAAAAAAATTAGTGATGCGTGCTGATATTATATTTGCATCAAGCAATTACTTAATGCAGCATATGAAAAAATTAGGGGGATATGATAAAACAATTTTGGTAAGAAATGGTTTTTCCTCTGATCAAATTTCCAATTTGCAACATGAAAATAAAAAAGAAATATACAAAATTGCTTATGTTGGTACAATAGCAGAATGGTTTGACTTTGAATTGCTGTTAAATAGTTTGAAAATCATAAGGAATATTGAGTATCACTTGTTAGGGCCTAAAGCAATGGAGATTCCTCAAAATGAGAATATCATTTATGATGGAGTATGTGAACATTCAGAGCTAATGAATTATGGAAAAACGGTTGACTGTATGTTTATGCCATTTAAAGTAAACGATATTATCAAAGCAGTAGATCCTGTGAAATTATATGAATATATCAGTATGGGAACCTGTATTATATCAGTTTATTATGAAGAGATAAAACAGTTTGAACCATTTGTATATTTCTACGAAACTCTTGAGGAGTATAGTGAACTACTTAACAAGTTAATAAAAAATGGATTTCAACCAAAATATACGAAGGTGATGCAAGAAAAGTTTTTGAAATCATCTACATGGAAAGCAAGAGGGAATATTATAGAAAAGGAAATTGTAAAATTAGAATTTGAAAAAGGACTAAAAAATGCTTAAGATAATGAGTGTATTTGGAACAAGACCTGAAGCAATTAAGATGTGTCCTTTAGTAAGGGAAATAGAAAACACAGAAGGATTAGAAAGTGTTGTTTGCCTTACCGGACAACATAGAGAAATATTAGATCAAGTGGTAGATCTCTTTAAAATTAATGTTCAATATAATTTGAAAATTATGCAGCCGAAGCAAACATTATCACAGATAACCGTGAATATTTTGAATGGAATAGAGCGTGTGTTAGAAGTAGAAAAACCAGATTTAATACTTGTTCATGGCGATACAACGACATCATTTGTTGTTGCTTTAGCTGCATTTTATCAAAAGATACCGGTAGGTCATGTAGAGGCTGGTTTGCGAACTTATAATAAGTATCTTCCGTATCCGGAGGAAATGAATCGTACATTAACCAGTAAAATTGCTGAATTACATTTTGCGCCGACAGAACGTAATAAAATAAACTTAAATAGAGAAAATATATATAATAATATATATGTGACAGGTAATACGGTAATAGATTCATTTAAAACTACGGTAGATAAAAAGTATGTGTTTAAAAATATAAAACTTGCAAATATCATGCAGACACAGCGAAAAAAAATTTTGATAACAGCTCATCGAAGGGAAAATTGGGGAGAACCTCTGCAGAATATTTGTAATGCTATACGAGAATTAGCGAAAAAGTAT
>OLSO01001793.1_pt1 | contig 14957 bp, 9 predicted proteins | sample 1672441 | NCBI WGS metagenome assembly OLSO01 (sample SAMEA3136686, study PRJEB25190) | human gut metagenome | biome: human gut; feature: human-associated habitat; material: faeces | place: Austria | collected 2013 | reverse complement strand
CGTCGCGGAAGCACTTGGCAACCTGGTAGTAGCGCTCGACGCCACCGACCATGAGCAGCTGCTTTAGGAGCTGCGGGGACTGCGGCAGGGCGTAGAAGTTACCCGGCTGAATACGGCTGGGAACGATGAAGTCGCGGGCGCCCTCGGGCGTAGACTTGAACAGGGAGGGTGTCTCGACCTCCATGAACTCACGGTTGTGAAGCGCCTCGCGAATGGCAAAGGTGAAGTCGGAGCGCAGCTTGAGGTTGGCCATCATCTCGGGACGACGGAGGTCCAGATAGCGATAGCGCAGACGGGTGTCCTCGCTGGTCTCGATGCCGTCCTCGATCTGGAACGGCGGAGTAACGGAGGTGTTGAGCACCTCGGCGTGGTCGGTCAGGACCTCGATCTCGCCGGTCGCGAGCTTGGCGTTGGTGGTTTCCTCGCCACGGGCGCGCACGACGCCGTGAATCTTGATGGGCCACTCGGGACGCATGGTCTCGGCGATCTTAAAGGCATCGCCGTCGGAGTGCTCGGGGTCGAAGGTGAGCTGCGTGATGCCCTCGCGGTCGCGAAGGTCGCAGAAGATAAGGCCGCCGTGGTCGCGGCGACGGCTCACCCAACCGGTGAGGGTGACCTCTTCGCCCACGTTCTCGCGGCGAAGCTCGCCGCAGGTATGGGTGTGCATGGAATGCTCGTCGATGGGACGGGTCTGGCTCATACCAGTGATCCTCCTTTATGGATCTGTGCCGCCCCGTGTCGTTCCGGGCGGCGTCGTACAGATTTGCCCAGCCTGCGTAAACCGCGCAGCCGGACATGGCGTTCTATCTTATCGCACCCGCGCCGATGTACCGCGAAAAAGTGGCTCCCGCTCAAAGACTTGACGGAGACGAAACAATTGGCGCGGCCTGACCATCGCCAAGGCGCGCCGCGTGCGACAATGTGCCTACAATACAACCGCACTCGGAAAGGCCCACCATGACTGCACGCCTCATCGTTATGGATATCGATTCCACGCTCATCAACCAGGAGGTCATCGACCTGTTGGGCGAGGAGGCAGGCGTGGGCGGGCAAGTTGCGCGGATCACCGAACGCGCCATGCGCGGCGAGCTCGACTTTAAGCAGGCGCTCGAGGAGCGCGTGGGGCTGCTTGCCGGCCTGGACGAGAGCGTTTTCGAGCGCACCTTTGAGCGCGTGACGTTTACCCCCGGCGCACTGGAGCTTGTGCGCTCGGCGCACAGCAAGGGCTGGAAGGTCGGCGTGGTAAGCGGCGGCTTCCACGAGGTCGCCGACAAGATCGTGGCCGCTGCGGGCATCGATTTTTGCCTGGCCAACCGGCTGGAGGTCGTAGACGGCAAGCTCACGGGCAAGCTGGCGGCAGACATTGTGACCAAGGAATCCAAGCTCATCCAGCTGCTGGATTGGGCGGTTGAGTGCGGTGTCGATATGGCCCATACCGTGGCGATCGGCGACGGTGCCAACGACATCCCCATGATTCAGGCCGCGGGCACGGGCATCGCATTTTGCGCCAAGCCCAAGACGCGCGAGGCCGCTCCGTTTGCCATCGACGAGCGCAACCTGATGCTCGCCATGGATATCATCCTGCGTGACTAGCCGATCCATCTAACAACAGAATCAAATTCCCTATATCTAGTTTCCGAACAATTTTGTCTTAGTGTTCGGAAACATACCCTTTGAGTGCTAGACTTTGCGCCGTCGAAGGGAAGATATATGGATAAGCGAGATCTTGAGCAGTTACTGAGCGATGTTGCCGACGGAGCAGTCACCCCGGCAGTCGCCCTTACGCGCATCCAAACGGCGCCAACCGCCGATCTGGGTTTTGCGCAGCTCGATCTTTCGCGCGGGGTGCGCCAGGGGGCCGGTGAGGTTGTCTACGGCGCCGGTAAAACCGCCGAGCAGATTGCCGCCATTATCAAAGCGCTGCGCGATGCCGGTCAGGAGCGCATCCTAGTCACGCGCTTGGACGCCGAGAAGGCAACCCGTACCTCGGAGCTTCTCGACAACGGGATCGACCTGGGATATGTCCCGAACGCCCAGCTCGCCCTCGTGGGCGGTAAGCCCTCCCCTACCGGTAACGGACGCATCGTTGTCGCCTGCGCCGGCACGAGCGACTTGCCCGTCGCCGAAGAAGCCGCGTTGACGGCCGAGTTCTACGGCAACGAGGTCGACCGCCTCTACGACGTAGGTGTCGCCGGCCTGCACCGTCTGCTCGCGCATGCCGAGGAACTTGCCCAGGCACAGGTGGTCATCGCCATCGCCGGCATGGAGGGCGCGCTGGCGAGCGTTATCGGCGGCCTGGTGAGCTGTCCGGTCATCGCCGTTCCCACCAGCGTGGGGTACGGCGCGAGCTTTGGTGGCGTAGCCGCGCTGCTCGCCATGCTCAACTCCTGCGCCAGCGGCGTTTCGGTCGTCAATATCGACAATGGCTTTGGTGCCGCCTACCAGGCAAGTCTTATCAATCATCTGAGCGCCGGAACACCCTGCGCCCGTTAAGGAGCATTCCATGTCCAACCATCAGCACACGCTTATCATCGACGGCACCTCGGGCATCAGCGGCGATATGACCGTCGCGGCCCTGCTCGACCTGGGTGCCAGCGAGGAGCACCTGCGCGAACAGCTCGCCACGCTGCCGGTCGACGGCTTTACGATTGCCGTCACGCGTGCAAACAAGCATGGCATCGACGCCTGCGACTTTGACGTTCAGTTGGCAGAGGATCTCGAGAACCATGATCACGATATGGCCTGGCTCTACGGCAACGAAGCAGCTGCCGAGCACACGCACGAGCATGAGCACCACCATCATGATCATGGCGAACACGAACACGAGCACTGCCACGAGCATACGCACGAGCATGACCATGAGGCTCACGGCCATGGCCACGAGGACCATCATCACGCCCACCACCATCACCACCGTTCTTTGGCGGACGTCACCGCCATCATCGATGGCTCGCAGCTAAGCGATGGTGCCAAGCGTCGCGCGCTCGCCATCTTTACCGCGCTCGCCGCCGCCGAAGCCAAAGCTCACGGCAAAACGCCCGACACCGTCCTGTTTCACGAGGTGGGCGCTGTCGACTCCATCGTCGACGTCTGCTCTGTCGCCATCTGCCTCGACGACCTGGGCATTGAGGATGTTGTGGTCGAATCGCTCTCCGAGGGCCACGGAACCATCCGCTGCGCCCACGGCCTCATGCCCATTCCCGTCCCCGCTGTCGTCAACCTGTGCCAGGCAGGCAATATCGCCCTCACGCCTGCACCGGTCGCCGGCGAGCTCGTGACGCCAACGGGCGCCGCCATCGTCACCGCGCTGCGCACGTCCGACCAACTGCCCTCACGCTACCACATCGAAGCCGTCGGCTACGGCGCCGGCAAACGCCCCTACGAGGGTTGCTCCGGCACGCTCCGCTGTCTGCTCGTTCACGCGGACGCATAGCCATGGATGCCCGCAAGGCAAAAAGCCGCGCTGCCATCGTTGCGGCGTTCTCCGAGCTCCTGCGCGAAGAGGACTACGGCAAGATTACCGTCGGCGACATCATCGCTCGCGCCCATGTGGGTCGGGCAACGTTCTACGGCCTCTTTAAGAGCAAAGATGACCTGCTCGCTGAGTTCGTGTGCGATATCTGCACCCATGCCCTCGACGATGACGGCACACCCCTCAATGACCCGCTCGTACAGGTCGAGCATATCCTCAACAACCTCTGGGATCGTCGTCAGGGCGTACGCGCCCTCGTAGCCGGCGCCGGCTCGCGCGTCTTCGCCGACTGTCTCCGCAAGACCATCATGTCGCGCGCAGCCGAAACCGTCCCTGTCGACCCCGCAGGCCCCGCCAGCACCATGGATCGCAACTTCCTCCTCCACCACATAGCCTCAAGCTTCGTAGCCACCGTCCAATGGTGGGCCTGGCACAACTTCCAAGCCCCAAAAGAGGACGTAGCCAAAGACTACCTCTCAGCCATAAAACCCCTCTTCACCTAAGTAAGAGGCTCATCCCAAAGCATCGCCCCAACCCAAGGCGCCACGCATCCCAAAGATTCACTCACGCTTCAACGCCCCTACCAGCAACAAGCCCCTCCCATCCAAATTCAGATATATATGTTGAGTTGCTTGTTCGAACACAGCCAAGAATGCCCAGGGCTCGGTAGGGGTTAACTTTCCAACGCACTCCGCAGGACGCAAAAAGGCTCGCCGCACAAAGTGCGCAGCGAGCCTTTTTGCATGTCCGAGGACGCGTTGGAAAGTTAACCCCTACCGAGCCCGGACCTTATAGAGCCGTCCTTTGACTAGAACATGCCCAAGAAACCGTGCACAAACAGCGCGGCCAGAGCGGCACCGATAAACGGCGCGATGCCAGGAACGAGCAGGCCGTACTTCCAGTTGTTGTCAGCCTTGTTCTTGATCGGCAGCACCTGATAGGCCATGCGAGGACCAAGGTCGCGTGCCTGGTTCATGGCGAAGCCGGTAATGCCACCCATGCCCATGCCAACGGCCCAAACGATCAGGCCGACGCAGATAGCGAGCATCAGAACGTTCTCGCCGGCGCGGCTAGCGGCAGCAAGGATGGCGCTGATGAACACAAAGGTGCAGATAGCCTCACAGAAGAAGTTGCGGGCATAGTTCGTGCCCTCGGTGGTGGGGTTGGTCGAGAAGATGTTGCGCTGGGCAATGGGGTCGACGACGCCCTCGGAAGCCTTGAACTCATCGGTGTACATAAACCAAGCGATTACGGCGCCCACAAAGCCGCCGAGCATATCGGCAATCATGAAGGGGATGCAGCTGCTCCACGGCACCAGACCGACGATGCACTGGGCAAGCACCATAGCCGGGTTCATGCACACGGCGCCGCCAAAGACAAACAGGCAGACCGAGATGCCAAAAGACCAGGTGGTGATGGCAAACATGTGGCCGGAGCCCTGATACTTGGTGCCCTTAAGCACGGTATCGCAGTGTACGCCCACGCCAAAGATGATCATGAGGGCCGTTGCGCCGAATTCGCAGAGGAGCTTGGTAAGCATAAAACCTTATCTTTCTTGTCGGTTACAAACGATTCGTTTAGGCCGCGCGCTAGTGCTGAGCGACGACAACGCCCAGGCCATCGGGAATGACGGCTACCTTGGCATCGGCACCCTTCATTTCAAAGGCGAGCTTGAGCGCCTCCTCGAGGGTGTTGACCGGCGTCATATGCATATCCTTGAGCATCTGGTGATCGCACAGGTCGGTGACCATGATCACAGGGTGATGCGCCAGGATGCGGGCAAAGATCTGGCTCGTCCACTGGTCGGGCAGGGTCTCGTCCTTAGGACGGTCGATGCAGGCGCGCTCAAACTCTGCCGGATCGTTGTCAGCGATGTTGTGATAGAAGCCCTCGCCACCGTGACCATCGGCGCAACCGGCGACATCGATGATCACGCCGCCCTCGGGAAGTGTGGCCTCGGCAGCGCACATGCCCTTCACGGCCTGATAGACGTTCTGATCGAGCGGATAGCCACCGTTGGTGGTGATGGCAATCTCGCACTCGACGGGCTCAACGCCGGCAAGGCTCTTCACGAACTCGCAGCCGGCCTCGTGCGCCTTGTGAATGTCGCCGGCAAAGGAGCCGATGACCTCGTGCTTGCCGTTGAGCACCACGTTGAGCACAAAGGCAAGGTGAGCCATCTCGGCAGCGGCAAACATGTCCTCGCTCACGTGGTTGTGGCACAGGTTGCCGGCGCGCGAATGGGAATCGTTCACAAACTGGCCGTTGTGGTTGTACATGATGGTCTTGTAGCTGGCGATGCCGGGCAGCACGGACTTGCGGCTGCCAGAAAAACCGGCAAAGAAATGCGGCTCAATAAAGCCCTCGGCAAGCAGTAGATCGCAATCGGCGGCAATCTTGTTGATGATGCACTCGCCACCAGAAGGCAGGGTGCCGATCTTTTCCATCATGCTGTCGTCGGTCGCGACGTGCATGACAATTTCCTCGTTGGCAACGATCTCCTCGCCATACTTGTTGACGAGTTCCTCGTGCGTCGATGGACGATGCATACCCGTAGCAACCAGAATGCGAACGCGCGCCTCAGGCGCAGCGGAGTGGATGTGATGCAGCAGAATAGGCATCGTCACACGCGAGGGAACGGGGCGCGTATGGTCGGAGCTAATGATGACAATATCCTTCTTGCCAGCGCAAAGCTCCTCGAGCGAAGGCGATCCATAAGGGTTGGCAAGCGACTCCTCTACCAGCTTTTCCTGCGATTTTGCAGTCTTAAACTCGTTTTGGTGACCTTCCATCACACCCGCGAAGTTCTTATCCTCGAGCTCCAGATGCAATGTCTTGTGGTCAAACGGCAGTTCACATTCAAACAATGATGAGCGCCCTCTTCCTTTCAACTGACACACTAGATAAACCGTTGGAAGGATACGCCGCTCACAGAAAAACGCCACCTTCCACCGAGTCGTTAACACAACGTTCATATTTGACCCACAACAAAACGGCCGCGATCCCAAACGGGACCGCGGCCTCCTGTCAAAGAAGCTATAGGCAGGGTGACTTACGCAGCGCCGAGGCAAACATCAATCCTGTGGCATGCGCGTGTAAGCTATCTTGCATAAATAGGTCAATATACTGCATAGAATGACGCATTGGGTTTCGAACCGCAACATGGTAGCCCCCTCCGGATCGTGCATTTTTGCGAGTATTCAGCATCGCAAGATAAGATTTTGGTGTCAAAAGTCTTTCAAAAGGTAGATCATCCTCATGACTCGTCCCATCTGGATAACATGCGGCGAGAAACCAGCCATATATGAGCATCGCCAAGGCCCACTTGTCTTGCAAAATCATCAACAAAGGCAGCGAGGGCCGGCTATGGCCTTATGCATCGATCTTTGGCTGCTGAAAACTCCGTTTTTTGCACGTCGCCCCAGGCACCACCCTCACCCAGCGGCCTTCCGCCGAAGCTGGACATCGCAGGGCCCGCCATCAGTTTACTTTTAGGCACACTCCGCAGGACGCAAGAAGCCCTCGCCGCTCTCCACGCTATGCGCGAAGCGCGCCATTCTTCTCCTCAGCTTTAATTCCAGAGGACCGAGGACGAAGGGGCCCTACGGGTTTCCCTCTGAATGCATTCCGCAGCACGAAGCCCATTCCAAACGCGCGAAGCGCGCCATTATTCCCCCAGCAGTAATCCGCCGAAGACCGGACATCGCAGGGCCCGCCATCAGTTTACTTTTAGGCACACTCCGCAGGACGCAAGAAGCCCTCGCCGCTCTCCACGCTATGCGCGAAGCGCGCCATTCTTCTCCTCAGCTTTAATTCCAGAGGACCGAGGACGAAGGGGCCCGACGGGTTTCCCTCTGAATGCATTCCGCAGCACGAAGCCCCCTTATCCGCAGCTCCGAAGGAGCAGGATAAGGGGGCTTCAAGTGCGAGGACGCATTCAGAGGGAAACCCGTCGGGCCCCGGTGAGAGCCACAGGGCTATCGATTACCCCGTGTTCTGCAGACCTGCCGAGACGCCGGTCACAGTCGAAAGAATCAGGCTCATGTACTCTGCCTTCTTCTCCTCGGCCATCTCGTCCTGGTTCATACGCACCTCGCGAAGGGCGCGGACCTGGGCGATGGACAGGGCGTCGACGTAGGGGTTACGCACGCGAACGGCACAGCCGAGCACGCGACGACGCTGCAGCGGCCACTCGTCACCGACGATGGCAAGGACCCACTTACGGGTGAGCTGCATCTCGGTAAAGACCTTCTTGGACAGATCATCGCGGTCGCCCAGATGCAGATACATCTTGGCAATGCGCTGATCGGTCTTAGCAATCGACATCTCGATGTTATCGATAAAGGTGCGGAAGAACGGCCACTCCTGGTAGGCAGCCTTGAGCTGGTCAAGATCGCCCAGCTGCTCGCAGGCGGTGCCCAGGCCGTACCAAGCGGCCAGGTTAATGCGTGCCTGGCTCCAGCTGAAAATCCACGGAATGGTACGCAGGTCGTCGAGCGACTTGGCACCCAAGCCGCGCTTGGCGGGACGCGAGCCGATCGGCAGCAGACCGACCTCGGTCAGCGGCGTCACAGTCGAGAACCACGGTGCAAAGTCCTCGGTGTTCAGCAGGTCCAGATAGCGCTCGTGGCTTGCGGCGTTGAGTTTCTCGGCCATATCCCAGAACTTCTGCGTGGTCTCGGTGTTGGTCTTCTCGACGCTCGGGGCCGACTGCAAAAGCGTTGCGGCGGCAACGGACTCAACATGGCGCTGAGCCAGCGTGCGGTTGCCGTAACGGGCAAAGATGACCTCACCCTGCTCGGTGAGCTTAAAGAAGCAGTTGACCGAACCCTTGGGCTGCGCCAGTACGGCCTTGTTGGCCGGGCCGCCACCACGGCCCACGGCGCCGCCGCGACCGTGCATGAGCACCAGGTCGATATCGTTCTTCTCGGCCCACTTGGCGATGCGCTCCTGCGCGGAGTGCAGCGCAAGCATGGCCGTGGTAGGACCGGCATCCTTGGAGGAGTCGGAGTAACCCAGCATAACCTCCATGCGGCGGTTGGTCTGGGCAAGACGCTTCTGCACCACGGGCAGCGTAAGCATCTGGTCGAGCACGTCAACACAGCCCTCGAGGTCCTCGAGCTGCTCGAACAGCGGGATCACGTCGAGCTCGGGAACGTCCTCCTCGTGTGCGAAGGACAGGTGGGCCAGCTCAAAGACGTCGGCCACATGCTGGGCACTCTTGGTAAACGAGATGATGTAGCGGTGTGCCATCTTCTTGCCGTAGCGCTTTTGGATGGAGCCGATAGCGCGGAAGGTGTCGATGACCTCGCGCGTCATGGGCTGCAGGTCGCCATGGATACCGTTTTCGTGGATATCCTTGAGGGCGCGGGCATGCACCACGGAGTGCTGACGGAACTCCATCTCGACCATATGGAAGCCGAAGGACTCGACCTGCCAGATGATGGTCTGCACCGGGCCGTAGGCGGCACGGACGGCACCGCAGGCGGCCAGCGAACGCTGGACGACGCGCAAGTCATCCAGGAACTCGTCGGCGCTGTGATACATGGTGTCGGTGATACGGCGTACGGTGGCGTTCAGACGGTCGGCCATGACGAGCATGACGGCGCGATGCGGCTCATGCTCGGAGATAAGCTCGGCGCGGGCCGTGTAATGGGCACTCATCTCGACCTGATGGTTCCACAGGTTGATGAGCTCGGCAGACGGCTTGCTGTAGGTGGCCTCGAGCGTGAGGTTGCGGCCGATGCGGCGGCACTTGTCCTCGAGCTTGAGCACCATGTGGGTGAAGTACTTGGCGGCGACCTCACGGCTCACCTTGGCGGTGACGTTGGGGTTACCGTCGCGGTCGGAACCGATCCAGCTGCCGGGATGGAAGAACGCCGGGCACAGCGGCGGCACGGTACCGGCCTTGTCACCCAGCACCCAGTCGTCAAAGCGACGATAGATGACGGGGATGACGTCGAACAGCGTGTTATCGAAGATGTCGATGATGGTATCGGCTTCCTCGACCGGCGTGGGCTTCTTGAGCGCGATGGGGCTCGTACGCACCAGGGCGTCGATCTCCTGCAGCATATGGCGCTCGTTCTCCACCAGGTCGGAGCCGCCCAGACGCGGACGCTCCTCCAGCAGGTTAGAGATACGGCGAATCTTGCCCTCGACGGCCTTGCGACGGGCCTCGGTGGGATGCGCGGTAAAGACGGGATGGAACTCAAGCTTGCCGAGCAGCTCGTTGGCGCCCTCGACACCCATCTCATCCACCAGCTGGTGATAGGCGACGGTGAGTTCGTTGGCGGGATCGACCTCGGTATCGGTCGATGCGCCGGCCTCACGCTCGCGCAGCTGCTTCACACGGTAGTTCTCCTCCGACAGGTTTGCCAGATGGAAGAAGCTCGTAAAGGCGCGGACGATAACCTGCTGCTTATCGAGCGGTAGGCTGTCGATCAAATCGACGACCTCGCGAAACGCCACAGCAGTGGGCTCGTCGGCGGTGGGCACGCCCTGCTCGTCGACGGCCTCGTCGGCGGCACGGCTACCGGGGTTGCCGGCATTGGCCACGATCTCGGCCGACAGAATCTTGTCGAACAGGTCCGCGATCTCGGGATCATACTCGCTAAGCACACGGCGCTCCAGGCGCAGGAACAGCGCAAGGTTGTCGCGCAGCTCCTCGGGAATCTCAATCTCGGCGAGACGCTCCCTGGACTCGGCATTCGAGCCGATTCGGTTAACGAGGCGGTTGACCACGGCAGCGACGCGCGCCGCGGCTTCGGGTACAGACTGGTTGCTTAGGTTCTCAGCCACGTTTCCTCCCATTCCTCCTTCTATGCACGTAACATGCGGTATTCATTATAGGCACTTGAGAAATACTTTCGACACTGATTGCGCTTTACCACACAAAAGTATTTTCTGCATTGCAAGGCTTTTTGCCCCAAATGGTCGTATTTCTCGGTGGACGGCATATGCAAACGGGGACATTCCGCATAAAAGCGAAACACCCCCGTAACAATCGTTCGCTGCGAGCGGGACGCGTTAGCGGACCCGCAGCTCAAAATGATGCGCTACAGACGCTCGCGAACCGCCTCGACCACGTTGGACAAATCGACCAGCACCTCGTCATGGCTCTGCATGTCGCGCACCTTGACCTTGCCGGCGGCAAGCTCGTCGCCGCCCAAAACCAAAATGAGCTTGGCGCCCACCTTGTCGGCCTGCTTAAACTGAGCCTTGAGCGAACGACCCTGATAGTCTGCCTCGGTCACGATGCCTGCGGCGCGAAGCTTCTGCGTTATGGCAAAAACGTTCTGACGCAGTTCCTTGCCGGCGTTGGCAACGTAGACACACGGAGCCTCATCGGCACCCAGGTCGCTGCCAAAGGCCTGCAGGGCCAGCAGGGCGCGCTCAAAACCGACGGCGAAGCCGACACCGGCCGTGGGCTTGCCGCCCTCGAGCTCGACCAGGCCGTCGTAGCGGCCGCCGCCACCGATGGAGCCGACGCCGGCGCCGGGGGCCTCGACCTCAAAGACGGTACGGGTGTAGTAGTCCAGGCCGCGCACCAGGGTGGGGTCCTCGACATACTCGATGCCGGCGGCATCCAGATAGCGCTTGACCTGCTCGTAGTGCTCGCGGCACTCGTCGCACAGGTTGTCACCCATCAGCGGGGCCTCGGCCATGATCTCACGGCAATGGTCGTTCTTGCAGTCGAAGGCGCGCAGCGGGTTGAGCTCGGCGCGCTCGCGGCACTCATCGCACATCTCGTCGGCGTGATCGAGAATGAACTGCTTGACCTGCTCGCGATAGGCCGGACGGCACTGGGCATCACCCATCGAGTTAATGAGCAGACGGAGCTTGGAAAGATCGAAGCCCAGACGCTTGTAGAACTCCATGAGCATAATGATGCACTCGGCGTCCGCAGCCGGATCGGGAGCACCGAGCCACTCGATGCCCACCTGATGGAACTGACGCAGGCGGCCCTTCTGGGGGCGCTCGCCGCGGAACATGGCCTCGGCATAGTAGGCCTTAAACGGCGTGGAGCCCTGGGGCACCAGGTTGTTCTCCACGACGGCGCGCACCACGCCGGCAGTGCCCTCGGGACGAAGCGCCAAGCGCTGTTTGGACTTGAGCTTGGCATCGGTGCCCTCGGTAAAGACACGTTCCAGGTTGGCGCCGCTAAACACGCGGAACATCTCCTTGCGCACGACATCGGTCGACTGGCCGATGCCGTGGACAAACACGTCCACCTGCTCGATCGCGGGCGTCTCGATGGGCTTAAAGCCAAACGGCTCGAACACGCCGGCAGCAATCCGCTGCATCTTTTGCCAGGCGCGCATCTCGGCGCCGATAAGGTCGCGGGTTCCCTCCGCCTTCTGTGCCTGCATGGGCAAACACCTTTCTTTTAGTATCGCGTCATAGGTAGTGGTCATTATACGGCACAAAAACAAAACGCGGCGACGCGTCTGACCGAACGAGGGTATGGGGGCTCGTTCGGCCAGACGCGCCGCCGTTGCAGCCGATCCGCTTTCCTCCGCCCCCCTTCGAATCACACGATCTGTTGGGGACAGAGGAAAACGGATCATTTTGTATGCCCGTGGCCGCCTTGGAAACCGAATGATGGTACGAGCATCCATTCGGCTTCCAAGGCGGCCACGGACAGAACACGGGGCGAACAGAAAAGAGCGACGGACGTCTATTCCCCCGCCACGCTCGCACGCAGCTTAGCGGCGATGGGCTCGGATGCCAGCAGGAATACGAGCATGACCACAGAACACACCAGGCACACGATCCAGGTGCTCGCAAAGGAGCCCGTGGCATCGAACAGCACGCCCGAGACAATGGCACCCACGGTGCCGCCGACCATCTCGAGCGAGGTAATGGTGCCCGTGACCTTGCCCAGATCGGCCATGCCAAACTGCTTGGACGCGGCGATAGTGGGCGTGATGGTGCCCATGCACGTTCCGACACCAAAGCTCACGGCAGCCACAATGGGACCAAGATCGGTCGCGGGGAAGCACAGGGCGACGCAGGCGATAATGCACGCAACGGATCCCAACACGTTGCCAAAACGTAGGCCAAAGCGATCGTAAATGACGCCGAGCGAAATCTTGGCGATAACGACGGTGACCATATAGGCCGAAAGCACAGTGCCCGCCCACACGGGGTCGTGACCGCCCGTGACGATCTTGGCGCCGTTGACGGTAACGCTCGTCATGTTGGTGACCTGGTTGGGCAAGATGGCACCGTTAACGAGGCCCATAAAGAGAAAGGCGACGACAAGCAGCCAAAACGCCGGGCTCTTCTTGATGCGAGACCAACCGACGTTAACCTCGGGAGCCGTGTGCTCGTCCTTGTCGCCAGCTGTCGAGACGGACGGATCGCCCGGGTTCTCGCCGAGCGGCTTAAGGCCTATCTCAGAAGGCTTGGTGCGGAAGGAATAGGCCGTGATGGGCAGCGCCGCCACCATGCAGATAGCCGCGAGCACCAGGAAGGCGGAACGCCAGCCAACGCTCACGATAAGCGAGCTCACGGTGGGAGACATAACAGCGCCTCCAAAGCCCGAGCCCGAAAGTGCTATGGAGATCGCAAGACCTCGCTTGGCCGTAAACCAGTTGGCGGTCACAAGGCTAATGAGCAGGCGGGTCGAGGCGACGGCAAAGCAGCCCGAGACGGCAAAGAGCACGTAGACCTGCCACAGCTCACCGACAAAGCTCATCCCGGCAAGAACGGCAGAGGTGGCGATAACGGTAAGGGAACCCAAGATGCGACCGCTCACTTTGTCGGCAACATGGCCAATGACAAGCGAGCCGACAACGCTCACCACGGTTGAGATGGCGTTGGAGATGTTGTACTGAGCAAGGGAAATGCCCAAGTCGCTCACGATAAGCGGCTGAAACAGGCTCATGCAGTTAACGAAAATCGTGTAACACGTGGCCATGATGACAAAGCCGGAGGCCACGACGAGCCAACCGGGGAAGAATTTATACTGCTGGGACATGGATTACTCCTTGTGGTCGGCGATATAGCCCAGGGCGACCGCCGCATAAGCCGCGGCGCCGAGCGGCAACTCGGCATCGCTAAAGCGTGCCTTGGGATGGTGCTGGGCAAAGTGCTCGTCCGTATCGGTCACAGCCGCACCGAGCGTAAAGTACGCGCTCGGTATCTCGCTCGAGATAAGCGCAAAGTCCTCGCTCGCCATGGCATGGAACAGAGGCAGGAAGGCGGCCTTGGGCAACGTCGCACCCACATAGCCAAGCGAAGCCTGGGTCATATCGTCATCGAGCACGAGCGGGGGAACATCCGAGAGCGTCTCGATAGTCGCCGGCGTACGATAAGTCGTGGCAACGCCTTTGACGACCTCCGCGATGCGGGTCTTGAGGTGCTCCATGAGCTCAACGTCAAAGCCGCGCAATGTTCCCTCGAGCACGCAGGTGTCGGGAATCACATTGGCCGCTTGGCCACCGGCAAACTTACCCACGGTGAGCGCGACCTCCTTGGCCGCCGGCACCTCGCGAGCGATAAGCTCCTGGAGCGCCAGGTGCACATGCACGCCTGCCGTGATGGGGTCGATGCAGATCTCGGGACTCGAACCGTGGCCGCCCTTGCCCTGCAGCGTGATGCGGAAACCGTACACACCCGAAAGCGCCGGGCTGCCGTAGAGCACCAGACCAAGCGGCGACTGGCTGTTGACATGCATGGCAAAAGCCGCCTGAGGACGCGGGTTCTCGAGCAAGCCGTCGGCGATGGCAGCACGTGCCCCCTCAAAGGTCTCCTCGCCCGGCTGGAACAACAGCTTGACGGTGGCATTGGCGTCGACAAGCGCAGCCTCGCGAGCCTTGAGCAGGCGCGCCGCACCAAGCAGCGCCGTCGCGTGCATATCATGACCGCAAGCATGCATGCAGCCATTGGTAGATGCAAAGGGCTCGCCGGATTCCTCGACAACGGGCAGGGCATCCATGTCGCCGCGCAGCATAACGACCGTACCGGCCTGTTCGTCCGTACAGACGCCATTGCCCTGGGCCGCGGCGGCACCGGCACCGACAAGGCCCACAACGCAGGAACCATCGACGAGCGTGGAAAATGGGATGTCCATCTCGTTCAGGCGCGCTTGGATATACGCAGAGGTCTGTGGGAGGTCGTTACCGAGTTCGGGCATCCGATGCAGATCGTGACGCCATGCGGCAAGCTCATCGGCAAAAGCCTGAGCCTCTTTGACCAGACCGTCGCCAATGGCGGCTTGCGCCGCCGCTGAGGTCTGAAGCGCTGGTTGTGGTTGGAAATCGGACAGAGCTGGTGCCATAGATGCCCTCCAGTAAAGTTTTAGCAGCAAGCACTTTCATACTCTAAAGTGCAAGGCACAACTTTAAAGGCGACGCATAAAAAACGCCGCCCCAGAGGGACGGCGCAACAGATTGTTTACAAACGCGCTCGCGGCTTTTTACGCAACTCTCTGTTAGACCAGCATTGACGTAGCCGCTCCCTGCCGTTGCCAATAGTCCCA
>OLSO01001783.1_pt1 | contig 15067 bp, 11 predicted proteins | sample 1672441 | NCBI WGS metagenome assembly OLSO01 (sample SAMEA3136686, study PRJEB25190) | human gut metagenome | biome: human gut; feature: human-associated habitat; material: faeces | place: Austria | collected 2013 | reverse complement strand
CTGCTTATTGCTTTGCGCAATTGAAGCAGGGGACTTGCTTGATTCGGTTAAAAAATAGGAAACAGAAGAAAAAGGAGTAAGCAAAACGCATGGGAATCAGATTAATAGCAAGTGATCTGGATGGAACCTTATTTACGGATGAAAAGGCCATTTCAGACGAGACACGCAGGACATTAGAGGAGGTTACGGAAAAAGGAATTTTGTTTGTTCCGTGTACCGGAAGGGCATTTGCTTCCGTTCCGGAGCTGGTGCAGACGCTTCCTGGCGTTCAGTATATGATCGTATCAAATGGAGCCGCAATTTACCGTGTGGAAGATGGCGAGCGGATATATGGCTGTACGCTTTCCGTCGATTCGGTGGAGCGGATTCTGGAGCTTCCGATGTCGGAGGAGATGACATTCGAAGTACAGATTCAGGGACAGTCCTATACGGAGCAGCGCTACATTGATGATCCGGCCCGATTCGGGGCGACCGGTTTTGGCGTACAGTATATCCGGACGACCCGACATGCCGTGGAGGATATACAGGCGTTTGCCCAAAAACATAAGGCAGAGCTGGATGGTATGGCTTTCGTGAGTGCGGATCAGATGCTGCGGGAATCCTTTTGGAAGCAATTGGAGGATTCTGCGCAGGATATCCGTATCACATCTTCGATTCCACATCTGATCGAGATCGGTCACATCGACGCAGACAAGGGAAAGACGCTTGGACATTTTCTGCAGATGCGCGGCATCCCTGCAGATGAAGCGATGGCATTCGGCGATGCGGGAAATGATATCTCTATGCTTACGGCAGTCCGGTACGGGTTTGCGATGGCAAATGCGACTGACGAGTGCAAGGCTGCAGCATATGCGGTCGCAGAAGAGAATAATACGGACGGTGTGGCGAAGATGATCCGGAAATATTGTCTGTAAAATTTCAAAACAAATAAATTCGCTCTGTGATGTTTCAGAATTTCATGGTAAAATAGAAAGCACCAAAGAAAAAGTACACGGGGGTAAAATGTATGCTTTACACAATTAAAAATGAAGCACTGAAGGTCGTGATTGATAATCACGGCGCAGAGCTGCATTCCGTCCAGACGCTGGATGGCACGGAGTATCTCTGGCAGGGTGATCCGGCAGTCTGGAACGGACAGGCGCCGAATCTGTTTCCGTATGTGGCCCGGCTGACAGATCAGAAGTACACCTTTGAGGGCAAAGAGTATTCCATGAAGATTCACGGGTTTATTAATGCAGTGGATCTGTATGTGGAGACGGAGGAACGGGATCAGATCACGTTCCGCTATGATAGCGGCGAGGAGACGCTGACACAGTATCCGTTCCCGTTTATCTACCGAATCACCTATCTGCTCGACGGTCATACATTAAAGATCACGAACAAGGTAGAAAATATCGGGGAGAAACGCATGTATTTTGGTCTTGGCGGACATCCAGGCTTCAATGTACCGCTGGAGGCGGGACTTTCCTTTGAGGATTATTGTCTGGAGTTTTCAGAAAAGGCAAATCCATCCAGAGTCCTCTTCACAGATGACTGCTACCGAACCGGTGAAAATGTGGACTATCCGCTGGAAGACGGTGTGCGCATCCCGCTGCACCATGATCTCTTCGATCGTGATGCGATCGTATTGAAAAATGTCGATCACCGCGTGACGATCTGTTCTGATAAAGGAAAGCGTGCCGTGAGCCTTTTCTTCCCGGACTTTCCGGCGATCGGTTTCTGGCACATGCCGAAGATGGAAGCACCTTATGTGTGTCTGGAGCCATGGAGATCTCTTCCGTCAAGAAAAGGTATTGTGGAGGATTTCGCGCAGCAGGAGGATCTGGTTGCGCTGGATGGCGGCAAGATCTATGTAAATAAGTGGAGCGTGGATATTTTAGAGTAGAGGATGCAGAGCGGATTTTAGCTGAGATATGTCCCGTCGGAAAAGTCAGGTTGGCTAATTGTCCGCGGGAATAAAAACGGGTCACGGCGACAATGCCATGACCCGTTTTATTCCTGCGGGGTGCAATCCTAAAACACCTCAAATGTACAGACAGGAGGAGCGCATGAAATTTTTCCATTTATCCGATTTACATATCGGACTGAAGCTGATGAACCGGGATCTGCTGGAGGATCAGCGCTATATTTTCCAACAGGTGACAGCACTGGCGGAAAGGGAGCAGCCGGATGCTATCGTGATCGCCGGGGATATTTATGACAAGGCCGTGCCGTCGGCGGAGGCGGTAGGGCTGTTCGATGAGCTGATCGTCGGACTTCGGATGGCTGTGCCCAAGGCGGCGATCATGCTGATCAGCGGCAACCATGACAGCGCACCGCGTGTGAACTGTTTTCGAAGCGTGCTTTGTGCACAGAATCTGTATATGATCGGAATGCCGCCGCAGACAGAGGCAGATCAGATCGCACAGGTGACCTTAGAGGACACCTGCGGACCGGTTCATTTTTATCTGCTTCCGTTTGTGCGTCCGTCCATGGTAAAACCAATTCTCGGAACCGACGAGAACGGTGTCAATTTTTCTTATGATGAGACGGTGCGTCGGCTGCTGGCAAGAGAATCGATCAATACCACGGAGCGAAATGTGCTCGTCACACATCAGTTTTATCTTCCGGCGGGGAAGCTGGCAGAGGAGATTGAGCGGATGGATTCGGAGACGCGGACGGTCGGGAACATCGATCAGATCAGGACAGATATGCTGGAGCCATTTGACTATGTGGCGATGGGGCATATCCATAAGCCGATGCAGGTCGGAGCAAAGCAGTACGTGTATTGTGGGACGCCGTTGGCGTGTTCTGTGAGCGAAGCCGGTCAGGAAAAGGGAATCCGTATGGTTGAACTGAAGGAAAAAGGAGCAGAGCCAAAGATCACGGTGCTTCCGCTTGTACCGTTGCGACAGGTGCGGGTGGTGAAGGGAAGCCTGACAGAGGTATTGCAGCAGGCCTGTGAGGACTATGTGACGATCATTCTGACTGACCGTGTAGACCTGGATGTGATCGATCTGCAGGAACGGCTGCATGCGGCATTTCCGTATCTGCTGGAAATTCGTCGAGAGGGATTGCGGACGGTCAGTTATGAACGACAGCAGACGGAAGAGGCAGTGCGGAATCCATACGAGCTGTGCAGCGGTTTTTTTCAGGAACTGGACGAGGAAGAGAAAAGACTGCTGAGGGATGTTTTGCAGACCGTACAGGAGGTGAAATGAGATGAGACCCACCCATCTGACGCTACAGGCGTTCGGTTCCTATGGGGAACGGACAGAGATTTCATTTGAACGGACGAATCAGAACTTGTTTTTGATCACGGGTGATACCGGAGCTGGGAAATCGACGATTTTCGATGCGATTGTATTTGCTCTTTATGGGGAGGCAGGGTCTACCGCGAATAAGAAAGATGGTGTCGTACTGCAAAGTCAGTATGTCGACTATGCGCAGGAGCCATTTGTGGAGCTGGTCTTTTCTGAAGGAAATGGCAGCGACCGCAGAATTTATACAGTGCGACGTGTGCCAAGGCATCTGAAACGGATCACGCGAGGAGCTGCCAAGGGAACCGGGACACGGGAGATCACCGGAAATGTGACTCTGACTATGCCGGATGGCAGCGATTATCCGGCAAAAGAGGCAGACGCAAAATTAGAGGAGATTGTCGGATTGACAAAGCACCAGTTTATGCAGGTGGCAATGATCGCACAGGGAGAATTTATGGAGCTTCTACGGGCAAAATCAGACGCAAAAAAGCTGATTTTCAGGAAGCTGTTCCATACGGAGCTGTATGCACAGGTGACGGAGGAGCTTGCGAACCGCAGACGGGAGAAGGAGCGGGAGCTGGCGATTGTGCGGACGATGGTTCAGACGGCGGTTGCCCGGGTGAGCGTTCCCGGGGATTATGAGAGGGCAGAGCTGCTCAGCCAGCAAAAGGAGCGGGTGCTCTTTGGCGAACTGTCGACCATGGAAGCGTTTCTGGAGGAATTACGGCTGCTGTGCAGCTGTCTGAAGAAGCATTGTCAGGAGATAAAAAACGAATGTGAGGCAGTTGTTGAACGCCGGGATCAGGTAAAGGCTATTGCGGTAGAGGCAGAGCATATCGAGAAGCTGTATGTGCAGCTGCATCAGGCGGAAAAAGAGCTGCAGATGTGTGAAACAGAAAAGGATAAGATGCAGGCACTTACCGAACTTACCAGAAAGCTCCCGGCGGTCTGGACACTGCAGAGTATGTATCAGCGCATGGAGGATGCACGGACTCAGCTAGCGGAAACAAAGAAAGAGCAGCACCGGCTGCAGGCTGCGCTTCCAAAGTATCTGGAGCAGGAGCAGGCTGCAGCAGGGGCAGAGAAGCTACAGAAGGAACAGCTAGATATTTGGAATGAAAAGCTTGGTCAGACGGCTGCGCAGGTGGAAAAGGCGCAGGAGCTGTTTGAAAGGATCGCACGGGAGAAGCAGAAGCAGGCAGAACGAAAGCAGGTGCTGGAAAAAGCGGAGCAAATGGAAAAAAGAGCGCAGAATGCACAGCTTCAGCAAGAAGAACAGACCGGATTGTGGAAAACACAGATGGAGGCGCTTCAGACTGTGGATAAGCGCCAGGTACTCTGGGAACAAAAGCATACCGAGGCAGAGGAGCTGCTTGGGGACTGGAGAGAGCTTGGAGCGTTGCGAAACGAGATGCGGATTCTTCAGAAATCCGGCATGGAGCTGCAGGAGCGTTATGCAAAGGTTCGGCAGGAGTATCAGGCTAAGCATGCGTACAGTGAACAGGTACGGCAGGCTTTTCTGGATGCACAGGCAGGCTTTCTGGCACAGCAGCTGGTCGAAGGAGAGCCCTGTCCGGTCTGTGGTTCGAAAAGTCATCCGGCTCCGTGTCAGATTCAGCCGGATTTGCGCACCCTGTCGCGGGATGCAGTCGATCAGGCCAGAGCGGAGGCAGAGAAGCTTCAGGCCGAGCAGGAGCAGCTGGCCGGGGAAGCAAGAGAGGCAGCGGTGCAGTGGCAGGAGAAGAAAGAGGTATTTGCAGATATGGGGCAGCGTTTCTTACAGCGGATAAAAAGAAATATTTCCGTTGCCTCCGAACAGCCTTCCTTTGCAGAAATGCAGGGGCTGCTGGATGCGTGGAATCGGGAGCTTCAGACAGAAGGAGAACGCATCCGGGCCGGGCAGGAGCAGCTGAAAAAGCTGCAGGCATCTCTTACGCAGGCAGAGACGCGAAAAAGACAGCTGCAGGAGGAACTGGAGCAGGCGCAGCAGGAGGTAAAAACCGCGGCAGCCGCTTTTGAGGGAAGCCGCGCGGCGCTTGAGAGCCTTCAGACTTCTTCCGACTTTCCGGATGCAGCGTCTGCATCACGTGTGCTTGCAAAAGCGAAAGCCCAAAAGGAGGCACAGGAGGAACGTTACAGAGCCGCAAAGCAGGCAGCAGAGAATGCAATGCAGCAGCGAAGAAAGGCAGAAGCCTTGCTGCAGCGCTATGAAACAGATATTCCGGTGCAGCAGCGTCAGTTGCAGGAACGACGGACTCAGTATGAGAGCGAGCTTTCTGAACGGAAGCTTTCTGAGGCAGAATGGAAGGCGCTGGCAGGTATTTATCGCCGGGAACAGGAGGAGCCGTTCCGGGCACAGATCGATGCATATACTCGCAGATATGCGGCAGCGGAAAAGCTGGCAGCAGCTGCGAAGGAGGCAATCGGAGAAAGGCCTCAGCCGGATATGGAGGTGATTCGGGCACAGATGGCAGAGACGGAGCGGCGGCTTCAAAATGTGCAGAAACGCCAGGAGCAGGTGCAGCAGCTGTATCGGGAAAATACTGCGGTGCTTTCGGAGCTTTTGCCAAAGCTTACGAAGCGGCAGCAGCTGGTCGAAGAGCATGCACGGCTCGATACTCTGTATCGGATGGCATCCGGAAATGTCAGTGGTGCCCGGATGGATCTGGAGACCTATGTACAGCGGTATTATCTGGAAAAGATTCTGCAGTCTGCCAACCGCAGATTTTATGAAATGTCTGCCGGCCAGTTTGAACTGAGGATGTATGAGCTGGAAAAGGCCGGAGAGGGAAAGAACCGGGGACTGGATCTTATGGTATACTCTAACGTGACCGGGAAAGAGCGGGAGGTGCGGACGCTTTCAGGAGGAGAATCTTTCATGGCAGCTCTGTCGCTTGCACTTGGGATGGCGGACCAGATTCAGGAGAGTTCGTCTGCGATCCGGCTGGATATGATGTTTATTGATGAAGGCTTTGGCTCTCTGGATGAGCATTCCAGAAGTCAGGCCGTGCGCGTGCTGCAGAAGATGGCGGGCGGTTCCAGACTGATCGGAATCATTTCCCATGTGACCGAACTGAAGCAGGAGATCGAGGATCAGCTGATCGTCCGGAAGGATGAGACCGGCAGTCATGTCCGCTGGCAGATCAGCTGACAATCTGACATATTTTCATAAAAAGTTCATAATAATTGGTGGAAACTGCTACTTGACGGATGACACGCTACTTGTTATAGTATGAATAGAACAAAGAAAAATGTTCAACACCGAGTAGCTGCTTCGCAGCTTATCAGAAGGAGTTTGCACTCCTCCTGATACAAGCAAGCCACCCCTGCTGCTTATTGCTCCGCGCAATTGAAGCAGGGGTCTTGCTTGACTCGATAAAAAATAGATTTCCAGGCTGGCATCAGATATAACAATGGCTGTGAGATGGGAAGGTGACAGATATGGCAGCAAAGAGAGATTATTATGAAGTGCTAGGCGTCAAAAAGGACGCTGATGAAAATACAATCAAAAAAGCATACCGGAAGCTGGCGAAGAAGTATCATCCGGATTCCAATGCCGGAGATGCCGGTGCGGAGCAGAAATTCAAGGAGGTCACTGAGGCCTACAATGTGCTCAGTGATAAGGAGAAGCGAAAGCTCTATGACCGGTTCGGACATGCGGCCTTTGATGGCAGTGCACCGGAAGGCGGCTACGCGGGTGCCGGAAACGGAGCCGGCTTTGGCGGCTTTGGCGGAAGCGGTTTTCATGGCTTCGGCGGTGGAAATCCTGGCGGCTATCAGGAGTATCATTTTGAGGGCGGCGATATGGATGACATCTTAAAGCAGATGTTCGGCGGAACCGGCGGCTTTGGAAGCAGAAAAGGTTCGCAGCGCGGCTTCCGTGGCTTCGACGGTGGCAATGGTGGCTTCTATCAGTACGGAAACGGTGCAGGCAATGGCGGTTTTCATGGCTTCGGCGGGGACTATGATGAGAACGGTGAAGATCTGCATGCAGATGTATCGATCAGCTTCGATGAGGCAGCCTTTGGCTGTGAGAAGCGGATCACGCTCTCAGACAGCCGGGGCGGCGCAGGTAAGACCCTGCAGGTACACATTCCGGCGGGTATCGATACCGGCAAGAGTATCCGGCTGCGTGGAAAGGGCATGCCGGGTATTGGAAAGGGCGCTCCGGGCGATCTGCTGCTGCGTGTGACCGTCGGCGAAAAGCCGGGCTTTGAGCGGAAGGGCTCGGATGTATACACCACGGTGCAGATTCCGTTTACGACGGCTGTATTTGGCGGCGAGGCGGTTGTGCCGACGCTGTATGGCAATGTGGTCTGCAAGATCCGCGAGGGTACGCAGTCCGGCACGAAGATCCGCTTAAGAGGCAAGGGTATTGTGTCAATGAAGGATGCTTCGGTGCATGGCGATCAGTATGCAGTGGTTCAGATTGCGGTGCCGACCCGCTTAAGCGAGGAGGCAAAGCGGAAGCTGAAGGAATATGAGGCAGCAGCCCAAGGTGCTGAAAGGACAAGGCAAAGAGGAGCGGCATAATGCTGCAGAAGCCTGAAAAATAGGGTGGTGCGATGGCATATAAATATGAGAAGGTAAATCAACAGCTGCTGGTTCCTCAGATTGAAGATCAGCTGCTGATGTATATACAGGAGAAAAACATTGCGATAGGATCGAAGCTTCCAAGTGAATATAAGCTGGCAGAACTATTCGGAGTTGGAAGGAGCACTATTCGGGAAGCAGTTAAGAGCCTTGTTACGAAAGGGATTCTTGAGGTAAAAAGAGGATCCGGAACCTTCGTGACGTCGACAAAGAGGGTTGCGGATGATCCGCTTGGTTTCGCACAGTTTGAGGATAAATACAGGCTGGCGATGGAGCTGTTTGAAGTAAGAATTCTCCTTGAGCCGGAGGTCGCAGTCGCGGCGTGCCGGAATGCGACGGAGGATGATAAAAAGCATATCAAAGAACTGTGTGATGAGGTAGAGCGGTTATATCTTGAAGGAAAAAATCATATTCAAAAGGATATGGAGTTTCATGAGGCAATCGCAAAGTGCAGTGGAAACCGTGTGGTAGAGGTGCTGATACCGGTTATTCTTACAGCCATTACCACGTTTGCAAATCTGACAAACAGGAAATTGCAGAAGGAGACGATAGAAACGCACAGGGCGATTACAGATGCGATGCTCCAAGGAGACAGTATGGGGGTAAAATGTGCGATGATTATGCACCTTACCTATAACCGGCAGATGCTGATTGAAATGACCCGGATAGATAAAAGTGATCAGACAAGTTGAAATGACAGCTATTAAATGAATTCAATAAAATACACAAAAAACCAACCTTTTTAACAAAAAGAGGTTGGCTTTTTTGTTGAAAAAATGGAAAACACATGTAGATTTGAAACAACTTGCGATAAGATGAATGAAATTATATACTTAGGGTAAGATACAAAAGACGTCGGATGTATATGGAAAATGAAAAACAAAACTTGTAAATGTATGGAGGAGTAAAATGAATGAAGTAACAGCATTAGATCCTGCCCGGCTGGTGACAGCTGCGGTGGTCGGACTGGCTTTATTATTGGTATTGATAATAAAATGTAAAATTCATGCGATGTTATCCATTCTGCTGGGAGCGATAACGATCGGTATGATAGCAGGTATGCCGTTTTCAGAGATTGTTTCGGCCGTGAATGATGGTATCAGCAATACGTTAAAGGGAATTGCATTGCTGGTTGGCCTTGGTTCTATGTTTGGGGCAATACTGGAGGCATCAGGAGGAGCGCAGACGCTTGCGGTAACGATGGTGAAAAGATTTGGTGATGAAAAGGCCGCATGGGCACTCGGATTGACCGGACTTGTGATCGCAATCCCGGTATTCTTTGATGCAGGGCTGATCATTTTAATACCGCTCGCGTTTTCACTGGCAAAGCGGACAAAACGCTCGACTCTGTGTTACGCGATTCCGCTGCTGGCGGGACTTGCAGTCGGACATGCATTTATACCGCCTACACCGGGTCCTGTGCTTGTGGCAACGATGCTGAATGTTGACCTTGGCTGGGTGATCTTGATCGGTCTTGCGTGCGGTACTGTGGCATTGATTATTGCGGGGCCTGTATGGGGCGCATATTGCGGAAAGAAATATATGGTTCCGGTTCCGGAGCATGTCGCAAAGCAAGAGGACATGGATGAGTCAAAGCTTCCGAAATTCAGCACAATTGTGCTCATTATTGCGATTCCGCTTGTGCTGATTATTCTGAAATCACTTGCTGGCGTTGTCCCGTCCATGCATTTCTTATCTCCGGTACTGACCTTCCTTGGAGAGCCGTTTGTGGCACTGTTGATTGCGACGCTGACAGCCATGTTTGTGCTTGGAAAAAAACACGGCTATACGATGGAAGAGCTTGAGAAAATAATGACGAAATCGCTGGAGCCGACCGGTCTGATTTTACTTGTAACGGCCTGCGGTGGTGTGCTCAGATATATTCTTCAGTATTCAGGGCTGGGAGATCTGATCGGCAACGCGGTAGCTTCTGTAAATATGCCGATTGTTGTAGTTGCTTTTATTGTAGCGGCACTGGTAAGAATTTGTGTAGGCTCATCGACCGTGGCAATGACGATGGCTGCCGGAATCATAGCGGCAATGCCGGGGATTTCCGAATTGTCGCCGCTCTATCTGGCATGTGTCGTAGCGGCGGTAGCCGGAGGCTCGACCATATGCTCCCATTTTAATGATTCCGGATTCTGGCTGGTAAAGTCTCTGGTTGGAGTGGATGAGAAGACCAATCTGAAGACCTGGACGATCATGGAAACATTAGTCGGCTTCAGTGGATTTGTAGTAGCATTTATCATTTCATTATTTGTATGATGCCAGGGTCAAAAGGTCAAAAAGCCGTTCATGCTTGCATGATAAGGCTTTTGAACTTGGGACCCGCCAAACATGAGAAAGTAGCGATTTACGTAGTAAATCAGCGGATTTCGAATGTTTGTAGAATTGCGGGAGCTGCTTTGCAGCGGAGCAATTCGTAGGCATCATAGGATTGCGGTCAAAAGGTTATTTGTATAAAAGACAGGGAGGAAGAAGACATGCTGAGAAGTGAAGAAGTAAGAAAGCTGGCACCGGAGATGGATCCTCTGCGCATGGGAATGGGCTGGAAGGTAAGTGATCTCTCGAAGCCTCAGGTTATGGTCGAGAGCTCCTATGGAGACAGCCATCCGGGGTCGGCACACCTGAATATTTTCGTGGAGGAAGCGGTAAAAGCAGTCAATGAAAATGGCGGAAAGGCTGCCAGATATTTTGCAACCGACATGTGCGATGGCATTGCGCAGGGGCATGATGGCATTAATTACTCCCTTGCACACCGCGATGCGATCACGAATCTGGTCGAGGCGCAGGCGAATGCGACTGTTTTTGATGGCGGGGTATTTATTGCAAGCTGTGATAAATCCATGCCGGCTATGCTTATGAGCATCGGTCGTTTAAAGGACATGAGCGCGATCGTAGTGACCGGCGGCGTCATGGAGGCGCATGAGCTGCCGAAAAAATATATTGTCGATGACCCGGCCTGCAAAATAAATGAATTACTCACGCTTGAGCAGATTGGTAAATTTGACGCATGGGAGAAGACCGGAGTCATACCCAAGGAGCAGCTGGATTATTACAAGCAGCATGCATGTCCGAGCTGCGGAGCATGCTCATTTATGGGAACTGCCTCGACGATGCAGATCATGGCAGAGGCGCTCGGGCTTATGCTTCCGGGAACGGCCCTCATGCCGTCTACGGCGCCGGAGCTGAAGGAGGCATCCTATCAGGCGGGAAAACAGCTGATGGATCTGATTTCAAAAGGAATAAAGACATCGGACATTGTCACAAAGGAAAGCTTTGAAAATGCAATCATGGTGCATGCAGCGATCTCAGGGTCAACAAATGCAACGATGCATCTTCCGGCGATTGCGCATGAATTCGGATTTGAAATCAGCGCAGACACCTTTGATAGATTGCATAGAGGTGCCCATTACTTATTAAATATCCGCCCGTCAGGAGACTGGCCTGCACAGTACTTTTATTATGCAGGAGGTGTGCCGCGTGTCATGGAAGAGATCAAGAGCATGCTTCATCTGGATGTGATGACAGTGACAGGCAAGACTCTGGGCGAAAACCTGGAGGAGCTTAAGAAAAACAGATTTTATGAGCACTGTGATAAGATCCTCCGGGAAAAATCAAAGCTGTTCGGAAGAAATATAGACCGGGAAGACATCATTCATTCCTTTGAGCATGCGAAGGGGACAAACGGAAGTATCGCGATCCTGAAAGGAAATCTGGCGCCGGAGGGCTGCGTGATCAAGCACACGGCATGTCCGGAAAATATGTTCAAGGCGGTGCTCCGTGCAAAGCCGTATGACAGCGAGGAGGCCTGCATTAGCGCCGTGCTGCATGGCGAGGTAAAGCCGGGAGATGCGGTATTTATCCGTTATGAAGGGCCAAGAGGAAGCGGCATGCCGGAGATGTTCTATACCGGCGAGGCAATCTGTGCCGATCCAAAGCTGGCATCGAGTGTAGCGCTGATTACGGACGGAAGATTTTCCGGAGCATCCAGAGGACCGGTGATCGGGCATGTGTCCCCGGAGGCGGCAGCAGGAGGACCGATTGCATTTGTGGAAGAGGGCGACCTGATCGAGCTGGATGTCCACAACAGGACGATATCCATCGTTGGCATAAAAGGAGAACGGAAAACGCCACAGGAGGTGGAGCGTGTTCTGGAAGAGCGGAAGAGCCGGTGGAAAGGGTTTGAAAGCAAGTATACACATGGACTCTTAAAGCTCTATGCGCAGCATGCCGTGAGTGCGATGAAGGGTGCTTACATGGAGTAGCAGTTTGCAGGTTGAGAAAGGAGATTAGACAAATGAATACGATGATTGAGAAATTAGCGGAAATGCTGGTAGTGCCGGTTGTGGTACTGGACGATGAAAAGGACGCAGAAATGCTGGCCGATGCTTTGGTAAAGGGTGGACTGCCGTGCGCGGAGGTTACCTTCCGGACGGCTGCGGCAGAGGAATCCATCCGGATCATGAGCACAAAGTATCCGGATATGCTGGTTGGAGCAGGAACGGTACTGACCATTGAGCAGGTGGATAAGGCTGTGGCAGCGGGTGCAAAGTTTATCGTCAGCCCGGGATTTGATCCGGAAATCGTTGACTATTGTATCGAAAAAGAGATACCGGTCCTTCCGGGAGTGGTCACTCCTTCCGAGGCAATACAGGCGGTAAAGAGGGGCCTTGAGGTTGTGAAGTTTTTCCCGGCAGAGCAGTATGGCGGAGTGGCGACGATAAAGGCACTGGCAGCGCCATTTACTATGCTGAAATTCATGCCGACCGGCGGTGTGAATGTGAAAAACCTGAAAGACTATCTGGGCTGCAGTAAGATCGTATGCTGCGGCGGAAGCTGGATGGTCAAAGGCGACATGATCAAGGCCGGTGAGTTTGATAAAATTGCCGAGATGACAAAAGAAGCCGTTGAACTGGCACACAGCATTCGAAAATAAAGGAGACTACGGATATGAACCTTAATTTAAAACCAAAGAGTGAATATAAATATGATGCGGTTTCTCTTGGCGAGGTAATGCTTCGCCTAGATCCGGGTGAGGGAAGAATCCGGACTGCCAGAGCTTTTCGTGCGTGGGAAGGTGGCGGAGAATACAATGTAGTCCGCGGACTCAGAAAGTGCTTTAAAATGAACACAGGCGTGATTACTGCATTTGCCAATAATGAAGTAGGCATGCTGATGGAAGATTTTATCTGCCAGGGCGGTGTAGACACATCCCTGATCAAGTGGATGGACACAGACGGAATCGGACGTATCTGCAGAAACGGAATTAATTTTACAGAAAGAGGCTTCGGCATCCGCGGTGCAGTAGGATGTTCGGACCGGGCAAATACCGCGATATCAAAGGCAACACCGGAGGACTTTGATTTTGAGTATATATTCGGAACGCTTGGAGTCAGATGGCTGCATACGGGAGGCATTTATGCCGCAATTTCCGAGCAGACCTGCGAGACCGTGCTTGCAGCGATTAAGACCGCAAAGAAATACGGCACGGTAGTGTCCTATGACCTGAATTACCGTCCATCTATGTGGAGTGCGATCGGAGGCCCAAAAAAGGCACAGCAGGTAAATAAAGAAATTGCAAAATATGTGGATGTCATGATTGGCAATGAGGAAGACTTTACGGCGTGCCTCGGTTTTGAGATCGAGGGAAATGATGCGGATTTAAAGGAACTGAATCTGGACGGTTACCGAAAGATGATCAATGAAGCGGCCAGGACGTATCCGAACTTTAAGGCAGTCGCGACAACACTTCGCACTGTCAAGACAGCAACGGTGAATGACTGGAGTGCGATCTGCTGGGCAGACGGAGAGATTTATAAGGCAAAGGATTACAAGGGTCTTGAAATCATGGACCGTGTAGGCGGAGGAGATTCCTTTGCATCAGGCCTGATATACGGACTCATGACGACGGAAAATGCAGAGCTTGCAGTCAACTATGGAGCAGCGCACGGAGCACTTGCCATGACGACGCCGGGAGACACGACGATGGCCAGCCTCAAAGAGGTTGAGGCGATCATGGGCGGAGCCGGAGCCAGAGTACAGAGATAAGATACATCTTTTTTTCACATTTCCCGAAAAAAGATGTATAATTGACGCAGACCATGCATTGATCTGTCGGCTGATTTATGAGGTTAAGACAGTGGGCAGATGATGTTGGGGTCAATAAGTCATGCTTTTTCATGCAAGCAAGAAACGCATGACCTTTTGACCCTTGTATCATCAGATGCATGAGAAAAGCGTGATAGAAATGAAGGGAAAGAGGTAAAAATCATGAATTATCAGATTTTAGACGTAACAACCGGTAAGGCTTTCGTACCTGCAAAGCTTTACACGTATTTTCTGGACAATTCTCCGGAGATCGATTCAAAGCGCACCCGTCCGGTGATCGTGCTCTGTCCGGGCGGCGGCTACCGCTTCACTTCCGACCGGGAGGCGGAGGCCGTAGCGATGCAGTTTCTGGCAGCCGGGATCCATGTCGCGATCCTGCGCTATACCGTAGCACCGCAGGGCGAGTATCCGCAGGCGCTCCGCGAGGTGGCCTGGTCCGTGGCTCATATCCGGGAGCATGCCGCACAGTACCATGTGGATCCGGATCGGATTCTCGTGATGGGATTTTCCGCAGGCGGGCATCTGGCAGCCTCCTATGGTATGTTCTGGAAGAACCATACCTTTTTGGCAGAAGAGCTTGGTGTATCGTCTGATCAGCTTCGTCCGAACGGGATGATCCTTGGATATCCGGTCATCACATCCGGGGAAAAGGCACACCGGGATTCCTTTGTGGCACTTCTTGGCGACCGTTACAATGCGCTCGTAGAAGAGATGTCGCTGGAGCATCAGGTCAGCGAGGATACACCGCCGACCTTCCTCTGGCATACAGAGACCGATGAGCTTGTCCCGGTCGAGAATTCCATGTATCTTTTTGAAGCACTGCACACCCATCACATTCCGGTCGAGATGCACATTTACCCGACCGGTGAGCATGGCCTGAGTCTTGCAAACGAAGAGACAATCCGCAGCGACGGAACCGGCATCGTACCGGCCTGCCAGAGCTGGATTGGCCTGGCGGCAGCGTGGGTGAAGCGGCTGTAGAAACAGAGGTAAAGAGGTTATTAACAGCTAAATGTAAACTATAAAATTATACAAGTATATGTTGAGCTTTATAAGATATTAGAGTAGAATATTATTGAAAGGAGTTGATGCTTTGAGTAAATATTATTCTATACATGAAT
>OLSO01001776.1_pt1 | contig 15136 bp, 14 predicted proteins | sample 1672441 | NCBI WGS metagenome assembly OLSO01 (sample SAMEA3136686, study PRJEB25190) | human gut metagenome | biome: human gut; feature: human-associated habitat; material: faeces | place: Austria | collected 2013 | reverse complement strand
TCGATTCCACGAACTACTGCTTCTCGTGCGACAAGAACGGCGCCTGCGAGTTGCAGGCTGTCTGCCGCGAGCACGGCGTGCTGGAGTCGCCTTACGAGGTGACGCAGAAGCGCGAGCCCGTGCGCGACGAGAACCCGTTCCTCGCTTACGACCCGAACCTGTGCATTCGCTGCCAGCGTTGCGTGGGCGCCTGCAACGACGCCGCGCGCAACCACACGCTGGGAACCGCGAAGCGCGGCGTTCGCACGCTGATCGAGGCGCCGTTCGGCGCGGACTGGCGCGCCACCGACTGCGAGTCGTGCGGCAACTGCGCGCAGGCGTGCCCCACCGGAGCGCTCACCGAGAAGCGCCGCGCGACGTACCGCTCGTGGGAGACCGAGCGCGTGCGCACCACGTGCCCGCACTGCGGCGTGGGCTGTCAGCTGGATTTGGTGGTGAAGGACGGCGCCATCGTGGACGCCGAGGCCGCGCCGGGGCCGTCGAACCGCGGGCTTCTGTGCGTGAAGGGGCGCTCGGCCAGCTTGACGATCTCGGCAAGCTCTGCCACGCTCTTGCTGCCTGCGGGCGGAGTCATGTTCTTCAGGAAGGGCAGACCGGCTGCGTCCACATCCATGGCCACGGCAAAGCAGCCGCTGGCCTTGGCCTGCTCCATCTTGGCCTTGACAGTATCGATGTTCCAGGGCTTGATGGTGGGCACGCCGCAGCCGCCTGCAGCGCCAATGGCCTTGGTGGCCATAGTCATCACGTCGGGGTTGGTGCCGTCACCCGTAAAGGCGGCAATGCCGTTTTCGGCACAGGCGCGCACCAGCACGTCATTGTAGGTCATATCGGTGTAGGTGTCGGAATAGTGGAGGTTCACCGCACCCACAGGGCCTGCAAAGAAGGGATACTTGAAGGTTTTGCCAAACAGCTCCACGCCTGTGTCGGGGGTGCCGTTCTCGCACAGGGTGTCCATGTTCACCCGGATGTCCGCCCACTTATTATAGTTGCGGATTGCCGTGTCGCCCACGCCCTTAGCACCGGGACCGGGGATCTGGTTTTTGCAGGCCACGCCGTTGCACACCGGGCAGGCCTTGCAGTATTTGCCGATGCACTCCCGCGCATTGGCCAGCACTTCAGCATAGTTCATACAGAGTCCATCCTCCTTGTTTTCCATTTCTGCGGCAGGAAATGCCCTGCTGCTGCACTCTCTGTCCCCATCATAGCCTTGTTTTGGCTCCCCGTCAAGGGCTCTGCACACCTTTTGCCCGCCTCTTGTCATTTTGCAGTACGATGATACGTCATTTTGAAAAAAGTCTGATCTTTTTCAAAAAAATCCTTGACAAAACAGCTGGTTTCAGGTATTATAGTGGAGCGCCAAGGGCACCCGCCCAAAGGCAGAACAAAAGATGTGGAAAGATGGCTGAGTTGGTCTAAGGCGCACGACTGGAAATCGTGTAACGTGTCAAAAGCGTTCTGGGGTTCGAATCCCCATCTTTCCGCCAGAAACCTGAAACAGAGATGTTTCAGGTTTTTTGTTTTATTCCAAAACGCTGTCCTTGACAATCGCCCTGCGTTCCGCTATGCTGAAAAAAAGATTTTCCTGAAGGAGGAACATTTTATGGCTGCATCCAAAAAGAAACGCACCGGTGCCCGCGCTGCGGTCGTGGTGGTGCTGTGCCTTGTGCTGGTGTGCGTAGTAGCCGCCGCCGTCGCGCTGGGGCTGGTGAGCCGCCGCGTGAAGAGCTTTGCCGGCGGAGCCAGCTTTTCGCTGGACTACCAGATCACTTCCACCGCTGCCGAAGAGCCCGCTTTATATAAGGTGCTGGCGCAGTTCGGCGGCACCTCCGGCCGGGTGGACGGCCAATATACGCCGGAAGCCCTGCAGCTGGAGCTGTACCCGCAGGCCAGCGGCAGCAGCCAGCCCCTCACCCGCCTGTACATCAGCAAGGACGAGACGCTGTACGATGCCGGGCAGCTTTACCGCACCCTGCGCAGCAGCATCACCGACAACCATCCGCTGGCCGGTGTGCTGATCCCGGAATGGAATATGGGCAGCTACATCTCCCAGACCCAGCTGGCCAGCCTGCTGGGCGTGGATGATACCGCCACCAGTCTGCAGTCCATGAACGACTTCCAGCTGGACCTGAAAAAGATCAAAAAAGTGCAACCGGAGAACGCCAAGGAGGGCTACCTCTACTTCCGGCTGGAAACTGACGACACTGCCGCCGATTCCCCCGTTTTGACGCTGGGCGTGGAAAAGAGCGGCCTGCTGCGGGCTGCCTCCCCCGCCGTGCACATCCTGCTGGACATCCCGGCCCACGGCATCCACACCGAGCTCACCGGCACCGTGACCCCGGCAGCTCCGACTCTGACCGCTCCCACCTCCCGCATGCAGGACAGCGACATTGCTTCGCTGGTGCAGCTGCGCCAGACTGTCGAGAGCGTGGTGCAGTTCGTGCAGGGCGCTGCATCCGGCACGCAGAGCGCCTCCTGAACCTCCTTGATATGCAAAAACGGCAGACGCCTTGCAAAGCGTCTGCCGTTTTTTGATGCGTTTATCGGTCCAAGATGCGGCCGTCGGTGGAGATGGTCACCACCTGCCACGGCACGAACTTGCCGCTGTTTTTCAGGGCGGTCACGGCGGCGTGTTCCAGCCCGCCGCAGCAGGGCACCTCCATGCGCAGCACCGTCACGCTCCGGATGTCGTTGCTGCGGAAGATCTCGGTCAGCTTTTCGCTGTAGTCCACAGCATCCAGCTTGGGGCAGCCGATGAGGGTGATCTTGCCCTTCATGAACTCTTCGTGCACATTGGCGTAGGCGTAGGCCGTGCAGTCGGCTGCGATCAGGAGCTTTGCCCCGTCAAAATAGGGGGCGTTCACCGGCACCAGCTTGATCTGGCAGGGCCACTGGCGCAGCTGCGACGGCTGTGCTGCGGTGGGGGCAGCAGGCGCACTTTCCTCCCGGTGGAACTGGCGCATGGCGCTGCCCGGGCAGCCGTGGAAGGCCGGTTTTGCGGCCTGTGCGGCCTTTTTCTGCTTGTTTTCCAGCACGGCCTGCTCGTCGTAGGCGGCTGCCTCGCGCTCTTCAAAGGTGATGGCACCGGTGGGGCAGCCGGGCAGGCAGTCGCCAAAGCCGTCGCAGTAGTCGTCCCGCATGAGCTTTGCCTTGCCGTTCACCAGACCGATGGCACCCTCGTGGCAGGCGGTGACGCAGGCCCCGCAGCCGTTGCATTTTTCTTCGTCTATATGAATGATTTTCCGGATCATAGAAAAGCCTCCTTGTGTTTGTGCTTTGAGTATACTATAATCAGGGCAGACCTTCGGTTGTTATAACCACGAAAGTGAGGCTTTTTTATGAGACCCGTTGCATCCCCGCTGTTTCAGGGCCTGTCGGCAGAGGAGTGGGCTGCACTGCTGGGTATCCGTAAAACAGTTTTCGAAAAATGACACGGCAACTGCCTGTCAGGATTGGTTACGGAGTACCCGGCTAGGCCGAGGAAGCATCAAGTCCCATGTCCGCACCGTCAAGGTGTTGGGTATGGGGCTTTTTGCATTTCAGGAACGTGTACATCTCTGGAAAGGTGTAACACACTAGACTTTGTACCAAAGTCGTGTGCCAAGGGTGCTGCGCCCCTTTGGAATCCCTGCTCACATCGCCTGTGGGCGATGTGGATTCGCCGGACAGAAAGCTCTCACAAAGGTGCACCGGGCTGTCTGCGGCGAGGAAAAGGCACTTCTGCGGAAGTGTAATAACCCACTATGACGCTTTCAGCCCTGCGGTCTGCAAAGTGTAGTGGGCTCTCCGAGGGGGAAACGGCTATATAGGGTGCGCTTCGGGCAAATCGCTGCGTACGTGCGTACCAATCTCTCGTACGCACGTACGCAGTAAAACGGCTAAAATCTCCTATATAGGGGTGTTCTTCTGGAAATCAATATGATATACTCAACTTAACCAACCATCAACTAATAGGAGGCGGTAATATTATGGGAAAAACTTTTGTGTGTAGCTTATGCCGTAATGGAATCATTGGCGGTGGTTTGTACATTGATGAACAGAGCATTACATATTCAACTCAAAAGCTCACAGTCAGTCCACTGTATCGCAACCTTGTATTGCCCATGAACGAGATAAGGGAGCTTTCATGGAGTCAGATGGTCGTTCCTGTTGCAGCAATTTCCATGAAAGATGGAGAATGTTATAAATTTATCATATATAACAAATCAGGATTTGAAAAGGCATATAAGCAATATAGCAACCACCAAGAATGAAATCACCTAGCAGGGTTTGGGGCAGGCACGCCCCAACAAGAAGCTGTCCCAAAAGGGCAAGAATTTTCAAGAATTGAAAATTTGTGGCCACGGGACGATTCTTGCTCTCACGAAAACCCATACTTTTTGAAAATCCGCTTTTCGCAGCCAAAGGAGGATGCACCATGAAAAAAGAGATCGAAGCCTTTGTCAACGCAGCCAACGAGCAGGAGTTGGAAGCCGCATGGAATAACCTCTCGGCAGAGGAACAGCGAGTTTTCGAGCAGCTCATGGAGGAAGAACCACCCGAAGATGCACTGGCATTTTTCGCACAGCTGTATGATGATGCCCCGAAAGAGCAGACCAGCGAGACTGTGAACATCTCCGAAAATGAAATCTATTTCAAGCGAAAGCCCTTGACCGAAGAGCAGAAGAAACACAGCTCTTATGTGGACGAGAACGGCAACCTCCATGTCAAGAACCTGTCCGCTTTCTGGATTCCAGAACTGACCACCACGGAGAAAGTCGGTCACACCACCTACACCGTGACCGGCAGCTATGAGGGCAAGGAGTCCTTTTTGAAGAAGCTGGAGCGCATTGTTGCCAAGAACGCCCAGCAAAAATTTGAAGATGAGGGTGCAGACGAATGACAACTGCGTCCAATTCTGCTATACTTGACCCGGTAACCAATCCTGTACCGACAGTTGCTCCACAGAGTAAGGAGGACACAACAATGTCTGGAGCAACGAATAAAATCACCGCACTTTACTGCCGACTGTCGCAAGAGGACGCACGGCTCGGCGAAAGCCTGTCCATTGAGAACCAGAAGGCTATTCTTCTGGAATACGCTAAGAAGAATCACTTTCCGAACCCGGTGTTCTTTGTGGACGATGGATATTCCGGCACGAACTACGACCGCCCCGGCTTTCAGAGTATGCTGGTCGAGATTGAAGCGGGGCGTGTAGGAATCGTTATCACGAAGGATTTGTCCCGACTGGGACGCAATTCTGCCTTGACAGGTCTGTACACAAACTTCACTTTTCCCCAGTATGGCGTTCGCTACATTGCCATTAACGACAACTACGACACCATTGACCCGAACAGCGTAAACAACGATTTTGCGGGCATTAAGAACTGGTTCAACGAGTTTTACGCCCGTGATACCAGCCGCAAGATTCGGGCTGTTCAGAAGGCCAAGGGAGAGCGTGGAGTACCGCTGACGGTCAATGTGCCGTACGGCTATGTGAAAGACCCGGAGAACCTGAAACATTGGCTTGTTGATCCAGAAGCGGCTGCAATCGTGAAGCGCATCTTCTCCATGTGCATGGAAGGCCGTGGCCCGACCCAAATTGCAAACCAACTGTGGGTGGACAAAGTTCTGACTCCCACCGCCTATAAGTTGAGCCATGGCCTGAGTACGAACTCACCCGCCCCGGAAGACCCTTATCGCTGGGATAAAAGAGCAGTAAGTTCGATTCTGGAACGCCTGGAGTACACTGGCTGCACAGTCAACTTTAAGACCTATACTAACTCTATCTGGGATAAAAAGAGACATCTGAATCCCGTGGAAAATCAGGCTATCTTCCCGGATACACATGAGCGCATTATTGACGATGATGTGTTTGAAAAGGTTCGGGAGATTCGTAGCCAGCGTCACCGCATGACCCGGACAGGCAAGAGCAGCATTTTCTCCGGTATGGTCTACTGCGCTGACTGCGGTTCCAAGATGCAATATGGTTCGTCCAATCACAGGGACTTCAGTCAAGACTTCTTTGATTGCTCTCTGCACAAGAAGAACGGGAGCAAGTGCAAGGGACACTTCATCCGGGTAAAGGTTTTGGAGGGCCGTGTGCTAAGCCATGTTCAGCGGGTGACGGACTACATCCTCTGTCATGAGGACTACTTCCGCAAGGTCATGGAGGAGCAGCTTCGGGTGGAAAGCACCGAAAAGCTGACTGTCCTGAAGAAGCAGCTTGCCCGGAATGAGAAGCGGATCGCAGACCTCAAACGGCTGTTCATGAAGATTTACGAGGACAATGTTAACGGAAAGCTTAGCGATGACCGCTTCGACATGATGAGTCAGAGCTACGATGCCGAACAGAAGCAGCTGGAAGAGGAAGTTCTCTCCATCCAGCAGGAAATTGAAGTACAGGAACAGCAGATCGAGAATATTGAAAAGTTCGTCCAGAAAGCGCACAAGTACGTTCATATTGAAGAACTCACCCCTTATGCTCTCCGTGAACTGGTGTCGGCCATCTATGTGGATGCCCCGGATAAGTCCAGCGGAAAGCGGGTGCAGCACATCCATATCAAGTACGATGGGCTGGGGTACATCCCTCTGGATGAACTGGAAGCAAAAGAAAAGGCGTGACCGAAGTCACGCCAAATCTTCCCCATTTAGGGAACTTTTGCAAATACTGTTTTATGGGAACTCTGCTCTGGGGAACTCCCTGTTATACATATCGCTATCGTCTGTGGCTTTTGGCAGGGTGCGTCCTATTCAGGGGCGCACCCTGTTTTTTGTTTTGCCTTATTTCACCTTGTTTCGCAGTTCTTTTTTCGTTGCCCACAGGCTGTAAGCGCAGGCCACTACTTCCGACACCCAGAACGCAAACCACGCTTTTTCGATGCCCATGGTGCGGATAAGGAGCCACAGGCAGGGCACCAGCACCGCCAGCTGCCGCAAGGCACCGCCGATCATGTTGACCACGCCGTTGCCAAGGCCGGAGGCAAAGTAGCCGCACAATATGGTGATGACCGCAAACAGGAAAGTTACCGAAATGATGCGCAGGGCAGGCACACCGAAAGCCAGCATCTCGTCACTGGCAGAGAACAGCCCCAGCAGCTGCGCCGGGAACAGCAGAAACACCGCCGTGCCGCACAGGGCAAACACCACGCCGGTGGGCAGCAGCACCTTCCATGCCTGCTTTACCCGGTCGGACTGCCCACTGCCATAGTTGAAGCCCACCACCGGGATGGCTGCCTGTCCCAGACCATTCACCGGCATCATCAGGAAGTTTTGCAGCTTATAGTAGATGCCGAAGAACGCTACCGCCGTGGAGGACGCCCCCAGCAGAATGCCGTTGACCGCAAAGGTCATCACGCTGCCGATGGCCTGCATCACGATGGTAGGCAGCCCCACCCGGTAGATGTCGGCCACATCCTGCCACAAAAAGCAATAGCCCTTCAGTCGGACATGGATGACCGGGTTTTTGACCCGATTGAACCATAGCGCCGCCGCTGCGCCGATAAGCTGCCCGATGACGGTGGCAATGGCTGCACCCCGGATGCCCATGGCCGGGCAGCCCAGCAGACCGAAGATCATAATGGGGTCGAGAATAATGTTGACTACTGCGCCGATGATGAGGGAGACCATAGACAGCACCGTGTCCCCCACGGCCTGCAAGAGCCGCTGCCCGTAGGTCTGCAAAAAGATGCCCCAGCAGAACACGAGGTTCACCGAGAGGTATTCCCGGCACAGCTGCTGCAATTCGGGATCGTTGGTCAGGGCGGCAGCGATCCGGTTCGAGAATAGCAGCCCCACCAGCGTAAACACCAGTGAAGTGTCCAGCATCAGAAACAGCCCGGTGGTGGCGGCACGGCAGGCTTCCTCCGGCTTTTTCTGCCCCAGTTTGCGAGAGAGCAGGGCGTTCAGACCAACGGCAGTGCCCACGCCAATGGCGATCATCAAAAACTGGATGGCATATACAAGAGAGGCGGCAGTCAGGGCAGTTTCCGACAGACGCGCCACAAAAATACTATCCACGATGTTATACAACGATTGGATGAGCAGCGACAGCATCAGCGGTACCGCCATGGTGTACAGCAGGGGGCGGATGGGCATTTCCGCCAGTTTGTTTTTCGGGTTCATAGATCCTCCTTTTCGGGCAAACAAAAAAGCGTGAAATCGTTGAGGGGTAGCTTTCCCTCAGGATTTCACGCTTTGTAAGCCGGCTTTTTGTATTCTTAACGGAAGGTATTATACCGGAGTTTTTTCAAAATTGCAAGAAGAATTTCAAAAAATCACAGCAGTGCGTTTTCCAGATCGCTCAGCATTTCGCTCAGTGCCTGAATGCCGCCCTCTGCGGTGTACCAGACATTCGGGTGTGCCAGATAAACGACGTGGCCGTTCTTGTAAGCGTCCGTGCTCTTGACCAGCTCGTTTTCCAGGATCTCCTGCGCCATCTGTGCGCCATCGGTGCCAATGGCTGCATCACGATCCATTGCGAAGATGTAGTCGGGGTTCTTGTCCACAATGAACTCGAAGGAAGCCTCGTTGCCGTGGGTCGAAGTGTCAATATTGGCATCTACACCGATGTTCTCAAAGCCGATTTCCTTGCCGATGATGGAGCAGCGGCCATCGTTGCCCAGAACATTGAAGCTGCCGCTGGTGGTCATGCCGACGATGGCAGTCTTGCCCTCTGCAAAGGCTTTCAGGGCGTCAATGCGGCTGTCAAAATCCGCCATCAAAGCTTCCACATGGTCTTCCAGACCAAAGATAGAAGCGATGGTCATGGCGTTTTCACGGGTGCTTTCCACAACGCCCTTTTCGGCGTCGGTCGCAAGGAAAACAACGGGTGCGATCTCGCACAGAGCATCATAGGATTTGGACAGGCGTCCACCGATAAAAATGATGTCCGGCTCGCAAGCCATGACTGCTTCCATATCGGCTTCCTTGATGTTGCCAAGGTTCGCAATGCTGTCATTGGTGACATAGCTCTGAAGATAGTCCAGAGAGGTGGATGCCGTGCCGACCACACGGTCGCCAACGCCCAGTTCATCCAGAATGTCCAGAGAAGCAAGGTCGAGGATTGCAATGCGCTGCGGGTCAAAGGGCACTTCCACGTCCACTAACTCCTTTGCACCGTTGAACGCCTTGATGGTCACAGATTCCGGTGCGGCTTCCGAGGAAGTGGCAGCTTCGCTGGATGCTGCCACAGAGGACACCACAGAGCTTGCCGTGGAGGAGGAAGCGCCGCAGGCGGCAAGAACACCCGCTGCACTCACAGCGGCCATAGCGGTCAAAAACGAACGACGAGAAATTTTCTTCATAAGAATGCTCCTTTTAAAAAGTACTGAAATCAATAATATATCGACAAAGGCTTGCCTTCGATTTGCATGATCTCAAAGTCCACCTTATAGATATCAGACAGGTTTTCTTTGGTGATCACTTCCTGCACAGCACCGAATTTTGCGATTTTTCCATCCACGAAGGCGCAGATGTAGTCGGAATAAAACGCAGCATAGTTGATCTCGTGCAGAACAAGGATCACCGTTTTGCCCAGCTCATCGCACAGGCGGCGGACGATGCGCATGAGGTTGGTTGCGTGGTAAATATCCAGATTGTTGGTCGGTTCATCCAGCAGGATATACTCGGTGTCCTGCGCAATGACCATGGCTATATAGGCACGCTGCCGCTGACCGCCGGACAGTTCATCGATAAACTGCTCCTCAAAATCGCCCAGTTCCATGTAGGCGATGGCACGGTCAATGATCTCGTTGTCCTCTTGGGTCAGCCGTCCGCCGGAGTACGGAAAGCGGCCAAACGCAACCAGTTCCCGGACGGTCAGCTTCATCTGAACATTGTTTGCTTGGGTCAGGATGGCGAGCCGCTTGCTCAGCTCCCGGCTTTTCCAGCGCGTGATCTCCGTCCCCTCAAAATCCACAATTCCGCTGTCCCGTGCAATCAGGCGGGACAGCATTCCCATCACGGTGGATTTTCCTGCGCCGTTCGGGCCGATGAGGGAAAGGACTTTGCCTTTCGGAATCTCAAAACTCACGCCATCGACAACGGCTTTGCCATCGTAGCGTTTGGTGATCTCTTTTACAAACATGGTGTTATGCCTTTCTCTGGGTGAGCAGCAGATACAGGAAATACACGCCGCCGCCCACGGTGATGAACACGCTGACCGGAACCGAGTAAACGAACACCCGTTCCACCAGAAGCTGTCCGCCGATCAGAACAGCCATACCGAACAAAACAGAGCCGGTGATGAGCTGGCTGTGCCGGTAGGTACGCAGGAACTGCCGGGAAAGGTTGGCAATGATAAGCCCCAGAAATGCCAGCGGCCCGACCATAGCGGTGGCTGTTGCAATGTACAGCGTGACCCCCAGCAGCAGCCGGCGGATGCAGCGGTCATAGTCCACACCCAGATTGATGGCCTGATCTTTGCCCAGTGTCAGAACGTCCAGCAGCGCAAGCTCTTTCCGGAAGGCAAAGGCGACCATCGCCAGAACCGCAACGGACAGTACCAGAATCGCCGAATTGACATTGGAAAAGCTGGCGACCAGATCCGTCAGCAGCGTGTCGTACTCGTTGGGGTCCATCACACGGGTCAAGGTCGTTTGGATGCTGGAAAAGAACGAGGTCAGCACCGTGCCGATAAGCAGAACGTACAGAACATTGTGGTTCGTTTTCCGGAACAGATAGCTGTAAATTACGGTGGCAACAGCGCCCATGATGGCAAGGTCTACCGCGAAAGCTGCGTTGGCATTGACCGCCAGAAAGCTGCCCGAACCCGCCACAAAGAACACCGCTGTGTGAATCAGCGAGTAAAGCTGATCCATGCCCAACAGGCAGGGCGTGACGATGGTGTTATTGATGATGGACTGAAACACGATGGAGGCACTTCCAATGGCAAATGCCGTGATGAGCATGGCGATCAGCTTGGGCGTGCGGATGCGCATGGCGTAGGCAAATAATTTTTGGTTTTCAAAATGGACACCCACTGTCATATAGCCTACGCAGACCAGCAGAACAAGAAGCAGAAGGATCAGCAGGCGCAGATGGTTTTTGTGCGTTTTCATGCTGCACCTCCGGTTTTCTTGGTAACTTTGTCCAGCCGGACTGCCTTGCGCCCATGCCGAAGCCGATACAGCAGCAGCCCGACAAACAGGATACTGCCGATAATGCCAACGATCAGCTCGATGGGCAGCTCGTAGGGATAGATCACAACCCGCCCGATCATATCGCAGACCAGCACGAACACAGCGCCAAACAGAGCGGTATCCACCAGCGTTCCGCGGATCTGGTCACCCTTGAACATTGCTACGATATTGGGCACGATGAGGCCGATGTAGGAGATCGAGCCGACCACGACAACAACGGATGCCGTGATCATGGCAGCAATTGTCAGACCCATAAACAACACCAGATCATACGGAACACCGAGGTTCTGAGAAAAATCCTTTCCCATACCCACGATATTGAAGTGGTTGGCAAATACAAATGCCAGAATCACCAGCGGTACCGTCAGCCAGACAAGCTCATACCGCCCACGAATGACGGTGGAAAAATGACCGACCAGCCAGCTGGAAAGAGCCTGTGTCATCTCATATTTGTAGGCAAGATAATTGGTAACGCCCATTACGATGTTGGAAAACATGATGCCGACCAGCGGGACCATGACAATGTCCTTGAACTGGATACGCTGGATGAACCAGACAAAGACCCATGTACCGAGAACGGCACAAACGAAGGAAAAGGCAGCACGTCCCCACAGGGTAGAACCCGGTGCAAACAGCAAAGCCAGCAGAATGCCAAACTGTGCAGAAGAGATCGTTGCGCCTGTGGTGGGCGAAACAAACTTGTTCATACAGAGCTGCTGCATGATAAGTCCCGCCACGCTCATGCCGATGCCTGTGCAGAGGATGGCAAGCAGACGCGGCAGGCGGGAGATCAGAAAGATCTCCCATGTTTTCACGCTGCCTGTAAGCAGGTCAGAAGGCCGGATGTCCAGCACCCCGACAAACAAAGAACAAACCGAAAGAATCATCAGCAGAACGCCGAGAAAAACAGTGGAACGATGATTACGAATGAAAAGCCCTCCTCAAGATTAGCGCAAACTAACTTTTTGAAAATAAAAAGAGAACGCCTGTGTGTGAAGAAACTGGTCTTACGTGTTCACACACAGCGCGTTCTGCTGAAGGGATTATATCATAAGGCATCGATGGGTTTCAAGTGGCAAACTCTCACGAAGGTTTTACATAACAAACCGTCCTTCTTTGTTGATTCCTACAAAGTTGCTCCGAACAAAAAGAGCCTTTGCATTTGTTGGTAAAAATCACCATGCGGCTTTAGCGCAAAACCTCCAGAAGCCGCCTGCCGGCTTCCTGCTGCGATTCCCCAAACGCCACCGCCAGCTCCTCCCGCAGGGCACGCTCTACCATCTGGTAAAAGTAGGTATCCATAGCGTTGATCTTTCGGCCGCGGTTCTGCTGCTGGGTCTGCTTTTGCCCCAGCTCCTTGAACAGGGTCAGGTACTGGTAAAAATCGTTGGTGTGCAGCAGCGCCTGATAGTGTTCTGCCAGCGCCGTCTGTACCCCCGCCGGGATGGGCAGCTTCTCCGCTTTGATGCGTGCAAGGTCGGCTTCCGCCTGCTGTGCCGGGGTCACCGGGCGCAGCGCCGCTTCCTTTTCCGTGGGGATATAGCTGCGGTCGTGGTGATCCGAAAAATAAGGCCGGAGGGTGTAATACTCTCTGGCGGGCTCATCGCAAAAGTTTTGCAGCCCGATGCCTTCCACTTCGTGCACTCCCAGATTTCCGTAGACCACCAGCGCTCCCGCTTGAAACCGTGACATGGTATTGCCTCTTTCCCTTGTATGAAAAGGCTGCAAAAACAGACTTTCCAGCGTGATTTTACTCTTTATTTTATTGTACCACGGTAGGTTGGCGGGCTTCAAAGGACATCTTTCACAAAGTTTTCCTCGTGCAATCTGCGCAGAATGCCCAGTACAATTCTTGTGCAAAACTGCCTTTGCAAATTCCAGACAGGCAGACTATAATGATTTCGTACAACGAGTAGCACTCATGCGTAAAACCGGTTGCATGAGGGCTGCCCGTTGTTTTTTGTCCTCAAAATGGAAAGGTAAGGTGAATCCCATGGAAAGTTCCAATCAATTTCTCGGCACGGAACGCATCGGCAAGCTGATGCAAAAATATGCGATCCCGTGCATTATTTCGCTGCTGGTCGGCGCACTGTATAACATCGTGGATCAGATCTTTATTGCAAACGCCAGCTATCTGGGCTCCTACGGCAACGCCGCCAACACCGTCGTGTTCCCCCTGACGGTGGTAGCGCTGGCCATTGCCGTGATGATCGGTGACGGCTGCTGCGCCTTCGTCAGCATCAGCCTTGGGCAGAACGAGGTTCCCAAGGCAAAGCGGAGCGTCGGCAATGCGGTGGTGATGTGTCTGGTCAGCAGCATTGTGCTGGCCGCGCTCTATCTGATTTTTGCGGACACCATTCTTGCCATGTTCGGCGGAACGGTGAACGCCGAGACCTATCATCACTCGCAGGAATATTTCTTTTATATCACGCTGGGCGTACCCTTTTATATGTTCGGGCAGGCTATGAACCCCATCATCCGCGCGGATGGCAACCCCCGGTTTGCCATGATCTCCACCCTTGCGGGTGCGGCGCTGAACATCATTCTGGACCCCATCTTCATTTTCGGCTTCCGCTGGGGCATGATGGGCGCAGCGGTGGCTACCGTCATCGGTCAGCTGGTCACGGCAGCGCTGGCAGTGTGGTATCTGCTGCACATGAAGATCATTCACCCTGAAAAGGGTGACTACCGGCTGAAGGGCTCCATCTGCGGCCGTACCCTGACCCTTGGCATGACCAGCTTTCTGTCCCAGATCAGCCTTGTGGCGGCAATGGCAGCCATCAACAACATGATCCGCAAATACGGCGCACTGGATGCCGTGTTCGGGCAGGAGCAGTACGCCCAGATCCCTATGGCGGTGGTGGGCATCGTGATGAAGTTCTTCCAGATCGTCATCTCCATCGTGGTGGGCATGGCGGCTGGCTGCATCCCCGTGGTGGGCTTCAACATGGGCGCCAAAAAGCCCACCCGTGTGAAGGAGCTGTTCACGAAACTGCTGCTGGCAGAAGCCACCGTGGGTGCCGTTGCACTGGTGCTGGTGGAGCTGCTTCCCCGGCAGCTGATTGCCCTGTTCGGTGCCGCCAACGAGAGCGTTTACTACACCGATTTTGCCGTGAAGTCCTTCCGCATCTACCTGTGCATGATCATTCTGGCCTGTGTCAACAAGGCGTGCTTCATCTTTTTGCAGGCCATGGGCAAGGCAGCGGAATCCACCGCCCTGTCCATGGTGCGTGAGGTGGTGTTCGGCGTGGGCTTTGCCCTGCTGCTGCCCCGGTTCTTCGGGCTGGACGGCGTGCTGTACTCCATGCCCATGTCGGATGTTCTCACCTTCCTGATTGCAGGCTATCTGATCTGCAAAACCTACCGTGAACTGAGCACGAAAGGAGAAGTCTAATGGAAAAACGCATCATCACCATCAGCCGCGAGTTTGGCAGCGGCGGCAGAACCATTGGCAAACTGGTGGCAGAGCATCTGGGCATCCGGTGCTACGACGCCGAACTGATCCAGAAACTGGCTGCCGAAAGCGGCCTTGACGAAAACTACATCAAGGAGGCCGGAGAGTATACCCCCGGCGGCTTCCTTGCTTCTGCCTTCACCAACCGCAGCTTCGGCCCCACCAACGAGGACCTGCTTTGGAAGCTGCAATGCCGGATCATCCGGGAACTGGCAGAAAAAGAGCCCTGCGTCATTGTGGGACGCTGCGCCGACTTCATCCTGCAGGACCGCACCGACTGCCTGAAGGTCTTTGTCCACGCGGACATGAAGTTCCGGGCTGACCGCATCGTGCGGGTCTATGGGGAACGGGAGAAATCGCCCGAAGCCCGGCTGAAGGAGAAGGATAAGCGCCGCGCTGCTTATTACCGCTTTTATACCGATATGAAGTGGGGCGATGCCGCCAACTATCATGTCGCGCTGGACAGCGGGGTAATTGGAATTGAAAAATGTGCCAAAGTCATTGAAAGCCTAGGGCAACACCGCACAATTCCCGCCTGACGGCTTAAGCACCGCTCCGGCGGCTG
>OLSO01001766.1_pt1 | contig 15215 bp, 16 predicted proteins | sample 1672441 | NCBI WGS metagenome assembly OLSO01 (sample SAMEA3136686, study PRJEB25190) | human gut metagenome | biome: human gut; feature: human-associated habitat; material: faeces | place: Austria | collected 2013 | reverse complement strand
ATATGTAAAGGAGGCGCAGGAAATGAAGGAAAAAAGATTTTCAGCAGGAAAATTCATCGTCTATCTCATCATGATCTTCTGGGCGCTGACTACCATTTATCCTCTGGCCTGGGTGTTCTTAAATTCCTTCAAGGATAAAAAGCAGATCATGAGCAATTCCTTTGCCCTGCCTATGAGAGACCTTTTTACCACGGATAACTACGGCAATGCGTTTCAGAAGCTGAACATTTTCGGCGCTTACCGGAACAGCCTGATCATCTCCTGCAGCGTGGCGGCTCTCGTGATCCTTTTTGCGGGAATGGCTTCCTACGCGCTGGTGCGTTACAGCTTCCGGGGCAGAAAGCTTCTGAATAACCTGGTCATTGCGGCCATGATGTTCCCGGTTTTCGCCACCATCATTCCGGTCTACCGGATGGAATTTTCCTGGGGGATCGTCAATACCCAGAATCTCTGGCTTTCCCTTCTTTCCTGTGCCCTGCCGCAGATCGCGGGCAATATGGCTTTTGCGATTGTGGTCCTCACAGGATATATTCAGGGACTTCCCATTGACCTGGAGGAGGCGGCCTATATGGAAGGCTGCACGGCCATCAAGATCTTTTTCAAGGTCATCATGCCGCTGACCAAGCCCTCCTTCGCAACCGTTGGAATTTTCAGTTTTATCTGGAGTTACAACGATCTGTTTACCCAGCAGTTTTTCCTGAGAAATAAGGAACAGTACGCCATCACCCGTCTTTTGCTGGAGATTTCCAGCCGGGAAGGAACGAACTATGGCCTGATGGCAGCTGTAGTGTCCCTTATCGTGGTGCCCATGCTGATCGTTTACGCCTGCCTCCAGAAATACATCATCAAAGGAATGACCGCCGGAGCACTGAAAGGCTGAGAAGGCTTTACAGAAAGTCTGTAAAATGGTATGATGCAGAAAAAGCAGTGTGGGGAAGAGAACTTATGTATAAGGTAATGATCATTGATGATGAACCCATCATCGCCGAAGGACTTTCAAAAATCATACCATGGAGCCAGTGGAATGCGGAGGTTGTGGCTGTGGCGCCGGACGGTCTGACCGGGCAGACACTCATACGGGAGAAAAAGCCGGATCTGATTATCAGTGATATCTGTATGCCGGGTCAGGACGGCCTGAACATGATCGCAGCTCTGAAATCGGAATTTCCGGATATGGAAGTGACGATTCTCACCGGATATCGGGATTTTGACTACGCCCAGCGGGCTATCCGCCTGGGCGTAAGCCGCTTTCTCTTAAAACCTTCCAATCTGGGAGAACTCAACGAGGCCGTGGAGGCCATGGTACACAATCTGAAGAAGAAGGGGATCCAGCCGGACCGGCAGGAACCTTCCGGAAAAGAGGAGAGCGAAGAGCAGAAAAACGCCGCCGGAAGCTTCATCGTCAGCAATGCGGTCCAGTACATGCAGGAGCATTTCCAGGAAAAGATCACCCTTCCGGAGGTGGCCGAGAAGATCTATGTGAGCCAGTGGCATTTAAGCAAGCTTTTAAACCGCCACATGGGGAAAAATTTTTCCGAAGTTTTAAACAGCATCCGCATTGAGAAAGCCAAGGAACTCATGAAAGATCCTTCCCTTCGCCTGGCGGACATCGCGGAGATGGTGGGCTTTCTGGATGTGGCCCACTTTTCCAGAGTTTTCAAGAAGCTCACCGGAGTCTCCGCCGGCGAGTACCGGAACCATCTATAACGACAGAAAAACCGAATGTATTTTTATAAAAACCCTCTTTACGATAGAGGGTTTTTGTTATATGATATAGAAGACTGTTCAAGAATTAGTGTGAAACGCACTGGAAATACACAACATATAGTATAATTGAAGGAGATTGCATATGTACGTTATCAAGAAGGACGGCACCAAGGAAGAATTTAATGTGGACAAGATCATTGCCGCAGTCAATAAATCCGCGAGCCGTATTATGTACCGTTTTACAGAAAATGAGATTGCCTTTATCTGTGAATATGCCAAGGAGAAAGCGAAGGAGAGAAGCAAAGACGGCATCACGATTCCGGAGATGCACAACATTGTGGAGGGAGCCCTGGACAAGGTCAATCCCGCTGTGGCCAAGAGCTACCGCGATTACCGGAACTACAAGCAGGACTTTATCCACATGATGGATGAGGTCTACACCAAGAGCCAGTCCATCCGTTACATCGGCGATAAGAGCAACGCCAATACCGACAGCGCTCTGGTGGCCACCAAGCGAAGCCTGATCTTCAACGAACTGAACAAGGAGCTCTACCGGAAATTCTTCATGAACCGGGACGAACTTCAGGCCTGCAAGGACGGTTACATCTACATCCACGACCAGTCCGCCCGCCTGGATACGATGAACTGCTGTCTCTTTGATATCGGAAGTGTGTTGAGCGGCGGTTTCGAGATGGGAAATGTCTGGTACAATGAGCCGAAAACCCTGGATACGGCTTTCGACGTCATGGGTGATATCATTCTGAGCACCGCGGCCCAGCAGTACGGCGGTTTTACCGTACCGGAGGCGGATAAGGTTCTGGCGCCCTACGCAGAGAAGAGCTACCGGAAATATAAGGAAGAGTTCTTGAAATATGCAGATCCCTCCTGGCAGGGAGCCGAGGAAAAAGCCGAGCAGTACGCCATGAACAAGGTAAAACGTGACTTTGACCAGGGCTGGCAGGGCATTGAGTATAAACTCAACACGGTCGGTTCCTCCAGAGGCGATTATCCCTTCGTCACCGTGACCATCGGCCTGGGTACGGAACGCTTTGAAAAAATGGCTTCTGTCACTCTTCTGAACGTGCATATGGGCGGTCAGGGCAAGCCGGGAAATAAAAAACCCGTGCTTTTCCCGAAGATCGTCTTCCTCTACGATGAGAACATTCACGGACCGGGAAAATGCTGTGAGGATGTTTTCGAGGCGGGCGTGGCCTGTTCCTCCAAGACCATGTATCCTGACTGGCTCTCCATGAGCGGAAAAGGCTATATTTCCAGCATGTACAAGAGATACAAGAAAGTCATCAGTCCCATGGGCTGCCGGGCCTTCTTAAGCCCCTGGTATGAGCGGGGCGGCATGCATCCGGCAGACGACAAGGATGAACCCGTATTTGTGGGGCGCTTCAATATCGGCGCCGTGAGCCTGCATCTTCCGATGATTCTGGCAAAATCCCGTTCCGAGAGCAGAGATTTCTATGAGGTACTGGACTACTATCTGGAGATGATCCGGAATCTTCACAAACGGACCTACGATTATCTGGGCAATATGAAGGCCTCCACCAATCCGCTGGCTTACTGCGAGGGCGGTTTCTACGGCGGCCATCTGAAGCCCTCCGAGCGCATCAAACCGTTACTGAAGCCTATGACTGCTTCCTTCGGTATCACGGCTTTAAATGAGCTTCAGGAGCTTTACAATGGCAAGTCCATCGCCGAGGACGGCGCTTTCGCCCTCGAAGTTCTGGAATATATCAACAAAAAGGTCAATGAGTTCAAGGAAGCAGACGGCTGGCTTTACGCCATCTACGGAACCCCGGCAGAGAGTCTCTGCGGTCTCCAGGTGGAGCAGTTCCGGAAAATGTACGGCATCGTCGAGAATGTTTCCGACCGTCCCTATGTGAGCAACAGCTTCCACTGCCATGTGACCGAGGATCTGACTCCCATCGAGAAACAGGACCTGGAAGGCCGTTTCTGGGAGCTTTGCAACGGCGGAAAGATCCAGTATGTCCGTTATCCCATCGATTACAACATCGAGGCCATCAAGAGCCTGATCCGAAGAGCCATGGATCTGGGATACTATGAGGGTGTGAACCTGTCCCTGGCCTACTGTGACGACTGCGGTCACCAGGAGCTGGAGATGGATGTGTGCCCGATCTGCGGTTCCAGAAACCTGACCAAGATCGACCGGATGAACGGCTATCTATCCTACAGCCGTGTCCATGGAGACACCCGTCTGAATGAAGCCAAGATGGCGGAGATCGCCGAGCGGAAATCCATGTAAAGAAGGCAAAACAATGTTTGGAGAAGCGCATGCTCACCTGTTTATGAACGGCTATGATTACCGGAAGGCCGTGGAGACGCATAAAGGGCATATCGAGGAGACAGTCCTCCGGGGCTACCTGGAGGAGTACCGGAAACGGGGCGTGACCTTTATCCGGGACGGCGGCGATGATCTGGGAGTTTCTTCCTTTGTGAAGACCATCGCCCCGGAATACGGGATCGATTACCGGACACCGGCCTTTGCGATCCATAAGAATGGCTGTTATGGCTCCATTGTGGGAAAAGGCTTTGATACGGTGAAAGAGTACGAGAGTCTGGTGCTGGAAGCGAAAAAGCGGGGAGCCGATTTTATCAAGCTTATGGTTTCCGGCATTGTGGATTTTTCAAGATATGGAGTCATCACATCGACGCCGCTTACCCGGGAAGAGATGCGGGAGTTCTTTCATATCGCCCACGAGAAAGGTATGGCTGTTATGGTTCATGCCAACGGGGCAGAGACTGTGCGAAACGCCGCGGAATGTGGAGCGGACAGTATCGAACACGGAAGATATGTGGATGAGGAAGCCATAGAAGCCATGGCGGAATATCATACGATCTGGGTTCCCACGGTGGTGACGGTGCGGAATCTCCTGGGCTGCGGCCGTTTCCCGGATGAAATTGTGAAACGTCTCTATGAGGAAGACTGCCGGAATCTACGGTTGGGAAAAGAAAAAGGTGCGATCTTAGGTCTTGGAAGTGACGCGGGAGCCTATCTGGTGCCTCACGGAAAAGGAATTGAAGATGAATACAGAACCTTTCAAGAGATATTCGGGGCATCCGAAGAACTGGATAACTTCTTAAGAAAGGGAGAAGAGGAACTCAGAGAACGCTTTCAGCGTTCCTGAGCTTTTTCTCTACCGTCACATGGTCGAACTCAAACTGGCTGCTGAAATGGCCGTCATCACCGATGAAATCGGCGGTTTCTTCCGGCTTCATATTGAAGACTTCTCCGATGGTCAGTGCTTCATGGGGCTTGAAGGCAGCGTTTTTCATCTCTTCCAGGAAGACGCCGATGCCTTTGGCTTCGTTCAGCATGTTAGCAATGGAAGAGAGTCCGTCGGGATGATCCACCGGATAATCCCGGAAGGAAGGGGCTTTCTTGATGTTGATGATGGCATCAATCCGGAAACCGGCGATGCCCTTGTCCAGCCACCAGTTGATCATTTTATAGAGCTCCTGTCGAAGCTCCGGATTCTCCCAATTGAGATCCGGCTGACCTTTGTGGAACACATGGAGATAATAGAGCTCATCGTAACCAGGAACCGGTTCCCATACGGGGCCGCCGAAATAGGAGCGCCAGTTGGTCGGAAGCTTTCCGTCGTGGCCTTTCTCGAAGTAGAAATATTTTCCATATTTTCCGTAGGGATCCCTGAGAGCTTTCTGGAACCACTCATGCTGGTCGGAACAGTGGTTGATAACCAGGTCCATGAGGATATACATGTTCCGTTTTTTTGTCTCAGCTAAGAGTTCGTCCATATCCTCCATAGTGCCGAACCGGGGATCGATGCTATGGTAATCGGAGATGTCGTAGCCCTGATCTTTCAGGGGAGAAGGATAGACCGGGGAAATCCAGATGATATCGATTCCCAGATCCTTTAAATAGTCCAGTTTTTCAATAATTCCGCGAATATCGCCGATACCGTCCTCATTGCTGTCATAGAAGCTCTTGGGGTAAATCTGATAAGCTACATTATTGTGCCACCATTGTTTTTTCATAGTCAAAATGTTCCTTTTCTGAATGAAAGTATCCTTATCTTATCACGCCTGTCTTCATTTTTCTTCCATAATTTTTCCTGTCAGTTACGGAATATTGACTTCTCTTGAAATTTTAAACTTTCCCGATAGCTGGAAGGAGTCTTTCGTGTGAGGCGCTTAAAGCAGGAAATAAAGTGGCCCATGTTCTGAAAACCGCAGTCATAGCAGATATCCAGGATTTTATCATCCGTGTCACGAAGAGACTGACAGGCCTTTTCGATACGAAGGGAGTTGATGTATTCGGTCAGGGTTTTGCCCAGAGATCTTTTGAAAAAACGACAGAGATACTGGGGATCCATACCGGCCAGATCGGCAAGCTCATGAAGATAGATCCGGTGCGTGTAATTTTCATGGATGTAGCTTAAGAGCCTTTTGATTGTGAGAATCCGCTGAGAATCTCTTCCACTGCCTGATTCGGAAGAAAGGAAAAGCTTATGGGAGCTGAGAATGGCAATGGTTTCCAGGAGAACTGCCTTTGCATGCAGAAGGGAGACTGCAGAGGGAGCAGGAGCACTTTTTAAAAGTAGCAGCAGAGAGGTTTTCAACTCCTGACCGGCAGGGGAAGCCAGGGGAATTCTGGAGGGAAAGAGAAGCTTCTGACCGAGAAGGGGGAGAAGCAGCTGTTGCTGGGTCAGGTCATAGGAGGAGAAAGAGAGCATATCCGGGCGGAAAAGCATAGCGTATTCCAGGCAGTCAGCGGAAAGCTCCACGGAATGAAGCTGCTCCTGGTTGAGAAAATAAAAGGAGGGTTCTTCGGTGGTGACATCATGAGTATCTACTTCAACCGAATAACCGCTGCCCTCAATGTAGAGGATTTCCATCTCCTCATGCCAGTGATGCGAGACGCTGGTGATGGTGTAGATGGAATCATAAAAGGCACAGGGAAATTCCATATTGCCGTGTTTTCGTGGTTCTTTCAGAGTCTCTGGAGGTTGTTTCATAAAATAAGATTCTCCTTTTGCAAGTATGAATAATGGGTTATTGGGAGGATGGAATGCTGGAATCAGTATTCCAGAAGTCCCTGCCCGGTAGAATAAGGCAGGGACTTGAATCTTAGATGGGTGTGAGATTTTGATATGAAGCTTTAGGACTGGCCGTGGGCAACTACCGGGGTAGGACGACGCTGATCGAAGACCTGGGAGGCCAGGAACATATTGTCGAGAACGGTGGTCTGACCAAGGCTGGACTTGTAGAGCTGATAGCCGTCCAGATCGATACGGCCCTGGCGGACGTAGTTGTCGCGGATCTGTACCCAGTAGGGCTGGGAGGCGTCCACATTGCAGAAGAAGTTGTAGCCTGCGCTCTTGAAATACTGGTACTTTTCGTTGCTGTCACTGTAGTCATGCCAGTCGCCGATGTCGTTTCCGTGGGCAAAGATGATAGTGTCCACAGCGCCGACGATGTTTTGAACATTGGCAACCCATTTCTCGTTGTCAGCTTTCAGCTCGTCCACCGTTTTATCTGTGACGCTTAAGTGGCCCCAGGTATGGCTTGCAAATTCCCAGCCTTCCTCTTTGAGGGCATTGGCAATGACAGTAGCTTCCTGGATCTCTGTCTGACGGTTGAAATCCGGATGCTCTTCCAGCCATTTTGCCTGATCTTCCTGGAGATGTTCTTTTGTCTCATAATCGGAGTCGGTACGATAACCGAAGACTCCGTTGTAACCGGTGAGAGCGATAAGACCTCTGGCACCTTTGTAAGCGCCGTCGGGATGTTCCTTTAAGAAGGTATTGAGCCGGGGAACCACGTCGAAATCGCCGACTTCCTCGGTGCCGTCTGCAGTGACATAATGGCATTTCACATCGCCGTTCTCATCGAGGATCAGCTTGTCAGGATAACCGGCTTTCTGGTAGGAATGGTAGTAGCTTAAGTCATCCACGGAGAGAACGACCGCTTTTTTGTCCGGAGGAAGCATGAGGTTCTGGTTCGGTGCAAAGGTGACATTGCCGTTTTCATCGGTAGTCTCTGTCACGAGATCCCGGAGCCGTACGAAAACATAGCCGTTATCGTACATGGTCTGGGTGATCTTGTCAAACTCTTCTACAGTGGTCATCCAGGCGTTCATGCCATCTACCTGGCTCTGGCCGAGGACTGAGACATCGAAAGCCCGAGTTGTATCGTTGATCAGTGAATGGTAAAAAATATGAGGTACTGTGGTGACATCCACTGCCACGCAGGAAGCCTTTGTCGTCTCAAATTCCTGGATGGCTGCCATGATCTCGGTGTTTGATTCGTAGGAATCCACGCTCTTTAAAAGATCAATAGCTCCGTCATAGTCGTAACCGGCGGCCAGAAGCCGGGCTTCGGCAATCGGATCGGAAGTACCTTCCGTCTCCGTTTCAGAACTGGTTTCGCTTTCTGTCTCGCCGGCAGAAGTGTTTTCTGTGTTTTTGGCGTCGGAGCTGGCTGTCAGGTTGTTGTCTTTCGGATTCTTTTTGGCATCACCGGAAGGTGACAGAAAATGCCACGCTGCGGAACTGGCGATAACCAGTACTACGACCAGGACTGCCAGGATGATGCCCTTCATCATCAGTACCTGATGCCGCCTTTTCTTCTGGCGCGCCCGTCGGCGCTCAGCCATACGTTCGTAATCGGATTCATTCATGATTTATATCCCCCTTTAAGATGAATGTGGTCTGCCGGAGCTTTCATACTCCGACAGAAAATCCCATTACTTTCAGTATACTGACATTTCATAATCTTGTCCAGAAAATACAGCACAATAATTTTCGAAAAGAAGAGGGTTAAAGTTGCATTTTGCCGGAATATTCATGGTGAATCCGTCTGAGGGGCAGCAAAGCGCGACTTTTACAGTCAGAGGACATAGGTCGTGGTGTTGATGATACAGGGGGCAGGGGCGTTGATTTCGGGCATTTCGTCATTTTTGCCGAAGATGTTTCCAAAAATGGAACCGGCCAGGTTTTCTGCCTTGGAGGCTAGGGAAGGTCCGATGGAGACATAGTCTTCGGCTACGGAGATGACAGCGCTTTTCTGCTCTTCGGTACAGCTGATGTCGACGCAGTCGGAGAAGTGCAGGAGAGAATGGATTTCCTCCGGAGTGATCGACGGATCCAGTTTGACACTGACGCAGTCCGTACAGGAAATTCCATCCGGGGAGAGGGATAGAAGATTCCGGTCAATGGTGACGGAGATGCGGTTTGTGAGGATCTGGCCCCGTAGGACTTTCAGCTCTTTGTAGACCGGATCAGTGGCCAGAAAAGCAGCCTCCTGGTCGGCGGAAAGCAGCACAGTGCCGTCGATATGGGGATTTTTCAATCGGGAAATCAGCGGTGTGGAAGCCTGATTCAGCGAAAGGTTTCCGTTGATATAAAAGCTGGGGCCGTATTTCTGAAGGAAGGCATCGTTCAGCACAGCATCGTCCTCCATAATATAAGTACCATTGTCCGGCAGAATTGCCAGATCGGCAGTGTCCGGGTTTTCCAGAAGCTCCAGAACAGTCTCCAGATCCTTGTCATGGAGCACAACTTTCTGAGCGGAAAAACGAACCTGCTTTTCGGCCAGGGCAGGAAGATCCAGCTGGGAATCCAGAAGAACCAGAAGCTTCGGCGTGTAGTAGAGACTTCCTTCTTTTGCGGTGCGATGGAAATACCGGTTGGGAAGAAAGACCGATTTTGTCAGGATGGCCTTATCCGGATAAGCAATGAGTTTTCCGTTGATCTCCACATTTCCCAGGGAGGAAGAGAGACTTTTCGGGCAGTAGATCGTGCCATTTACCACAATTTTCAGATAGGAGGAAAGGGAAGAGGCCGCATCAGGAGAGATGGAGAGCTTTCCGTTCACGATAAGGATCGTGGGTCTGGCGGGCAGAGTACCTGCTTTGATCTCATAGGAACCGTTATGAGTGGAAAAGGCAGGCGCTTCCTCCTGCTCCCAGTCAATGACGGTGGCAGAGTTTACGTTGACGGAATAGCGCCCGAGAAGCAGCCGACTCCTGGCGTTGCTCAGAAGGACGCCGGTATTGATGGAGACAGAGGCATAGGATGAGAGTGTTTCTTCTGTTACTTTTCTGGCGTCGCAGATGGCGCAGTTGACGCTGAGTTCCTGTTTTTCCATAGTTTAATCCTCCAATTCTTTCTTTAAATGCTGGCGGGCAGAGAAGAGCTTGGCCCGGACCGCCCCGGGTGAGAGGGAAAAAAGCTTCCCAAGCTCTGTGGAATTATAGCCCTCAATATAGCGAAGAACAAAAAGGACACGTTCGTCCTCAGGCAGACGGCGAAGCAGATCCTGGCTCAGGAGAGAATCATACTCGGAAGGAAGCTCGTCACCGGCCGTTTCCGGCAGTTCTTCCATCACTGCTTCATAGGCGGCATGCCGGGTCCGGTCGATAAAGAGATTTTTTACGACCTGATAAAGCCAGGCCCGGCGCTGGGGCGGTGTCATGGTCTGAAGCATTGCTTCATTGTTGATGGCTTTCCAGAAAGCCTCCTGCACCAGATCCTCAGCGGTGGATCGATCCTGAGTCATGGTGGTACACCAGCGGATCAGTTCGTCCCGGAGATCCCGGTAAAGCTCTTCAAGCATGTGACAAAATATCCTTTCTATAGATAGAACTGATTTCCGGAGCTGTTCTGTACCGGATCGGAGTAGAATAGATTCCGGGAAGCAGAGAGCGTGTCGGCCTCACATTTCTTGAAGTAGACTTCATAACGAGAGGTGCGGAAAAATGTTCTGAGCTGTGTTGCAATTGATTTAAGATCTGTTTTCATAATAAGCCTCCAAAAAGTTCTTTTACAGGATTGTTTTTGGAGAAAAGGTACCGTTTCTTCATCTGTTTTCACTTATATAACGGATGGAAAACGGAAAGTGTTGGAACTTTTTGAAAAAACTTCTGAAAATTTTTTAGAACACAAAAAAACTGCCGCATGGTTACTCCATACGGCAGTCTTCGAAAAGCGTTTATTCGTTGTCTTTGAGACGGTCAAAGACCATTGCATAGCCATCGTTTCCGTAATTCAGAGAACGGTTTACCCGGCTGATGGTAGCGGTGGATGCGCCGGTTTTCTCGGCAATCTCCAGATAGGTTTTTCCATCCTGGAGCATTTTTGCTACCTCAAATCTCTGTGAAAGTGAGAGCAGCTCGTTGATCGTGCATACATCTCCAAAAAAAAGATAGCACTCTTCACGGTCCTTCAGACTCAGCACAGCATCAAATAAAGCGTCTACTTCCTTGGTTCTTACGTTTTTGCTCATGTTACCCCTTTTATCTCCTTTGCCACGGTTTTCCGTTGAAATACGGCAAAACCGCTTTCTATTTTCACATTTTAACACATTAAACGACTAATGTAAAGTCGAGGTTTCCAGCTTACTTCCGGTTAATGTATTTCTGGTACTCCTTCACGGAGCGGTTGACGATGAGTTCCTCTGGAAAATCCAGTTCTTCCAGAAGGATCTGGACGAATTTATGATTGCCCACATCTTCCTGGGTGTGGGCGTCGCTTCCTAATATAATAGGTGAGCCGTATTTCATGCAGTATTCCAGCATCTCAATATCATTGGGAAGCGGATTCTGGCGGGCTCCCAGCGGATGGAGGGAATTGTTGTTCAGCTCGAGGAGTACCCCCTGCTCCTTGGCGGAACGCACAACGGCCTCGTAATCCAGCGGAAAACGGCTGTCATCCGGGTGTCCCAGGATGTTTACATAGGGATTTTCCATCGCTTTGATGGCTGCCCGGGTATTTCCGTCCTTGCCGGCGTTTTTCTGCATACAGGGCGTGTGCATGCTCGCGATCACCACGTCCATCTGTTTCAGCAGATATTCGTCCATGTCGATCCTGCCGTCCGTGTCCATGATGTTGACTTCAGCTCCGTGGCGGATTTCGATGCCATACATGGTCCTTGGAAGAATCCGCATGTTCATGAAATAATATTCATGGCAGGTTCCCGGCATGGCCATGGCGTGCTCGGTGATCCCTAGGAGCTCCAGCCCTTTGTCCGCCGCGGCGCGGGCCATCTCATGAAGCGTGCTGTAGGCGTGGCCGCTGGCAATCGTGTGGGTGTGTGAATCCAAAATGTCTTTCATATTTTGTACCTTCTCTTTTTGTTCTCTAAGGTCATTATAGACAAAAAGGGAGAAAAAGTAAAGCCTTCCCTCTGTGACTATTTCCGGTTTTCTGTGTATTTGACCGTTACCAGTTTTTCATAGGGGACCCGCTCTTTCAGTTCACCGGCGTCGGTGAGGATATCCTGGAGAAGCTCGAAGCTTTCTTTTTCAAAATTCAGATCGGTCTTCCAGGTGTCCTGTTCGGCGTAACGGCGGACAATGCGGGTGATGACGTCAAGATCGGTCTCCTTAAACTGAGGCTGGATGGTTTTGGCGATATCCTCCGGCGTGTGGGAGCTGACATATTCCATGCCTTTTTTCAGGGCATTGACGAAGTTCTGAACGGTTTTTTCATTTTCTTTGAGATAACTGCCGCGGGCACAGTAGGCGGTGTAGGGGACATAGCCGGATTCCACGCCGAGGGAGTCCACCACATAGCCTTTTCCTTCTTTTTCCAGGGAGGTGGCCCCGGGCTCAAACTCCACCGTGAAATCTCCGGTTCCGCCGGAAAAAGCAGCGGCCGTGGAGCCAAAGTCGATGCTCTGGTCGATGGAAAGATCTGCGGCCGGGTCGAGCCCTTTCTGCTTCAGGATATACTCAAACACCATCTCCGGCATGCCGCCTGGCTGCCAGGGCTCCATGTAAATAAAAATTTGCATCGCCGGTTTCACTCACTTCGATGCGATCGATAAGAAGAGCCAGATCTTTCCGGGTGAGAGAGCGGTTTTCGATGAGCTGATCCAGAAGCGTCAACGGGTCTTTGAAAGGAAGCGGTTTCGTGGAAAGGGAGGCTTCTGTTTCACGGAGTTCCTTTTCCAGAGCCAGGATTTTTTCGGAGCGTTCTTTTTGGAGAATAGCGTAGGCTTCCTGAATCAGGACTTCGTTTTCGGGGGCGAGGGAAAGGTCTCTTATTTTCTGATTCAGAAGAAGCTGTAATTGCTTTTTATGGTCGTTGAGGGCCTGGCGGGCCTTTTCTGTAGAAAGGGAACCGCCATTTCCGTAAGAGGTAAGTTTTATGGGATCTTTTGTGAGAGTTTCCCGGCAGTGGCGAAGGAAGGTCAGAACATCCGTTATCAGAGCTTCTTCCTCGATGAGATGGGCTTTGGGGCAGTAGCGTTTTCCTTTGGAATTATAAGTGGAGCAGATATAATAGTTCCGTTCTCCCGAGGAGGTTTTTCGATGGATGGGCGTGAGCCGATGGCCGCAGTCCTGACAGAAGAGGAGATTCGCGAAAGGGCGGGAGGGGGAAGCGCCGCGATAAGCGGTTCTGGAGCGATTGGCTTTTTCTCTTTGGACCCGGGTAAAATTGGCGGGATCAATGATAGCCGGGTGGTGGTCAGGGAAAAAATGCTGCTCGTCTTTTGGCACGCGTTTATCCTTTCCGTGAACCGTGGAGCGGGAGCGTTTTTTCAGGCGGAGAACTCCCGTGTAAAAATCATTGTCGAGGATTTCCTTTACCATGCCATCGGACCAGCGGTAGGCAACGGAGCGCCCGGAGAGTTTTCCAAGCTTGATTTCCCGTTCGTGGAGCGCCTGGGAAGGCGTGGGCACGCTATGGTCTGTGAGAAAAAGGGCAATCCTCCGATAGCCCAGGCCGGAGAGGTAAAGGCGGTAGATTTCACGGATGATCTCTGCCTCTTTGGGGATAATTTCCAGAATTTTTTTGTCATCGGGACTGCGCTGATAGCCGAAGGGAGGCCGCGTGAGGAGCGTTCCTTCTTTTTGACGGGCGTTGATGGCACGTTTGATCTTTTTGCTTGTGTCTTTTACATATCGTTCATTAAACCAGGTCTTGATCCCGATCATGTCGTCGCTGGAATCCATGGAATCGTAATTGTCATCGATGACGATCAGGTGTTTGCCGCGCTCCTGAAATTCATCGAGCAGCAGAAGAACCTTTGCGTTATGCCGGCCAAGGCGCGAAAAATCTTTGACATACACGGTATCGATGCCGTTGTCGAGATCAGTCATCAGCTGCTGAAAGCCCGGCCGGTCAAAAATATAGCCGGAAAAGCCGTCATCCTCATACCACCGGTTGATGACTGCGCCATGTGTCTCGGCGTACTGGCGTATAATCAGCTTCTGATTTTCGATGGAAACATAATTTCTCTTATCATCGTCTCTGGAGAGACGGACATAGCCTGCATTCATGGAGAATCCTTTCCAGAAGGGAATTATTAAATTGTATGCGGATGCCATTTCGCCTGATTGCGGAAAAGTATGAAATTTGATATGATTTTAAAAGATATGGACATTTAGGGGTATTCTGCGCTGGGATCCCGGTGCTTTTCAAGCAGGGCCCGGATACGGTCGCAAAGATCAGCACCTGAATCCCCTTCCAGAAACGCGACAACCCGAAAGCCCTGATCCGCATATTTCTTGCGTTCCTTTTCAAATTCATCCTCAGAAGAAAAATCATTGCGCCAGAGATAATGGGTTTGCTTACGCAAAAACAACACATCTTTTCTGTTACGTTTTCTGGAACTATCCTATGAAAAACAGGCGGTTTTGGTGCCTGTCCGAATCATTATTTTGGAGGTGTCTATGAAGAAATTATCAGATTTATCAATAGGACCTGACGGGGTAATATGGATTGTTTTTATCCTGTTTACCATACTTTCCATCATTTTGCTTTCCGGCCACGGAAGCTGGCTCATTTCCGGATATAATACAGCCTCAAAAGAAGAAAAAGCAAAATATAATGAAAAGAAATTATGCAGAACCATGGGGATCGGAATGGCGGTTATTGCCGTTCTCATACTGGTTATGGGGATGTTTGAGGATGTTCTGCCTGCATTTTTCGTCTATATTGCGGTGGGGATTATTTTGGCGGATGTTGCGGTGATTATCATCGTGGGAAATACGATATGCGGAAAGTAATGAATGAAAAGAGTATAGTTTACTGCGAGATAAAAAGAGAATGTTAAAACTCTTTGACAAGCATGCTCTGTACAACGGACTTGGAAGTCTGATTCCGATTCAGACCGGCGCTACAAATGATTGGCCGGTAATTTTTGTGCTGGACAGCAGAAACCGCATACTCACCGGGGGAGAATATAGTTTTGACTGCAGCCTGATCAGCAATCTGGCTTATCTGGCACTGATTCTCTTTTTTCTTTTCTTATTGCACAAAAAGGCAGTTCTCTGGAAAAATCTGGGGTTTTTCTTGATCTGTGAGGTAGAGGATACAGGTAGAATTTGGGTAGGTATAGAAAAGGATTGAATGGAAAGGAACTCTGAATCAAATATTTGGATATTCATTCGGAATAGAAGATTTATAGATGAAAGAGATTATTTGGCAGGCGTCGCGGCTCCTGCATCTCTTTTAACCCATAGGGTGCGTGGTTGCAACGAAATTTACCACCTCAAATAATCTCTT
>OLSO01001763.1_pt1 | contig 15252 bp, 17 predicted proteins | sample 1672441 | NCBI WGS metagenome assembly OLSO01 (sample SAMEA3136686, study PRJEB25190) | human gut metagenome | biome: human gut; feature: human-associated habitat; material: faeces | place: Austria | collected 2013 | reverse complement strand
TCTAGTATATCAGATGAACATGTCTTTTGTGTTGCACTTCATTTTACAATAGGGCTTTTTTTTTAAATACAAAATATTTAAATTTTATATTATTACTTTTCAAATAAAAGCCACTTGCAATAGCTGGTCCAAGTGCACCAACTATATGTAATATTCTCCCTATAAACGTCTCTAATCCCAAAATATGAAATTGTGTAAATATGGCAAGAAGCCCCCAAGCTATATAAGTAATTCCAAATGTAAAATAAAGATAATTTTTTAAATTCTTTTTATCAATTTCTGTCATTTATCTTCCTTCATCTTGATTACTTTATGAATAAAATTTTTTTACTGCTTCTAACTTGCTCTCGATGTATAACTAACTATATTCTATCACAAAAACATAAAAAGCCTTGAAATCAAGGCTTTTCTATACTTTCACAAATAATTCTAATAAATTTCCATTCAACTTCTTCTAAGCATCTTTTCTAAAAAATAAATTGACAATCTCATCTTCTGAAAAGCCTAGCTCACCTAGTTTTTCAAACAAAATTTTCACTAGCTTGTTAGATTCTTGATATCTTAACTCCTTTATTTCTTGCTCGCTTGCTATGACAAAATATCCTAATGTTCCACAGCTAGTAACCAAATTCTGTTCTTCGAGAACTTTCATTGCTTTTTGGACAGTTGCCGGATTATACTTCTCGTTTTCTGCTAATCTCCTTATTGAAGGAATTTGTTGTTCAGGTGCATAATCACCTCTTAAAATAGTCGTTCTTAATTTTGATGCAATTTGTAAATATAGATGGTGTTTCATTTAATCTTTTTATTATCACTTTCCCTAACAAACTTCCAATATGCAGAATAAGGGATGACTGTAGCTAGTAGAAGATAGTATTTATTTGCAAACATATCTGCTACTCCTTTTGCATTGAAATGAATAGGAACTTTCTCAGGGAGAAACCCACAAATAATGACTATGATGACCATCATTCCCAACAAAACCAAAATATCTTTTAACAGTCTATTTTTCATCTTATTTTCCTCCTTTAACTAGATAAAATTTAACTTGGTCATTTTTATATAAACTCTAAACGAAATAGCCAGTAAAATTACTGATACTGCTTGCAAAACAAATATAATCGGAAGATTAAAAAACCAATTAAGCAAAATAGGCGTAATAAGCGTAATCATACTAATAATTCCAGTTACAATAACAGGAAGACTTTGTTTGACAACTATCATCTCACTGTCCCAATCATAGTTAGGATATTTTTTATTTAATGAAATTCCGATTACCATTATAAAAAGGGAGTAACATATAGGAACAATAACTAGATTCATAACTTGAATAGGATTCATATCAAGTTTCAGCATAAATACAGATACAGAAATCATATATCCAATCAAATGAAGTGTAAGGTTGACAGCTATCTTAGCATTTAAAATCGTTTTCACTTCAACTGGAGAACTTTTCAAAATCCAAATATTTTTACCTTCTAAAGATATAGATGAAGCTGCTGGGCAACTGAGTGAAAGCATAGATGCAATAAAGACGGGAGCTAAGTTTGAAAGATACTCATTTATATTTTCAATTCCTGCTGAATTTCCTATTTGACCTACAGAATTAAACAGGAAACATATACTAAAGACACATAAAAGAATCACTCCAAGCCCAGCATTCAAGACTGCCATATAAGAACTTAAAAATCGTCCAAGCTCTTTTTGATACAAGGAAAAAAATACCGATTTTCTTTCATAAGATACTTTGTCATTAGCATAACTTGATTTTGTATTGGCAAGTGTATTAAGTAGTCCATACTTCAACGAAGCAATTTTGACAAATAGATAAAAGACGACTATTGAAAGAACTATATAAAATCCCATCCCATAGTACATTGGAAAATTGTAGTATGACATAAATAGTCTAGAAATTGGATACAGTCCAGTAATTTGCTTAGCCAGAGTAACCCCAATACTACTTTCATCACCTGATTGCAAAGCTGATAATGCAAAATATCCAATTATACTTAGCATCGCAAATGAAAAAATAAGAGAGATAACATTTTTTCTTTTAAAAAAAGATGAAGCGACAACAATAACGAGTCCCATGCATGCCGCTATACACATGGGGATCAAAGGGGCAAAAATTATAGAAGTAAAATACAATATAATCTGTAGGAGGTTTAAACTTCCGTTCAAGCCCCATATAATTCCACCCGGAAGCATAAACATCAAGCCTATTAAAAAATTCAATAAGTACATAAACATGAACTTGCTGGTGATAATATACGAACTTTTAACAGGTAAGGATTGGAGAATTTCCATATCTCGACTGCCAAATAAAATGCCATTCGAATAAAATACTGTCAAAAATAATATTGAAAAACTTGAGACAGATACCATATATGCTGGAATCAAGTTCTGCTGTCCGACGTGTACCAATGTTTTCGCTGTTAGTATATTATAAACAAAGCAAAATAAGGAAAGAGTTATTATGCCAAAACTCGCAATAGCCATTGAACTTTGTTTTTTATTTCGTGAATCTCTAATCTCGTTAATAGGAAAGAAATTAATCAATTGCGCTTTAAGCAGTATCCAAATGTTACTCATTGTTCTGCACCTCCATGAAAAATGCCTCCAATGATTCATCACCTTTGACGTCTCCTGTATTGCCACTTGCAATTAACTTTCCATTTTTGATAATGGCAATCTTATTACATAATTTTTCCGCAACATCCAATACATGGGTTGAAAAGAAAATAGCACCTCCATCTGAAACACACTCATGCATAATTTTCTTTAGTAGGAAAGTTGCTTTGGGATCTAGCCCAACAAAAGGTTCATCTAAAATCAACAGTTTGGGAGAATGTACAAGTGCAGAAATAATGGCTGTTCGTTGCTTCATTCCATGTGAATATGAAGAAATAATCCCCGAAAGATGCTCAGTCATATCAAATAAATCACCGTATTTTTGTATTCTCTCCTTGCGTATTTTTGTAGGAATTTCAAACAAGTCAGCAATAAAATTAATATATTGAAGTCCTGTCATATGTTCATACAAATCTGGATTATCTGGGATATACACCATCATTTTTTTACAAATAACAGGTTCTTCTTTAATAGAATGACCGTTGATAATTATACTTCCGTCTTCAAAATCATGGATACCGACAACTGCCTTTATCGTTGTCGTTTTGCCTGCACCATTTGCTCCGATAAAACCATAAATATCTCCAGGCTGTACTGAAATAGATAGGTTATCCACAACCTTCTTATCCCCATAACTTTTACTAAAATTCTTTATCTCTAACATATTTTCCCCTTCATTGACAATTTGTCAGTCATATTTTGAAATAATACCGATAGCTTGTTTTGGTTTAGCTATCGGTACATAGTTCTCTTTACAAACATTCTATTTTTTTTAATTGCTAAAGAGTCCTTTTGTATTTAGATTTTGTTCCAGCATTATCTTAAATGCATTCAAGTAATCTTTGACAGTTTCTTTCTTTGAAGTTTTTATACCTATGTTATTTGAAACAAAAACATAGGCTGTCATCAGGAATTCTGCTGTTTCTGATGGATATTTTACAGAAAATACTTTTTCTGAGATGCCTTGATTTATTATCCTCTCAAAATATATAGTCAGTTTTTCAATGAGCTTATGGGATAACTTATCTAACATATAACGATTCTCTTCAAGATCAACCGTCTTTTGTAACTCAGTTCCCTCCGCTGAAACGTTGTCTGTAGAGATTATTGTGGCATCTATAAAGGCTCTTATTTTTTCAATAGCAGTTTTGTCGTCATCATTGATAATCACATGAATCTCTCTCAATAATTTCTCTGAATAACGTTCCACAAGACAATATAGAATATCTTCTTTATTCTTAAAATGATAATATAACAAACCTCGTGATATATTTACTTTATCAACTATATCCTGAGTTGTTGTGTTCGTATATCCTTTCTCCATAAAGAGGAGCATAGCAGCATCCATAATCTCTGCCCGTCGAATTTCCGGATCTTTTACATCTCGCATTTTATCCCTCCTGATTATAAGTTATACTACTTTACTGACAAAGTGTCAATTAAAAATTATATTTTTGAAACCAGAAGAAAAAGCCCTGTCACCAAGGCTTTTCCCTCTACATATTTTCTAGGCTCGTACAAGCAGTGAGACTGCCTCCACATGTGATGCTAGAAAATATCTATATTATAGACCAAAACTTTTGTTCTTTACTCAATTAGATAACATTTTTAATTCAGTATAATTTTGGTAAGGTACGTTTTATTAATTTATAGGACGAATCGATACATCTCCGAGTCCAAAAGAAAAAGAGTCAAAGATATCCTGATAGTCGAATGGAACTAGTTGCCCTGTTTGGCTCATAACAGCAAAGTCAACGCCTAATTCACGAATGAGATAGGGACACAGTGTAAATCCATTTTTCTCAATGATAAGAGCCAAGTCCAAAGAAGGGAATTCGCTCCTCCTTTGTGAAGGACTGTTTATACAAGTTGCTGATGATTTCCCAGTGTTTAAAAGGATTAAATTTAATTTGTTTTAAGGTCATAAATTTCTCCTTAATTCCACCATCTAGCAAAATAGAAGTCTTTTAAAATATAACTCACGCCACGCCTTCGCAACGTTCTTTAGTTTAACGATTGAATCTTTTCTTTGACATATCCTTCTACATCTTCAATCTCTACAAACAGCGGGTCTAAGTGACACAAGAAGTGCCAATCTTCAGCGCCACGTTTTCTGTAGAGAATCGCTTCGCCGTCTTCGCTTCCGAAAAAGCTTCTGTCGGTTTCATATCCACAGCGTTCTAAGAAGTCTTTTGCCTTGCGATAGTTCGCTTCTCTTGCTTCGACATAGGCTTTCACTTCATCGTTGTTAACGACATATGCGTCGATTTTTGAATATCCTTCGATCACTTTATCGTTTTTAACGGATAGATTCGAAATTTCTTTCCAAATAATGTCCACATTTTCTTCATAATTAAACGAAAATCTAGATAAAGGGACAATATTTCCATTGAAAACAATTTCCATATAATCCGGCAAGTGTTTAGGATTTACATACTCCACTTCAAACCCATCTTCTGTTTCTATAGTATACCCCGGGATTTGAGCTACAAACGCTCTCCCCTCTTCTAAAGAATCAAAAGCTACTAAATCTTTTTGATAATCACTTTGATAAAATTCCAATATAACCATCGATAACCCTATATTTAAACTTTACAGCGCTCCACAAATTTATTTTTCAGCTCGTACAAGCAGTGATACCGCCTCAACATGAAACGAGTGATCACTGAGTATATCAAGTGAAGCTGTCTGTATGTGGAAACATGTCTATAAACTGGGATTTATAGCAAATCAAAACAGCTATTTCTCTCTATTCTCTCCAAATGTATTTATGTGGAGCACACCACCCGTATATACAATCTAACATCTGCAAAATACTCTTTAGACAAGCTCCCCTCTAAGCTGTTGTGATACTTTAAAAGTAAGTTGAATGACTGCTCTTGTTCAATACCTAAATACTTATTCGTGAAATTTGACTAAGCTATTATTTCAAACTCAGATGCATCAGCATCTCCCCATTAGCTCCTACCCCAAAACTGTATTTGAAAAGGGTTGTCTATGATAATAAATTTTATCACATACAAAACGGGACAGTTCTCTTTTTCTCATGTTGCATTTTTAAGATGCCTGAACGGAGACCATATGTGCGTAAACACCGTCTTTTTCCATGAGTTTCTCGTGATTTCCACGCTCTATGATTTTCCCGTCAGATATAACAAGGATCTGGTCTGCATCTCTTATCGTCTTTAATCTATGGGCAATGACAAGAAGCGTCTTATTCTTGCATAGTTCCGAAATCGCTTCTTGTATCGCACATTCATTATCTGCGTCAACACTTGCTGTTGCTTCATCTAAAATAACGATGGGCGAATCCTTCAGGATACATCTAGCAATGGAAAGTCTTTGCTTTTCTCCGCCGGAAAGCGATGCTCCTCCTTCCCCGATTACCGTATCAAATCCTTCCGGAAACGACATAATAAGGTCATAACATCTTGCCTTCTTTGCAGCCTCAATTACTTCTTCCCTTGTAGCATCAGGTCTACCAATTACGATATTGTTGTATATCGTATCCTTAAAAAGATAAACCCTCTGGAACACCATACTGATTTTATCCATAAGGCTTCCCAAGGAAACATTTTTTATATCTTTGCCATCAACTTTAATCGTTCCCTCCTTGATATCCCAAAATCTCGCAAGAAGAGAGGCTATTGTAGATTTTCCACCACCTGACGGTCCTACAAGAGCAGTCATTTCCCCCTTTTTCATAGTAAAAGAGACATGATTCAACACATTCTTTCCTGTATAGCCAAAGCTTACATCGCTATACTCAACAAGAGAATCATTTCCCCCTGCATCTTTAGATAATGCAATATCAGCAAAATCATGAAGTTCTTCCGCTTCAAATACCTCTTCTATTCTGTCTAAAGATGCCGCTGTTACGGTAAGTCTGGTAATTTGTCCATAATAGCTCTCTATGGAAATAAATAGATCAAATAAGAACAGTACCATTCCCACCATATAGTCCGACGCCATTTCTCCCTTCGCATATAACAGGCCTGCTATAGCAAGTATGAAGGATGTGCCAATCCCGTAAGTAAGGCATAAAGCTCTCGCCCACGGCCCATAACTTTTCTCAAAATCAATACTTTCCCTACAGCTTTTATCAAACTCAGCGGAAAGACTTTTTGATTTTTCCCCTAGCATATTAAATGACTTGATAATTCCTATTCCTTCGGCAAAAGCCAAAACCTCTTCCGTAAGCGATTCACTTCCCTCTTGCTTCGTCTTGGAATGCGCAAGGGTCGTTTTCATCATGCAATTTCCAACGATAACAAAGGCGAGAACGACTGCGAGTGCGGCAATCCCTAATCGTATATCCATGACAAACATCATGAGTGTCATGAGCCCCTGGGAAATCATAAAAGTCACAAGTTCCGACAAAACACCCATACAGCACTCTTCAATAAACACCATGTCTGTACATAGAACCGTGCTTATTTTTCCCATATTTCCTTCTGTAAAGTATCCCATAGGAAGTTTCCGGAGATGATTTCCGAGTCTCATTCGCATATCCGCAAACACCTCATATCCTGTTGCGGATTGAAGAACATTCGTGATGTGTTCAAAAACAGCTTCTACCGCTATACAAAGAACAAGAGCGATTCCGAGATAAAGGCATATCTTTTCATTCATCTGCCCCTTCATAAACAGACTGATTGCAAAAAAACTGAAGATTAACGGTGCCTTCATCATAATCCCCTTGATGAAAGAAGTTAGATACGAAGCTCTAATCCTGGAGCTATATTTTCCTGTCATACAAACAATTCTATGCAGTATCTTTAACATGCCTTCTCCCCCTTAATCTTCCATGTACTTGCACTTACAGAGGCATCCCAGAATTTCTTATACTCCGGACATTCTTCCAAGAGCTTCTCATGCTTATCGGCTGCCATACACTTGCCCTCCTTTATCACACAAATCTTATCCGCATTTTTTACCGTGGAAAGTCTGTGCGCAATCACAAGCACCGTCTTATTCTTTGTGATTTCATCAAGAGCAGCATTTAATTTTTCTTCATTTTCAGGGTCCATAAAAGCAGTAGCCTCGTCCAAAACAATTATTGGCGCATCCTTCAAAATCGCACGTGCCAAGGAAATTCTCTGGCGCTCCCCTCCGGACAGTTGCTTTCCGCCGTCTCCCGCTATGGTCTCTATTCCATCCGGAAGTCTCTTCAGAAATTCATCACACCGCGCTCTCTTTGCCGCTTTGAGCACCTCTTCTCTTTTCGCATCGAGCTTTCCGATAAGAATATTTTCATACAGACTTGTATTAAATAAAAATTGCTCCTGCGAAACATAAGAGACCTCATTATTCAGTGCTTCCAGAGACATGTCTGTGATATCCTGTCCACCGATCCGGATTTTTCCCTCATTCAAGTCATAATAATGCACTAAAAGCTTAGCCAGTGTAGATTTTCCGCTTCCCGATTCTCCCACCAGAGCGGTTGTCGTTCCCTGCTTCAGTTCGAGACTTACCCCATGAAGAATCTCTTTCTCTCCATAAGCGAATCTGACATTTTCAAACTGAACATCTCTATTCACGCCACTAAACTTTGCACTTCCCTCTTTAAGAGCCGGTTTATCCATAAGATGTTCCAGCTCTGTGATTTTATAATTCAGCTGAGGAAACTTTCCTGCATAATTCATCGCCTTCATAAAAGACGGACCGACTGCGAAAGACAAACAAAGCACTAAAATCAGTTTATCTAAAGCAAGACTTCCACTGATAACCCAAAATGCCCCTACTGGAATAATGAAAAGCGAAAGACTCGGCAAAACGCTGGAATACATCGCCATCCAGGGCCAACAAGCTTTGTACCATAAAAGTGTAAAATCTCTGTAGTTCTTTACGACTTCTCTAAATCTTTTATAAGAATCGCCGTCCTTATTGAATACCTTCACCACTTCCATTCCATTTACATATTCAATAATCGTGTTATTCATCACTGCAGCGGATTCATAGTAGGCATCCATTTTCGAGTTGCCCTGCTTCATCATCATGCCCATGGCAAAGATTCCTACGAGAATGGGAATAAAGGAAAGCAAAGCTAAGCGGTAATCCACCGCAAACATCAGAACGAGGATGGCAAACGGAATCAAAATATTGGCAATCCCTTCCGGAATCGCATGAGCAAGTAAAAGCTCGATCATATCAATATCTTCTGTAAATACCTTTTTTATACGTCCTGTACCAAGGCTCTCTATATTTCCGAGAGGCTGTTTTTCCAGTTTCCCCTGCAGAGATATTCTTAAATTTTTTAGGGTATTGTATGCACTGATATGGGAAAATATCAGTCCTTTCACATATACAAAAGAATAAATGATTTCAGATAAAAGTATCCCTAACACCCTCAGCATCACATATTCCAAACTAATCGATTGCCCCTTTGTCAATGGTGAAACAATCTGATACAGAAAAAAATAGGGCATTATTTTTGCCACAATTCCAATACACATCATCATTACCGCTCTGAACGTGTATTTCTTGTATTCTCCCATATAGGGAGCTACTTTTTTAAACATTTCGCTCTCCTTTCGAGTTAGTTTAAACTAATGCTATTGTTTATTTTAAACCGTCTTTCGACGGTCTGAATTTATTAATCCATTATTCCCACTGCATTTTTCCAATCCATGAATCTGCATACAACTTTGCAATGCTCTTCAATTTCTTTCCAAGACATTTCATGAATGAAAGGCTCATAAACAGATGTCCAGAATATCGTACAGAGAACATGCATTTCCTCATCCGTAATCTCCGCTTTAGCGATATCTCTCTTTTTTGCCTCTTCATAATATTGCTTATAGGCATGCGTCATGCGATAAGCAAAATCATGCCCGAAGTTCTCATGTACTGTCCCGGCGGATTTTTCTAAAAGTAATACAAATTCTTCTCGAATATCCCATAGGATTCGAAACACATCTAAGATGTATTTCTCATTCATAATCCATGTATTTCTTACTTCTTCATCGCTCATAGAGGAGAAATCCACATCTGTTCGTTCCGAAACAAAACTATCTAAAGTTGCTACAGCCTTTTCAACAACTGCTCTAAACAGTTCTTCTTTCCCTTTATATCTTTTATAAACAGCCCCAGTTGTTATATTTGCATTCTCACATATCGTTTTCAGTTCGGCTTTTATAAATCCCTTTTCAATGAACTCTTTACGAGCACTTTCAATAAGCCTTGAATCAATGCTTGTATCACGGTTTGACATTTACTTTCTCCTCAAGATATTACGATAATTTGATTACCGATAATTCGGTTATCAATTATATTTGTAACATTTCATAGTTTAAATGTCAACTGTTTTTCTTAGCGCTTTAAATTATCGTGTGTATAAAAAATCCCTCCATAGAATATGATTGAAATTCAATCATATTCTATGGAGGGCGGAATATATCATTCCAAATATTGATTTTTCTACACTTATGCTTTATGTCACTGATTCCGGCATTGTAAAATCGGAAATCATCTCTGTTGATGGTGCTATTTTTTTGATATCATGCTTGTCCGAAAAAATGGAAATTTCTTTTTTAATTATTCAAATTATCAATTTTCTACTGCAACAACTTTCGATAAACTTTCCATCGTGAGTTGCCACAATAATCGTCTTTCCCATTGATTGAAGTTCTTTTAAGATTTCTGATATATCCATCATATGCTTATAATCCAAGCCACTTGTTGGTTCATCCAAGAGAATTATATCATTATCTTCAGCTATAGCGCTGGCTATAGCAACTCGTTGCATTTGCCCTCCAGAAAGACTTAGTGGATGTCTTTCCTCTACCATTCTTAAATCTAGTTTTTTCAAGATAGTAAGGGCATTATCTCTATCTTCTTCCATTCCTAATAGAACTTCCTCTAATACACTATCGGTAAATAGTTGGTGACTTACATCCTGCATAATCATAAACATCTTCATTCTTCGTTGCTTCCAATCAAGAGGTTTTCCATCTATTACTAAATCGCCCTTGCACTTTCTAATACCGCATAAGCATTTTAAAAAAGTGGTCTTTCCCGCTCCGTTATGTCCTATCAGAGCAGTAATTTCACCTTTGGCAATTTTTACATCATCTGCCTCAAAGATTCTGTCGCTCTTTTTATATCTGAATTTATAATTTTTAAAATCTAATATATTATCACTATCTGTAGCTTCATCTATATCAAGCTTAAAAGGGTTCCTTTCAACAAAGCTTCGGATTCCGAAATCTCTTACCTCTTCCTCCGTGATCTTTTTCATTTCTTCTTTATCAAGATTTCTTATTATTCGTCCATCATTAATAATAATAGTTCTGTCACACATTTCCCAAAGGTAAGCTATCCTATGCTCTGAAGCAATAATAGTCTTCCCCTCTGTTTTCCATATAGAGATTAGTTCCTTTAATCTTTTTACAGCTTCGTAATCAAGATTCGCCGATGGCTCGTCGAGCAATATAATCTTGGTTTTTTCCATGTCTATTGATGCACAGGCAACCTGCTGTTTTTCTCCACCGGACAGTTCAAACATTCCTCTGTCTAAAAGCTTTTCGATAGAAAATCTTTTAACCGTCTCATCGAGTCTATTATTTATTTCCTCCTCTGGAATTCCCTCATTCTCGCATCCAAATACAAGCTCGCTTTTTACCTCACAGGTATAAAACTGAGATCTTGGATTTTGAAAAACTGTGCCACTCATCTTTGCCAGATCGTAAATAGTAGATTGCTCTGCGTTGAGACCATCTATATATATTTTTCCCTCCACGTTTGCATCATAAAAATATGGAATAAGCCCATTCATAAGCCTTAAAATCGTTGTTTTTCCACAACCTGATTCTCCTGTTAAGAGAACAAATTCTCCATCCTCTATAGTCAAACTAATATCTTTCAATACCCTGTGATTTGGTTCAGCAGCATAAGTAACTGTGCAATTTTTTATCTCAATCATCCTTATACTCCTACTAAACTCATGATTAATCTAGCTATTCCCACTGCAAAAAAGACAAAAAAAACATAATCTAAAATTCCAAATCCAATCTTACAAATATTGGTACGTTTATTTCCTGAAGCTAATCCTCTTGTGATAGCTGCTGCTGATAGTTCCTCGCCAATTCGCACTGAACAAATGAGCATCGGAATCATTTTGTACTCCAAAACTTTAGATGTTTTTTTTCCTCCAAAACAAATCCCACGCATTCTCATTGCATCATCTATTGATTGAAATTCCTCTTTTAACATCGGCAAAAACCTAAAAATAACTGTCAATGGAATGATTATTTTTTCAGAAACATGCAGTTTTTCCATTCCGGCTACAAACTCGCTAATCTTAGTCGACTTTACCACATAGTAACCAATTGCTACTGTAGGTATCATTCTTGAAAAAATACTGCCAACAACTATAGCCAATGTTCCAACCAACATGTTGTCCCAAACATAAGGAATATATAAAATACAGTAACTAATCAACAGCCCTATTAAGCTTTTCAGGCAATATGAATACTCTTTTTCTGCCCAAAGCAAAATATATGGTACAACTGTCAAAATCATTTGAAAGACACGCAGTTTTTCTCCACCTAATCGGCTCAAAACAACCAAAGCTGCTATGATAATAAGAAATAGTTTTGTTCTGGGATCGAGCTTAAAAAATTTCCTATTCATTACGCAATTCCCGCTCTTTTAAAATGTTTTTTCAGTAGCACTCTGCCAAGAAGTCCGCCAAATATACCACTCACAAAACAAACTGCAACCAATATCGGCGCCATATATGTAGGAAAAAGCGCTCGTACTGCATTAATATATCCTTCTCCATAAACTTGACGTGTTGACCAATATGCATCTGGGTTAAAGAACAGTTCATAATAGTTACCCCAACACCAAATACTAAAAAAGCCATTTGCCAAAACAGCTAACTTAGCACTTGTAAATCTTCCTTTTGTATAAGTAATATCAGCCAAAAAGCCAAAAAATGTTCCTGTAATAATTGGAATGTATCCCATGCCTGTTAACAGCATAATTAAGCCTAATAAGAATCCCATAATTGTTATCATTCCGAATTTCTTTACTTTTGTTAAAAATAATTCAAAAATAATGCCTCCGACAAGTGGTACAAAAACAGTAAGAAGGACCAAAAAAATCGGTATCATCCCGAGCATTGCAACGGCAAAAACAACAACAAAATATATTGCAGTGAAAACGCCAATATTTATCAAATCTTTTCCATCTAATTTTTTAAATACTTTTCTTTCATTCATAATTTTCTCCTCTTTCTATCTCCGTTATTTCTAATTCTGAATTATTAACTGCACCTTAAATCCATCGTTACCCTTTGCCAATATCGTTTCTCTAATTATATGGTAGATTTCCTTATCAATTAAAAAGACGCTATGATTTCTCAATCGCTTTTACTTCCAAACGTTTCGGCTATCTGCTGTTCTCGGCACTGCACCCCAATAATGGGACAAGAGTAAAACCTCTTATGCGACCAGTTTTCTGTACTCTACAGGAGACTGGTCATTTAATTTCTGTTGAATTCTAGTTTCATTATAAAATAGGATGTAATTTTTAACAATATCTGTTATACTATCCTTAGTTAGGTTTCTCCACTTATGGAGATAGAAGGTTTCAGACTTGAGAACAGAATGGAACCATTCGATACAGGCATTATCTGCTGGTGTTCCTTTTCGGGACATGGAGCGGGTGATGCCTTTTTCTGTACAAGCCTGATAGTAGGCTTTTGAGGTGTAGACAGAGCCCTGGTCGCTGTGGAAAAGTGCTCCTTGAGGTAGCTCAAGTTGATTAAGTGTGTCGAGTACAAAGTCCGTATCTTGGCACTCGGAGATGGTATAAGCTACAATTTCACGATTATAGAGATCCATGATCGAAGATAGATAAAGTCTACAGTTTTCAAAATAGAGGTAGGTGATGTCTGTGACAAGTTTCTCCATAGGCTTGCCTGCCTGGAAATCACGATCCAGCTTATTGTCTGTTACATGGTAAGGCTTCCCTAATTTAGGTCCCTTCTTGGGACGGACACGGCAAAGGCAGCCCTTTTCCTTCATGATGCGATAGACTTTCTTGCGATTAACGACGAGCTTATACACTTTTTTGAGCAAGCGAGTAATAGTTCGATAGCCGTAAATAAAGTGATTTTTCATACAGAGTTGTTCGATTTTATCTGCTATTTCATCTCTTTTCTGAGAATTCTTACACTCCTGTTTCCAGCGATAAAAAGTTGAGCATTTGACACCGAAACATTCTAAAATAATCGATACAGGGCACGTTTTCTTATACTCTTCTACTAGCTTGATAAGACTTACTTTGTCGATTCTCTTACCAAGCTCTGATACTTTTTTAGTAATTCTACCTGCAAACGTAACTGTTCTACTTTGGATAACTGTTTCATCCCTTTACCATAAGTATATTGTTTCCCCACAGGTTGGTGGAAACGGTACAATTCATCATTCTGATACCATCGCTACCAGGTCTTGGCCTGACTAGCATTTTTGATGCTGAGGGTATCCATGATAACTTTATTTGATTTGCCTGCCTTCTTCATTTCGATACAGGCTAGCTTAGTTTCTACTGAATATGCTTTTTTGACCATAACAAAACACTCCTGTTTCTAGTTTACCAGATTTCAACAGGAGTGTTTTCTTGTGTCTCATTTTATGGGTGCAGTACCGTACTTTTTATGTCAAAAACAAAAAATGGTATGTGATGTCATTGATTTTTCAGACATTGTATATATATTGGTCAGATTCAAGAACGGGTATATACTCGCTGGTACTGGCAATAGTGATATGGGGAGTGGTTGCATCTAGTTATAAATATAAAAATTGTTTTAAGAGAAAAGTACGTGGATATGCTTTTTCTGTTGGAGCTGCATTATTAATTATAGCATTGGTTTCTCCGGTTCAAAATGTATCTGGAGAGATAAGAAACAAGACAAAATTTGTTTATGAAAAATATTGTCTTGGAGAACGGGGAGAAGATTTAGAGGAAGAAGACGAGGACGAGGAAGTTGGAAGAAAAGGAGAAATGAGCGATCCAAGTAATCGAAGATTTGCTATATGGAAAAGTGGGGTTGAAATATGGGAAACAAGTCCAATAATTGGTGTTTCATGGGCAAATCTGGAACCCTATGCAGAAAAAGAATTACCAGAAACATATATTGTAGATAACGATTTGCAAAAATTTCGTTCGTTACATAATATGATAATTGATGTGCTGGTTGGGCAGGGGATTATCGGTATTGTTTTATTGACATGTATTATTGTTAATACTCTTGCTTTTACATTTAAAAATTATAAGATGATATCGGATACAGATGCATTGCTTTGTGGCATGTTATTTACTATTATATGCATAAGCTTTTTTATAAGTATGTTTATTTCATCAATATTTTATGTTAATTCTCCGGAAACGTATGTATTTTGGTTTGCGTTTGGCGGATACATGAATATTCTTCAGAAAAACGTTGAAACTGGTTGATTTTTAATAAAAAAACTGTGAAGAACACAGATGGTAAACGAGAAATGCACCATAGTTGTTACTGTGGTGCAAACTTTAGACGGAATATATGGGAAATTTATAAAAGATAAAAAAGCAACTGCATAGACGCATAATCTTTTGAATTATGCAATTCCA
>OLSO01001742.1_pt1 | contig 15398 bp, 13 predicted proteins | sample 1672441 | NCBI WGS metagenome assembly OLSO01 (sample SAMEA3136686, study PRJEB25190) | human gut metagenome | biome: human gut; feature: human-associated habitat; material: faeces | place: Austria | collected 2013 | reverse complement strand
TACATTATAATCTGTAAGCATTTTTTATAAACCGAAAATGGATGTCTGCAGGGATTCGGAAAGAAAATCTGCAGACATAAAAACAGCAGGAATGTTCAGAGAATGAGCAGACCTGCTGTTTTTGCGTATTATTGTTTGTTTAGGAAATTACTATAATAAAATGGTATCTCAGAATCTCAGGAAGCTTTCTGCTCGAACAGGTCTTCCCTTGTAATATTCTGGGCCCATTTTCCCTGACGGTAATGATGTAATACCCATGGCCATTTCACAAATTCATCTGTACATAGCAGGAAATATACCCACAATACAGGCAGCTTCAGAACAAAGGCTGCGAAAAATCCCAGAGGTACCGCGTATATCCACATATCAATGGTATCGCAGATCAGTCCAAACTTCGTATCACCACCCGCGCGGAACACACCGGCGATCAGAGCAGTATTCACCGCAGAACCCATAATATAATAGGTATTGATAAGCAGCATGTATTTCAGATAATGCATGGCGCCGTCATTTAAGGATGCAAATCTCATAACCAGAGGCGTGATGGCAAATACGATCACACCGCCAATGGCACCGGCTATAATGGTCATCTTCAGCATTCTGGAAGCATACACCTTCGATTTCTCCAGATCCCCTTTTCCCATTACATTTCCAAGAAGAATTGTTCCTGCACTGGCAATGGCAAAGCAGAAAACAGAACCAATATTGCGGACAACCGTAACCAGAGAGTTGGCTGCAACAGCATCTGTGCCAAGATGCCCAAGGATCACAGAATACATGGAGAAAGCAACACTCCAGGAAATGTCATTTCCAAGAGCAGGAAGTGACAGCCGGATGAAATCATTAAATAGCACCTTACTGCGGATAAACATAAAGGTCAGATTCAGTTTAACATCCTTACTGAGGAAAGACACGATCACGCATGCCACCAGTTCGACCAGTCTGGAAGTGGCAGTTGCAATGGCAACTCCTGCAGCCCCCAGCTTTGGTGCTCCGAACAGTCCGAAAATAAAGGTGGCATTCAGGATAATGTTAAGGATAAAAGCCAGCATATTCAATGCCATACTGACAGTTACGCGTCCGACGCTGCGAAGAATTGCCAGATAAACCTCTGTAATTCCCCAGCACAGGTATGTAATCCCCATAACCCTCAGATAAGAAGAACCAATGGAAATCAGTTCCTGATCAGAAGTAAAAATCTTCATCATAAGCTGAGGAGCAGTAAATGCGATCAGTGCCACGATCCCGGAGATCACAATAGAAAAGCGAAGGGCAATTCCCTCAATCGCATGGATAGCCTGCATATTATTTTTTCCGAAATATTGCGCGCACAGAAGAGATGCGCCTGTGCCAAGTCCATAATATACCATAAACAGGATATTGGAGTAATTGGCAGCCAGGGACACTGCGGAAATCGCAGACTGTCCCACGTAATTAAGCATAATTACGTCTGCGGAGTTAACCGCTGCGCTGAGCAGATTCTGGATAATGATCGGAATCGTCAGCTTAACCATCTGCCGATAGAAATCATCCTTACCGGCTGATAATGTATTTGTCATACTTACCCCCATAATAAATATTTGTCTGATCATAACAATTCTATAAAATACTCAGGCAATCCGGCCCATCAGAGTGTGAAGCTCTGATGAACCGTCCTGATTGCACTGTTTTTTATGGAATTGCTATAGACAGTTTTAGTTTATATGTATCCAGCATAACCCTTCCCGCAACAAAACGCTACCTGTATTTTGACAGATTTCTACGTTATTTTGACTTTTGGGGCTTTTTATCTTAAGAGGAACTCTATAGTTAAAATTCCACTATAAAAGAATAAAAAAGGTGACATGGTATGTCTAAATGTAAAAATTTCCCGACAGTCATTGACAAAATAGTGTAATCAGAATATGATAGAAATGATTGGTAAAGAACTTTGCAGTATGAAATCTGAAAGAGAAAAATATTTATCAGGAGTTGGAGAAGTATGTATCGGAAAAAGGCAAAAGGATGGACGAAGCATCTGGATTTTATATTGCTGGATATTTTATGTATGCAGCTAGCATTTGTTATCTCATATATAATCCGGTTTGGGACAGATAATCCATATATGGATAATGAGTACCGGATTCTTGCAATTGCATTTCTGTTTATCGATTTCTTTGTGGAAATCGTATCTGATTCTTTCAAAAATGTTTTGAAGAGAGGTTATTTTGAGGAATTGATTGCCACATGCAAACATGTAATACTGGTTGAGCTGGTGGCAACGCTCTATCTGTTTACTGTACAGATGGGAGGAATTTATTCAAGAATTTCCTATTATATTATGATTCCGTTGTATATTACAATATCCTACACAGCCCGACTGATCTGGAAGAGGACTCTTCGAAAAAGAGAACTTAATTCGAATGGAAAATCACTTCTGATCCTGTCACCTGAAGCAATTCTGGAAGAAACGCTTCAGGCAGTTTCGGAGAAACATCTGGGCTATTCCAAAATAGGAGCCGTTTCTCTTGATTCAGATCTGAGAGGAAAAACAATCTGTGGGATTCCCATCGTGTCTGACCGTAAAGATGTGATTGAATTCGCCTGTGGTGAATGGATAGATGAAATATTTATTCCAACCTGTGAAGAAAGTAAATATCCGAATGACCTTATAGATATTTTCCTGAAGATGGGAATTACAGTGCATGCAGAAATCAAGCCTCCGGTTTCCATGGAGACAGGCTGTCAGCAGGTAGAAAAGATTGGCGATTATACAGTCATCACTATGAGCATGAACTATGCAGATTCATCGAAACTGCTTGTCAAACGTCTTATAGATATTGCAGGGGGTCTGGCAGGCTGCCTTATCACTCTGATAATTACAGTTATTTTCGGACCGATGATCTATCTCAGTTCTCCGGGACCAATTTTCTTCGCACAGGAGAGAATCGGACGTAACGGCAGAAAATTCAAGATGTATAAGTTCCGAAGTATGTATATGGATGCGGAAGAGCGTAAGAAAGAACTGATGGGTCAGAATAAGATCAGTGACGGGCTGATGTTTAAGATGGATTTTGACCCGAGGATTATAGGTAATAAGATTCTGCCGGATGGAAGGAAAAAGACGGGTATCGGGCAGTTCATCAGGAAAACCAGCCTGGATGAATTCCCACAGTTCTATAATATACTAAAGGGCGATATGAGCCTCGTAGGTACAAGGCCACCGACAGTGGATGAGTGGGAACTGTATGAGCCACATCACAGAGCAAGGATGGCATTCCGCCCCGGCCTTACCGGAATTTGGCAGGTGAGTGGAAGAAGCAACATTACGGACTTCGAGGAAGTAGTGAAATTGGATACGAAGTATATCAGTGAGTGGAGTTTGAAGCTGGATATGAAGATTCTGTTTCAGACGGTTCTGAGTGTGTTTAAGAGTGATGGGGCGATGTGAGAGGAAGGTTGAGATGGATATTGATGTATGACTGATGCAGTTCACTGATGTTGGATTATCGTAAAAGGTTAGTGCCGTACATAAAAAATGTCATGAAATTGGCATATATGATTTTAATACGCCACGATTGAGCAACGTCAGAAAGGAGTGTAGAGTGATACTATCACCTCAATGTCTCCTCAACAAACCGTATTGACGTAGCATAGTCGAAAAGAACCTGTTTTGCACACTAATCATTACGGTTTGTTGAGTCATGAAAAATAGAGAAAAACAGATGATTTCTACTTCATAAAACAGCTGTTGAGTAGAGCATGGATGGTGATGATATTTACATGTTTTGAGTGGTTGGAGTGAATGAATTGTTCATAATGAATAATGAACGGTGAGAAATGGACTGGGTAATATATACGGTTTTGACAAAACTCATGCACCGACAGGGTTCGATTCAACAATCCAACTCTTTGAAAAAACATCATTGCAGGGTATACGGGGTTCGACTGTATAAAGTAACACTTCGATTATAGAGGAATAGAGACGAGTGTACTCAACGGATGTTTTATGGAGTAGAAAACATGATTGCTGGGGTAGTTGAATACGACAGCATAAGAAAACACTTGGCCGCTTGTGTGATGAACACACGGGGGATTGGAAGGAAATACCATCCATATGGATGTGTACATAGAAAATTAGAGGATATGCCCGATGAGGGCCGGAGGAGTAAATAACATGAAGAATTACAAAATCGCCGTTGCGGGCACTGGTTATGTTGGTTTGTCAATTGCGACCCTGCTTTCTCAGCACCACCAGGTGACTGCTGTGGATATCATTCCGGAGAAGGTGGACATGATCAACAACCGTAAGTCCCCGATTCAGGACGATTATATTGAAAAGTATCTTGCAGAGAAAGAACTGAATTTGACTGCAACGCTGGATGCAAAGGCTGCATACGCCGATGCGGATTTTGTTGTCATTGCGGCTCCTACAAACTACGACAGTCACACGCAGCACTTCGACACATCTGCAGTCGAGGCTGTGATCAAGCTGGTCATGGAGTACAACCCAGATGCCATCATGGTCATCAAGTCCACCATCCCTGTGAGCTACACGGCAAGCGTAAGAGAAAAGTTCAACAGCAAGAACATCATCTTCAGCCCGGAATTTTTAAGAGAAAGCAAAGCACTGTACGACAATCTTTATCCTTCTCGTATCATCGTTGGCACTGATTTAAGTGATGAGCGATTGGTAGAAGCTGCACATGAGTTTGCTGGTCTGCTGCAGGAAGGCGCTATCAAGGAGAACATTGACACTCTGTTCATGGGCTTCACCGAGGCAGAGGCGGTAAAACTGTTCGCCAATACATATCTGGCTCTGCGTGTCGCTTACTTCAATGAGCTGGACACTTACGCAGAAAGTAAGGGCCTGAATACCCAGCAGATTATTGATGGTGTCTGCCTTGATCCTCGTATCGGCAGCCATTACAATAACCCGTCCTTTGGCTACGGCGGATATTGCCTGCCGAAAGACACCAAGCAGCTGCTGGCAAACTATGCAGATGTGCCGGAGAACCTGATTGAGGCTATTGTTGAGAGCAACCGGACCAGAAAAGACTTCATTGCTGACCGCGTCCTGAAGCTGGCTGACTACTATGGATATGATGCAGAGAATGAGTTCGATGAGAACAAGGAGAAAGTCGTTACCATCGGTGTTTATCGTCTGACAATGAAGAGCAACAGCGATAATTTCCGCCAGAGCTCTATTCAGGGCGTTATGAAGCGCATCAAGGCCAAGGGCGCAACGGTTGTGATTTATGAGCCGACTCTAAAGGACGGTGAGACTTTTTTTGGAAGCGTGGTAATGAACAATTTCGAAAAATTTAAAGAAGTAAGCCAGGCTATTATTGCAAATCGTTATGATGCAAGTCTGGATGATGTAAAAGAAAAGGTTTATACACGTGATATTTTTCAACGTGATTAAGTCAATGGAGAGGGAAAATGGGAGAAAAAAGAAAGGTTAAGGTATGCTTTGCTGCTTCATCCGGGGGACATTATGAGCAGCTTATGATGCTGAAACCGTTAATGGAAGAATATAATAGCTTTGTAATCACGGAAAAAACGCTGTATAATGCAAAAGCCAAAGATGAAAAAGTGTATTATATGAAGCAGGTAAATCGTCGAGAAAAAGATTTTATATGGAAAATGATTCAAAACACATGGAAATCAATTGCCATTTATAAAAGAGAAAAACCAGATGTAGTTATTTGTACAGGGGTTTTGGCAATGATACCGATTTGCCTTATTTCTAAGCTCATGGGCAAGAAATTAATTTATATCGAGTCATTTGCCAAGGTTACATCTGCAACAGAAACAGGAAAGCTGCTTTATAAATTTGCAGATCAATTCTATGTTCAGTGGGAACCGATGTTAAAAGTATATCCAAATGCCATCTATCTAGGAGGAATCTATTAAAATGAGTGAACGGATTTTTATAACATTGGGATCTCAGAAATTTCAGTTTGACAGATTGCTGAAGGCCGTTGATGAATTGTATGAGAAAGGCATTTTAAAAGAACAGGCTTTTGCACAGACAGGATACAGCACATATCAGCCGGTACATTATGAATACAAAAATTTCCTGAATCGAGATGAATTTGAAAAGGAGATGGAAAAAGCTGATATTGTGATTACACATGGCGGAACAGGGGCCATTATTGGAGCAGTAAAAAAAGGAAAGAAAGTAATTGCTGTTGCAAGAAGCGCACAGTATGGAGAACATGTAGATAATCATCAATTGCAAATCATTAATCAGTTTAAAGAACAGAATCTTATTTGCGGATTAACGGATGTAAAAGGAATTGAAAATGCGGTAGGCTATATTCGAACACATGATTTTGATGATTATCAGAGTAATACAGATCGTATTATTGGAAGCATTAAACAGTATATAGAGAGCCTGTAGTATCAGAGTCAGATTAACAAGTAGAAAAATGATATAGTAAAAAATGATGTTTTGCGGATTGGGAAAAGTATGAAAAAAGTATTAGTACTGCTGTCGACCTATAATGGGGAAAAATATGTTGAAACACAGGTGAACAGTGTTTTGAAACAAAAAAATGTTGATGTGGATATTTTCATTCGGGATGATGGATCGAAAGATAACACGGTAGCTGCAATAGAAAAACTGAATGATTCCAGAATTACCATATTTAAAGAAGAAAATAAAGGAGCAACGAACAGCTTTTTTGAGCTTATAAAAAAAGCTCCGTTAGAATATGATTATTATGCTCTTTGCGATCAGGATGATTACTGGGAAGAGGATAAACTTTATGCAGCGGCAGTAAAACTGAAGGATGTAGACCAGAAAAAACCAGCTTTATATTATTCCGGTCAAAAACTGACAGATAAAAATCTGCAAAACATTTCAGAACATAACATAGATATTAAGCGAAGTCTGGGAGCTAATTTTGTGTTTAATCAAATGGCGGGATGTACGGCTGTATTTAATCGGGCGCTATTAGAAAAATTAAAGCGATATGTGCCGCAGAATGTGTTTGGTCATGATGTCTGGTGCTTTAAACTTTGTGCAGCAACAGGAGGAACGATTGTTGTTGAAAGTAAAGGACATATTCTTTATAGACAGCATGGTAATAATGTTGTCGGATTAGAAGATTCGTTTCATGGTAAAATGCAGAGAGCCAAAAAATATATTTTTGTATATAAGGATTCCAGTTATGCGGCAGAAATCTTAAAAGCATATGGTACAGAACTGGACAAAGAGTGGAAAAACTTTTTAGAGTTGATATGTAAGGCAGCAAATGGAAATCTATCGGCAAAAATAAAACTGCTGAATTCGAAGATGGTATACTTTAACAGCAGTACACTTAGAGTTCTTTTTATAGTGAAAGTGATTCTTGGAAAAATGTGAAGGATAATAGAACTGGAGTTATGTAAAATGAGAGTTTGTATAATATTATCGACATATAATGGAAAAAAGTATGTATGTCAGCAGCTTGACAGTATATTTCAGTCGGCAGAAGATATGGATATCTTTTTGTACGTACGGGATGACGGGTCAAAGGATGATACCATACAGATTTTGGAAGAATATGGAAAGAAAAATAATGTTGAAATTAAAATAGATGCAGGAGAAAATGCGGGATCAGCAAGAAGCTTTTTACTTGCAATCAGAAACTGCCCAAAAGCTGATTATTATGCTTTCTGTGATCAGGACGATGTATGGCTGCCGAAAAAAATAGCAACGGCAGTAAAGCAGATCGGAGATACCGAACAGCCGATTCTGTGGTGTTCGGACTATCAGGTAACAGATGCAAATCTGAACGTTATACTTCCCTCTGCATTAAAACAACCGATTCAGGATGATGTCAAATCCATGTTCTACAACAATGTTCCAGGATGCACAATGGTTTTTAACTGGGCGCTTATGCAGAAAATGCGAATGATAGAAATTTCGGAAATTCGTATGCATGATATCATGGCCATGAATGTGGCGCTGATAACAGGAGAGATATATTTTGAAAAAAATCCGTTTGTATCATATCGTCAGCATGGTGATAATGTTTTAGGATACAGCCATAAGAAGATAAAAGTAAGAAAATGGATTAAGGATAAAATGCATTTGATTCGCTGTAAAGAAAATTATTCAACGGCTGAGTATGCACGAGCAGTTTTGAAGGCTCTGGGAAACGAAATGAGTGCAGATCAGAAGAAGGAATATCAGCTTATTTCAGAAATGGATAAGAGTTTTATAAAACGATTAAGAGTATTGACAAAACCGTATACAAAAGAAAAATTTGGCAGAACAAGTATTTCAATTCGGTGTAAAGTTCTTTTGAATTTAATGTAGAAAATCTGGATAATAGAATAAGAAAAGAAAGCAAATGATATGATTAAAGAAAAAAAGTTATATAGCAGGGCTCTGTATATATTTGGAATATTGGCTCCTATGCTGATTATAAATGTGTTTTCAACAACAATGTATGTATGGGGCATTTTATTGCTGGGATGCATGGCATTAGGTGAATGGATCTGGCAGGGAAAAATCAAAGTTTTAAGAAACCGTGAGAAAGCTTTTACGGCAGTAGTTATAACGTGGGTGATTTCCTATGTGATTTGTGCATTAAGAATGCCAGCGCAATGGAAGAATGGTATTGTAACAAGTTGTATACAGTTATGTTTTTTGATCATAGTTTACATATTTTTTGATTCGAAAAACAGAATAGGGTATCTCGTATATTATATAAAAGGAGTTTATATTTCGGCAGTTATTCAGATGATATGGGGATATGCACAGCTTCTTTTTGATATGCTTGGTATGGATTTAAACAGTTTGGTGTTTAAAGACATTCTTCATATGATGGGAGAATATACGACACAGTATCAGTTTGGCAGATTAAAAGTCAGTGGAATGTGCTGGAATGCTGGAAATTTAGCTCCGTTAGTTACCTTTGGATATATATATAGTAACAATATGTATTTAAAAGGAGCATTTCTTATTATGGGCTTCGTTTCAGGAAGTCGAACACTTATGCTTGGCTTGATGGTATGTGTGATATTACAGTTTATGCTGGCGAAAAACAGAAGGAGAATGCGACTTACATCGAAGAAACTTGTTTTTGGACTTTTAGGAACGGGCGTTCTTTTTGTTGTTATTGTTAAATATGGAAATGCAATTGTAGAAAAAGTGATTGAGATCAGTGATCTGCTAAATTTGAAAGAGCGTGTCAAAACAGAGGGAAGTGCAAATACGCATCTTTATTATTTAACCTCGATTCCGGCTGTTACACGGAAAAATGATCTGTTATCCAATTTGTTTGGTTATGGTCCAGGATGTTCGGGATATCCACAATCTGTACTTATGAATTTTTATCCGGATCTTGAAAAATGGTCAATTGAATGTGACTATGTAAATCAGCTGTGGTCGTATGGATATATTGGATTTGTGGTTTACTATTATTGGTACATTAAGAATGCTGTTAGAACATTCAAACTTGATAAACGATATGTTGTTCTTATGCTTACCTTTATGTTTGAGGGAATTCTGTATAACATTACCTTTAATTGGGTGTTTTTCTTACTGATCGCTATTTTCCTGTTAGGGAAAAACAAAATTAATATTTTTGCGACAGCTATGAATGGAAAAGAAGAATAACATATTCTTATTGATCTGATTTTAAAAAGACGGGCAGCGGGAAAAAATATGTTCGCTGCCCGCTTTTCGATAAGAAGATTTAATGGATAAATCATGTAAGGATGAAATGAAAATGAAAAAACAACTTGGAAAAATCAATAATATATTAGACATGTATAGAAAAATTCCATTACCGGCCAAAGCGTCAATGTGGTTTGTTTTTTGTAGCATTGTACAAAAAGGGATTGCCTTTATTACGACGCCTATTTTTACGCGAATGATGTCGACGGAAGAATACGGTCTGGTAAGCGTTTACAGTTCGTGGTTAAGTATTTTGACCGTAATTTTAACCTTTCAGCTTGCAACAGGTGTCTATAATAAGGCTATGATCAAATATGAAAAAGAGAGGAATGCGTATACGTCATCCATGCTTTTTCTTACAACGGTATTGGTTTTGACAAGCCTTTTTATTTTTCTGATTTTCAGGAAACCATTCAGCAATATGCTGGGAATGAATACCGCTGTGACGGTTGTTATGTTTATTGACCTTATTTTTTCCCAGGCAATGTCATTTTGGACAGTAAGAAACAGATTTGAATATGAGTATAAAAATATTGTTGGATTTACACTTGCTTCCACCATTTTAAGTACATTTGGAAGTGTTTTTGCTATTTATCTGTTTCCGGAGAGTAAGGCCTATGCCAGAATTTATACCATGGCATTGGTGCATGTGGTGATATATTCCGTTGTATATTACAAAATTATGCACAAAGGCCGCAGACTGGTATGGACAAGTGCATGGAAATATGCGCTGAACTATAATTTGCCGCTGATTCCGCATTATTTGTCTCAGCAGGTATTGAATCAGGCAGACCGGCTGATGATCAACAAGATGTGCGGAAGTGCTCAAACAGCAATCTATACAGTTGCATACCAGATTGCGATGGTACTTAATATTATCACAACTGCGATTGAAAGTTCCTTTACACCGTGGGCATATCAGAAAATAAGTGAGGGAAAAGAAAAAGAGGTTGGAAAACTGGCGCAGATCATTTTGGTGATAACAGGAATTATCTGCTTTTTCTTCACCTTATTCGCACCGGAGTTTATCTATTTACTTGGAGGCGAAAAATATGCAAGCGCAATCTGGGTTGTTCCGCCGGTCTGCATGAGTGTTTATTTTATCATGATGTACAGCCTGATCAGTACGGTTACTTTTTATTATGAAAAGACAAAATCTATTATGCTTGCATCATGTGTGATTGCAGTATTGAATATTATCCTGAATAAATATTTTATTGCCATATATGGAATGGTTGCGGCAGGTTATACTACGCTTGCCTGCTATATTGGTTATGCAATGATACATTATTATCTGATGTATCGTGTTTCGAAGGAAGGGGAAAAACAAATCCCGTTTAATGCTTATTTTATATGGGGGCCGGCAGTTGTGTTTGTGCTTCTGGCAATTGTAAGCTCACTCTTATATTCGCATGTTAAACTCAGAGTTTTATTTATTGTTTTATTGGGCGGAGCCCTTGCGATTGCAGGATATAAAAGCAGAAACATATTATCGAAATTGCTGAAAAAATAATGGATCAGAAGGGAATTGCAAGATGATGTCAAGTGAGAGCAGAAAAGAATTAAATATTGAGCAGATTCATCAGGTTACACTGGATATTGTGAAAAAATTGATAGAGATCTGTGATGAGATTCATGTTAATTATTATGTGGCATATGGTTCTTTGATTGGAGTAGTTCGGCATAAAGGTTTTATTCCCTGGGATGATGATTTTGATGTTGTGATGCTGCGGAATGATTACGAAAAATTCTGCGATTACTGCAGAAAACATCAAAAGGAAATGGGGCCTTACAAATTACTTACCCGGGAAAGTGAAAAAAATTATCCTTACAACATTGCAAGACTAAATAATATGGATTATCAGGCTGTATATGAAAATGTTCAGGGATATGATTCTGGTGTTTTTATCGATATTTATCCGATTGACGGAGCTGGAACGAATGCGGAACAGGTAATAAAAAAAGTTAAAAAGAAAAAAAGCAATTTGTTTCGAATCACATTATGGAGCATAGATGCTCACTATACCAAGTCAACCTACCATAAATGGTACAGATCGGTGATCAAGTATTTTGTCAGATTATATGCCAAGATCAGAGGATCAAAGTATTTTCTGGATCAATTGGAAGCATTCAAAAATCTGTATGATATGGAAGAAAGCAGGTATATTGCAGAGATGACCTGGGATTCAGGACTGGTTTTGTATGAAAAGAAATGGTTTGATAATTATTTTTATATGGATTTTGAAAATTTGAAAGTAAAAGTTCCTGCTGGGTATGATGAGTTTTTACGGTGCCATTATGGGGATTATATGAAATTTCCGCCCAAAGAGGAACAAATTCCTCATCATGAATATAAAGTATATCTGCGTTAAGACGAAGAAAAATATTAGGATTCTGTATGAAAAACAGGAATAGTGTATAATGTTTTGTGTAAACGATGCTGTTGTATGTTTGCACTGGCGGACGACATTCACAGATGGAAAGTACAAATATAAATACCTGAAGCGGAGACATATATAATTTGACAATATTTTATTGATAGGTTATACTTATCCAGTCAAAAAGCTTTGATAGATACCCAGTTGTAGAAATATAGCTGGGTTGTTTATAAAATTTATGTTCACAAAAATAAAAAGGAGAGAGTACATGAACAAACAAGAGAGCGATATATTGAACACTATCTTACTGGAACCGTTTATTAACCAGCGTGTTCTGGCTGAAGTATCAGGCCATTCGCTGGGTGTGGTAAATCGTTCGTTAAAAGAACTTATGAAAACAGGTTATCTGGATGATGCAATTCGTCCTACAATGAAGGCATTAACGGAGTTTAAGCAGAAAACTCCTCAGCGTGCTGTTATTCTGGCAGCAGGTTTTGGTATGAGGATGGTTCCAATCAATACAGAAATGCCAAAAGGTCTTCTGGAAGTCAATGGTGAACCCTTGATTGAGCGTATCATTGAGCAGCTTCATGAAGTTGGAATTAAAGAAATTTATGTTGTGGTTGGTTTCATGAAGGAAAAATATGAATATTTGATTGACCAATATGAAGTAGAGTTAGTCGTGAATGCAGATTATTCAGCAAAGAATAATCTACACTCGCTTAGACTGGTAAGAAGTTATCTGGAAAATGCATACATTATTCCCTGTGATATCTGGTGTGACCGCAATCCGTTTCATCATCATGAAATGTATTCCTGGTATATGGTAAGTGACCTTGTAGATAATGAGAGTAACGTTCGGGTCAATCGTAAGATGGAACTTGTAACTGTGCCGGAGAGTTCTGGTGGGAATGCGATGATTGGTATCTGTTATCTGGTGAAGGAGGATGCAGCATTTGTTTCTGAGCGTATAGAAGAACTATGCCAGAATCAACGATACGACGGTGCATTCTGGGAAGAAGCACTTTACAATAAAAACCGTATGATTGTTGCTGCAAGGGTAGTGCATTCAGCAGACGTTGTGGAAATCAATACTTACGAACAACTGCGGGAAATAGACAGTGATTCTAATCAGTTGAAAACAGATGCAATTCAGGTGATTTGCAGTGCGCTGGAGGCAAAAGCTGATGAAATAACGGATATTACTGTTTTGAAAAAAGGGATGACAAATCGCTCTTTTCTTTTTACCTGTAAAGGTAAAAAGTATATCATGCGTATTCCAGGAGAAGGGACTGACCAGCTTATTAACCGTCGTCAGGAGGCGGCAGTTTATCAGACTATTGACGGGAAACATATTTGCGATGATATTGCATATATCAATCCGAAAAATGGCTATAAAATCACGGGATTTTTGGAAGGTGCAAGAGTCTGCGATCCTTTGAACTATGAAGATGTCAGGAAGTGTATGAAACGTCTGCATGCGTTCCATGACTTGGAACTGAAAGTAGATCACGAGTTTGATATTTTCGGTCAGATGGAGTTTTACGAAACACTGTGGGAGGGAACACCTTCTGTTTATAAGGATTATGAAAAAACAAAAGCAAATGTTCTGTCGCTGAAACCTTATATCGATGCACATGCCGGAGAAAAAATCCTGACTCATATTGATGCAGTACCGGATAATTTTCTGTTTGTGGAGAAAGAGGGCAAAGAAGAAATCCGATTGATTGACTGGGAGTATGCAGGGATGCAGGATCCTCATGTGGATGTGGCGATGTTCAGTATTTACTCTCTTTACAACAAACGCCAGGTAGATCGCTTGATTGCAACTTATTTTACAGATGGATGTGATGATAAGACCAGAATTAAAATCTATTGCTATATTGCAGCCTGTGGATTGCTGTGGAGTAACTGGTGCGAATATAAGAGAAATCTTGGTGTAGAGTTTGGTGAGTATTCACTTCGACAGTATCGGTATGCAAAAGACTACTATCGAATTGTTCAGGAAGAGTTGAAAAAGCAAAAGGAGAAAAATTAAATGCCAAAAGTAGAAAGAGCCATTATTATGGCGGCGGGCTTAGGAAATCGAATGCACCCGGTGACGCTGACAACACCGAAACCGCTGGTCAAAGTGAATGGTGTCCGAATGATTGACACAGTCATTAATGGTCTGCGTAAAAATGGAGTCTGTGAAATTTATGTTGTTGTTGGATATCTGAAAGAGCAGTTTGCGATACTTGAAAAAGAGTATCCTGATGTTAAGCTCATTGAAAATCCTTACTACGATACCTGTAATAACATTGCATCGCTTTACGTAGCAAGAAATTACATTGAAAATGCAATTATTCTGGATGGTGATCAGATTATTTATAACACGGAAATTCTTGCACCAGAGTTTGAACGTTCTGGATATAACAGTGTTTGGACAGATGGTGAAACGGATGAGTGGCTTCAGACGGTCGAGAATGGTATTGTAACGGCTTGTAGCCGGACAGGGGGAAAAGGTGGTTGGCAGCTGTATAGTATTTCCCGCTGGACTGCAGAGGACGGAAAAAAACTGAAGCATCATCTGGAAATTGAGTTCGAGCAAAAGAAGAACCGACAAATTTACTGGGATGACGTGGCGATGTTCTGTTATCCGGGAGAGTATCAATTGGGTATCCGTCCGATGAATAAGGATGATATTATAGAGGTGGATAATCTGAGCGAGTTAATTGCTCTGGATGCCAGCTACAAAAAATATGTGGAGGAAAAGTAAATGAATACGAAAAAAGAACGCGGGAAAATAGACTGGATGATAACACTGGTGCCTTTGGCAATCGTAATTGCGTTATGTGTTCTATTCTTTTTTGTACCGGAACAATCGAATGCTGTATTGAGCCAGATTCGTTTTTTCTTTGGTGATACCTTTGGTACATATTACTTAGTAATTGGATTAGGGATTTTTATCCTTTCTCTGTATATTGCTGGTTCTAAATATGGTAATATCGTTCTTGGCGAGCAGAATGAGAAGCCTAAGTATTCTTTCTTTGCATGGGGTTCTATGATGTTTACCTGTGGGCTTGCTGCAGATATTCTGTTCTATTCGTTCTCAGAATGGGTATTGTATGCAACTGATCCACATCTGGCAGAGATGGGTAGTATTCAGGATTGGGCAGGCGTATATCCACTGTTCCATTGGAGTTTTATTCCATGGGGATTCTATCTGGTACTGGCCGTTGCATTTGGCTTTATGCTTCATGTAAGAAAAAGAAACCGTCAGAAGTATTCAGAGGCTTGCCGTCCGATCCTTGGAAAGCATACCGATGGCTGGGCAGGTCGCATTATTGACCTGTTAGCTGTGTTTGCACTTCTTGCTGGTACTG
>OLSO01001741.1_pt1 | contig 15399 bp, 8 predicted proteins | sample 1672441 | NCBI WGS metagenome assembly OLSO01 (sample SAMEA3136686, study PRJEB25190) | human gut metagenome | biome: human gut; feature: human-associated habitat; material: faeces | place: Austria | collected 2013 | reverse complement strand
TGATGACTGGCAGATATGGGAGATCGACAGTCTTATCGGAATGTCCAGATACAAAGAAGGTATGGAAGTCTACAAAAAAACAGTCAGGCTGATGTTTGACGAAATGGGGATTTCCCCTTCTCCCAGAATGCTGGAAAGATTTCGTCTTATGGGAGAAAGGACTTCACAGGCAGCAGGTGCCATTGAAGATATCAAATATCGCCTTAAAGAAAAAGAAGCAGAACCTGGCGCATATTATTGTGCCTTCCCCAGCTTTGTAGATGTCTATCACGTATTCAGCCGGATGATGGAAAGGACAGGAATTTCAGTTTTTATTATGCTTTGTACGTTGGATTTTGGTGGGAGGGAAGTAACAGAGGAAGAAGAAAAAGATATGTCGGAATTTCTTCGCCAGTCTATTCAGCATTCTGCACGAAAAGGAGATTTTTATACCAGATATAACCGTTGTCAGTACCTGGTAATGCTTACCGGTATCAGCCAGGAGAACTGTTCTATTGTATCCAACCGGATTGACAAAGATTTTCAGAATCGAACCGGTAATAAGAAAAATGTCCAGATAGATTATTATGTTGCTTCTGTTAGAGAAGTTTGTGATGATGTTTCTCTCCAAAAAGAGAAAAGTTTTTCAAAAAACAGAAGCCTCTGGTCATAAAATAATAAAAAAATATCCCTGAAAGCTGGAATTTTTGTTCAAATTCATCCATAAGAAAGAGGTAAGGAAAGAGCAGAATTGCTATAATAGGTGTAGATTTACAGTAAAGTGAAATAGACGACAGATTATGGGAGCGTAATACACGAAACGATTTACGGATATTATATAGACAGAATTCTTACTGAGGGAACAGAATTGGGAGAAAAAACTAACAAAAGAAAACAGACAGGAACTTTTGTAGTGCATGTCAAACATTGCGAAAACGCCACCTGGCAGGGAGAAGTAACCTGGGCAGAAGCAAACCGCAAGAAACAGTTTCGCAGTGCCCTTGAATTGATGAGACTTATGGATGATGCATTACATACGGAGGAATAAGGATGCAGGAGGCTATCAATATTGCTACACCAAATCTTGTAAATATTTGTATTGACAGCACAGATGGCATAGAAAAAAATGGCAGAATGTATTGCTTTTATCAGGAAGAACCGGTATATTTCAGAAATTCCCATGAACTGATGAAAATGATGGGAGCTTTGATGGATGCCTTGAATTATCCCCAGTCATCAGTAGAACTCCGAACTTACAGTGAAAGGAAGCAATATTCCGGAAATTCCAAAAAATATCTTCATACTCCGGATATGGAAATCTGCCAGAAGATACTGGGACAGAGAGGACAGCTGGATACCATTGCGGTTTATGTCCAGTACCGACAGAGTGCTACCTGGCAGGGCGTGGTGTATCACCTGACAGATGCTTCCCGGGAAGAGTTTTACAGTGAACTGGAATTTCTGAAGATCATCGATCAGGCAGGTATGAATAACAGCTTATAACTTATTATTGTAATTTCATTCTACTTAACTTCATAGACACATGTATACAGAAGCGATCCTCTTACCGGAGGGTCGTTTTTGTATGACTTAGATGGGGGAAGTGCGAAATTCCGATTTTTTTACAAAAATTGTCAAAAAAATGAGTTGCGAAAGAGGTTACGAAACAGTTGAACTGATATAATGACATCAATGAAAACAAAGTGTTTACAAAATTGAAGCTTAAAAGATTAATAAAGGGCAAAGCTACGGTAACGTAGTGACGCAAAGCTATAGGGGTCTTTTTTAAATAAAAGGTCAGCCAGCTGCAGGGATAAAAAAGAATTTCTTTGACCCTGCATTTTTTATTTACAAGTACATCTGTTTTATGAAAAGTGGGAGATGTTAAGCATGAAAAAAAGGAAACATGAAAAGAATTTCATAAGAAACCGATCAGGAGGCATGAAACAGAAATTACCCGGCAGACTCTTAAGTCTCATGTGTGCACTGGTTCTGGTACTTTCCACAGTGTTCCTTGATCTGGGACATATATCTGCATACGCCTTTGGTGATGAGCTTTACCTGGAGACTGAAGCAGAAGAGACAGCAGAGGCCGGTGCAGAGGCTCAGGCAGCAGAGTTGGGAGACGATGAGTCGCAGATAAATACGGAACTGTCGAAGGATATTTCGGAAGATCCGGCTGAGGTATCTGCTGAAGAGGCAGAGGATGCCAGCGAGGCAGACTTCTCTTCCGGAGATAACCTGGATGAGCAGGAGCTCACTACAGAAGAACCGGAGATTTCAGATGACTCTGCAGCAGAGACAATTACATACACTCAGCTGATCAATAATGACACCGTAGAAGTCAGAGCAGAAGCTCCGGCAGGTGCATTACCGGAAGGTGCACAGCTGGTTGTGAAGCAGGTCAGAAACAATACAGAGGATGCTGAAGAAACAGAAAAATACAACACTCTGGACACAAGACTGACAGAACTGCTACAGACAAAAGCACAAAATCTTGAAGGATTCCTTCCATATAATATATCCTTCACAGATTCAGAAGGTAACCCGGCAGAACCTGCTGCAAAAGTTTCTTACAGCTTCCAGTACAAAGAAGCAGCAGCTCCGGAACTGACAGACCCGACCAAAGTCACAGTTTCAGCAGCAGAACTTAAGAAAAACAAAGAAACTTCCGAATATGAGCTGACAGAACTCAAAGCCGAAGAAGATAAAGCGACACTGGAAACAAACGAAAACAGACAGCTTCAGAGAGCAGGTTTTCAGTCAGCAGATACCGCTGTTTTCGCCTTTGTATGGAGAAGCACAACAGAAACAACGGATAATACCGGTAATGAAGGAACTCAGGCAGTTACACCAGTCGGAACTATAGAGATTACAGCAGACGAAGTTAATCTTCGGCAAGCTCCTTCAACAGAAGCCGAAATCCTGGCAGTTACAACAGCAGGTACACAGTTCCCGCTTCTGGAAACAGTAACAGCAGAAGATGAGAGCACATGGTACAAAGTATCTTACACAGCAGATACAGCCGCTTACGTCCGAAGCGACATGGCAATAGTTCTTGATGAAAATCAGGAAGAAGAAGTTCCTGCTGAAGAAGCACCGGCAGAGATCACCAGATATGACTACCAGAGTGATGAAGTAAACGTAAAAGTTACTCTTACCGATCCGGCAGACCTTCCGGATAATGCAGAACTTTCTGTGACACCAGTAGAACTCAGCCAGGAAGCAGAAGAGCAGATTGCAGAAGAAGCAATCAAAGAGAAAAAAGCAATCGAAAACATTCGCTCTTACGATATCAAATTCCTGGTAGATGGCGAAGAAGTTCAGCCGGGAGCTACCGTTAAAGTAGAAGTTTCCTTCCCTGATGAAGAGACAGCACAGGATGCAGCTGTATACCATGTAGATCAGGACGAAAAAGTAGAAAACATGGATGGCAGCATCAACAAAGAAGGAAATGTAGAATTTGAAACCACTCATTTTTCTACTTATGTAATTGTAAATACAAAACAGGGTGATATTACTGTTACAGTGGAGCATTACAATGCAGAGACAAATGAGAAAATATATGCTGATGACGTCTCCAAAACACTTCATGTAGGACAGAAGCTCAATCCTAAAAAAGCAACAAACTGGGAAATCAGTGAAGTGGTTGTCAGCACAGGAAGCGGTTCAGACAGTACATATAGCAATGTAGATGAGATTCAGCTGGCACAGGACGCAACAGTTAAGATTTATTACAAACCTTCAACCGGAACATTCGCCGGAGCACCTACATTCTTTGACTACACAGTAAAAGCCGGAGTGAGTGGTGGAAAAAGTTATTCCATAAATATGGAAGACAACTATACTGATAAAGTCAGTAACAGATTTGCAATGGGCGGTGGTGATAATTACAGCTCCTATGCACAGGGAAAATATAGTTGGACCCAAAATGGCTACAGTGTAAACGGATGGACTAGTCCAAATGGAGCTACGATCACTGGTTTGATGGATGGATTAAATAGTGATGGAAGTGTACGGTTTAAGGACTGTGCAGATCCGGGATTGTTTACGGATTCTGATGTAAAGGTAACAGTTGATAACCGGGAACGTTACCTGAGGCGCGTCTACAGGAATTACACGCTCGACTTTACAAGAACCGGCGATACTTATCAGTTATCCGGAATTAAAGATGGAAATGGTAGCAGCGTAACAGGAAATTATAATGGAACTACAGGATATAATTTCTTCCCATTAGACAATGTAAGTGTAAATTATGAAAGCGCCAGGACAAATGTTGTATCAGGGGAAACATCAGATAAAAATGTAGTAGCAGGCAATCATAATTACTACTTTGGAATGAGATATGACATCGAATTCTCGGTTGGAAATTATGTAGGACCTTTAAATTATACGTTTAAAGGTGATGACGATATGTGGGTAATCCTCGATGGGAAAAAAGTTGTCATTGATCTTGGTGGTATACACAATGCAGTAGAAGGTTCTGTCGATTTGTGGAAGCACTTAAGTAAGGGAGACACAACAACTCACACCCTGACAGTTCTTTACCTGGAACGAGGTGCTGGAGCATCTAACTGCTACATGAACTTCACTCTTCCAAATGCAACAATCTCACAGGTTACCACAGATCCACTTGGAACATTAACATTCCAGAAAGTAAATAAAGATTCTGAACCACTGGAGGGAGCAACATTCGGTCTTTACACAGATCAGGAATGCACAACATTAGTTGCAACAGCAAGTTCCAATGCAGAAGGAAATGTAACATTTAATAAACTTCGCGAAGGAACTTATTATCTGAAAGAAATTCAGGCACCGGATGGATATGTTACTTCAGGCAATGTATGGACAGTGGAAGCAAAGAAGACAGGTGACACAGAAGTTACAGTTACACTGAAAGACAGCGCAGGAGAGACGGTAAAAGAGCCGAAAAAAATCTTAAATGAAAAACCACAAGAAGTTATCAAATCCAGTATGGAATTTAATAAAACAGCTAAAGTAAAAGACTGGAATAAGAGAACATACGATATTGATATCACAGCTTCTTCAACAAGTACCAGTACAAGTGACATAACAAAAAAAGTAGTAGCAGATGTTATGCTTGTGTTGGATGTGTCTGGTTCAATGGATGACTCAACATATAAATACACATATGTTGCCAACAATACAGATGCTGGAAGAAAGAATTTAAATACCCGGAAAACTTATTATATAGAAGTAGACGGTTCTTACCAGAGTCTGTGGTATTATGAAGGTTATTGGTATGTTGGAAATAACTGGAATTCTGCAACTGATTCAAAATACAGTAATTGTAAAATTTATTCAAGAGACACACAGAAAAAGCTTAAAGCCTTGCAGGATGCTGTAAATCAGTTTATAACAGACACAGCAGCAAAATCACCGGACAGTAAGATTGGCATTACGGCATTTAGCAGTTCTGGATATGGAGATCATGGAAAAAATAAAGAATTACTGAAAGTTGGAGATAATAAGGAAGTACTGCAAGATTTTGTTAATAAACTAGAGGCCAAGGGTGGTACAGATCCAGTAGTGGGACTTTCAGATGCAAAGAAGAAATTAGATGCAGCAGCATCAGATAAAAAACCTAAATATGTAATTCTGTTTACAGATGGTGAACCAACTGGTGGAGGGAATACATGGAACACTACAGCACAACGAAATGCAGAATCAAAAGCATTGGAGTTAAGAGAAGCTGGTTATACCGTGTACACCATTGGATTCGCACTTGGTGATAAGGCGGCAAAATTCCTTGCAGGTGATGGAACAACCGATTACCCGGGAATTGCATCTCCGGGATGTGCCAAAACTGCTGATACAGCAACATCACTTGGCGAAATCTTCAAAGAAATTCAGCAGACAATTACCGACAACATAGATCTTACAGGAGTCAGGATCAAAGACGTAATTGACCCCAGGTTTGAAATCCTTGGTGATAATGGGCAGCCGATTACAACAGACAACGTAGGTAATGGAGTAAAATTAAAGAATGGTGGAACTGTAAAATTTGATGATGCCGGAAATCAGTACATTGAATGGACAGAGCAAACGATCCCTAATAAGGTAAGAGGTGAGTGGAAACACAAAATCACAGTAAAAGCAAAAGATAATTACATTGGTGGAAACAACGTAACAACCAATGCCCCAGGCTCAATGATTGATACAGGATACGAACAGGTTGATTTACCGTTCCCGGCAGTCAATGTCAAAGTAAATATGGAAGTGGCAAACAAAACCGTTACCATATACAAAGGCGATCAGACTCCGACAGAATCTGAAATCCTGAATCAGTTGTTTGACAAAACAAACACAACAACATCTTATGATGATGTTAAAGTAGATGCAACTAAGGTAACAGTTAAGTGGTACAGAGATAAAGGATGTACAGACGAAATCAAAAATCCTGATATGGAACATCTGGTTGATCATCCAGCAGCTACCACAGAGTATTACATCAAAGTAACCTACGACGCAGGGAAACCGACAACTGAAAGTAACGGTAATACCGATGGAAACTTTGCAGGAACAGAAACAGGAGATACATATATTGCATCTGCAACAAATGTAGACGACAGAGACAAAGAAACAAAACGTACCTATGGTGTTTACAAAGTCGAAGTTAAATCCGGTGAGATCGGAATCACCAAGAATCTGGTGGATCAGGATAATAAACCTGTTATTTCAACAGAAGATCAGGAGTTTACTTTCAAAGTAACAAAGAAATCTAAGGATGGTGATGTAGATGAAAAGTTCACACCAGTGGAAGTGAAGATCACAGTTCCGGCAGGACAGACTACAGCCAGCCTTACAGATGTAACTAAACTTACAAATCTTTCCCGGGGAATCTACGAAGTAGAAGAAATCAAGGTTCCAAAGGAATACAAAACAGCAGGTGCTGATGTCATAGTGAAAAATAATCAGACAGCAGGTACCGACTGTAAGTATTCAACAGCGGATGACAATTCTTATAAAGTGACATTTAAACTTGGTTATAAGATGGACAACAGCGCAACTGACACAGATGTAATCAAGGTAGGAAATGATGCGAACGGTAAGAAATGTTACACCTATGATGAGAAAGATGGCGGAGTGAAAGGTCTTGTAGCATACAACAATACGTTAGTCACCACAGACCTGGATCTGAAGAAAGTTGATAAAGATGGTACGAATAATCTTACCGGAGCCAGATTTAAACTTGAGAAATGGGAAGTAGCCGAGGGCGAAAACGAAGACGAAGACAGCTGGAAATCAGTAAGTGATGCTTATGACAGTATTACAGTAGACAATGGTAGGGATGCCAGAGAACTTCTGAATTTACTGGCAGGCAGATACAGACTTACAGAAATTGAAGCACCGAAAGGTTACAGCTTACTTGGCGCAAGCATTTACTTCAAAGTAGAAGATGGTAAGGTTACACTTACCAATGAAAATGGAACTAATAAAGAAGCAACACAGACCATGTGGACACTGGATGAAGGCGATCTGGTATTAACAATCAAAAATACCGAACTCTACTCCCTTCCAAGCTCCGGTGGACCTGGAATTTATGGGTTTACAATCAGTGGCGTGGCGTTTATTACAGCTGCACTCCTGTTGTTTATAAACAATAAACGAAAGGAGGACAAAGCAAGATTCGGAAGCACCCATTGATTGAAAGGCAGCTCTTATCTAAGAGCTGCCGGAGGGAGAAAAACCAGAAAGAAAATGTTAGGAGGATGACAGAATGAAAAAATATTTTAAAAAGATTAGCGCATTATTAATGGCAGCGATCATGGTGCTGACTATGTGCGCAACCGTATTCGCAGCAGATGAAGGGACAACTACAACCGAATCTGGTCATGCGACTGTTAAAAATGTAGAAAATGGATCTAATGTTAAAGTAAAAGCATATAAAATTGTTAAGTACAATGCAAATGGTTCATACGAATCAATAGTAAGCGGAAAACCGGCAGATCCATCTAACCCGACACCTACTGAAATTCAGGATCTGTCTGTAAATGAAACTATTCTTGGTGGTACTCAAGTTGAATTCCAGAGACCGTCTGGTGAGGGAGATTTTACTTATGAATTCACAGAAGCTGGTATGTGGCTGGTTATTGTAGAAGGTTCTACACAGTATTTATATAACCCGGCAGTTATCAGTGTTGAGCAGACTCCAAATGGATTTAAATACGGAACACTTGATCAGTCAGGAGAAATGGTAGAAAATGGCGTTACTTACATGAAGAAGTCTGAAGCTACTATTACAAAAAAAGCTTTAACTCCTGAGGTTAAAGGTGTTCAGTATGGTGATATCATTCAGTTTGAAATTGAAGCAGATATTCCAAACTATAAAACAACCGAACAGAATATTAAGTATACAATCAATGATACACTGAATGGTTTAACACTTGTTGTAGACAAAGATCATGAAGTAAAAGCAACTGTAGCAGGAAAGGCTGATGATACTTTAACAGCAGCTGTTAATGCAGCAGTATTGAATGGCGCAACAGAATTTACTGTAAATAGTGAAACTCCAGCACCGCTTGGTGATGGATGGATTCTTGCACATAAAGGACAGAAGATTACAATCACATATTACGCAAAAGTTACAAATGCAAAATATTCTGTAGATTTGAATACTAACACAGCAAAACTTGAGTATTCTGCAAATAATAATACTCACAGTAAAACAGATGTAACTAAACATTATACATTTGGTATTGATACAACTATTAAAGGAAGAGCAGGTGAGGGAACACCAAGTAAAACTGGTGAATTTATCAAGATTAACACCGATGGTGGAGTTAGCTATAATGAAACAACAGGTGAAGTTACAAAGACTGAAAAGACAGAACTTCTTAACGGTGCTGAATTCCAGCTTCATATCGGAAGCGCTACAGGAGATTTATTTACAAATGCAAGCGGAAAAAGCACATTTGTAACAGATAAAGACGGTAGACTTGAAATCAATGGACTTGACAGTGATGTTGAATATTACTTAGTGGAAACAAAGGCTCCTACAGGTTACAAACTTCTTGCAACTGCAATTAAGGTTAAGATTACAGCTTCCTTTGCAGAAGATGTTCTTACCGGATACACAGTAGATATCAATGGCGCAGAAACACATTACACTTATAACGAAAAGGATGGAGTTACAACACTTGTAAATGATGCAGATCACCCAAGTAATCCATTCGGATTTGAAAATACCAAACTCGGTGAACTTCCATCCACAGGTGGTATGGGTACATATCTCTTCACAATCGTAGGTGTTGTACTTATGGCTTGCGCAGCTGGTGCATTCTTCATGAGCCGCAAAAAAACTCAGGAATAAGAAACATCTGATTTAAGTAACAGAAGCAAAGCAGTAAAATAACCTGACATTTACATCCGGTCTCTTCGGAGACCGGATGATAAATAATAACAAAAACAACAGTATGGAGAAACCTATGAGAAAGAATCGCAAAAAATATATCGGATTTATTTTATTGTTTCTGGTAGGTCTGTCCATACTGCTGTATCCTACAGTCAGTAACTTATGGAACAAGTACAGAGACAGTCAGCTGATCAGCAAATACAGCAGCAGTGTTTCTTCTGATAATAACTCAGAGAAACTGCAGGAAATGTGGAAAGCAGCAGAGGAATATAACAAACAGATCAAGCAGGAAAGTGTTCCTGATGCATTTTCTGTAAGAGATGGTCAGACAGATCCTGTTTATGAATCCCTTCTGAACCTTAACGGAGATAGCATGATGGGATATGTGGAGATTCCGGTGATCGGAGAATCTATCCCCATCTATCATTACACTACAGAAGAATCTCTGGAGAAAGGTGCAGGTCATCTGTTTGGAAGCAGTCTTCCGGTAGGAGGACCGGACACTCACTGTATTATTTCCGCACACAGAGGACTTCCCAGTGCAAAACTTTTTACAGATCTGAATCTTGTAAAAGAAGGTGATGTTTTTTATCTTCATGTACTGGATCAGGTTCTTGCCTATGAAGTAGATCAGATCCAGACAGTTCTTCCGGAGGAGACATCCTCTCTGGCAATCACAGAAGGCGAAGATTATGTGACCCTGGTAACCTGTACACCATATGCAGTAAACACTCACCGAATTCTTGTACGTGGGCATCGTACCACTTACGAAGAAGCCAAAGAAATCGAAAAGACAGAACAGAAAGTATCCGGATTTGGTAATCCAAGCCTGCTAATGCTGGCACTCTGTGTTATAATTGGAATTGTAATTGCGGTTGTGATCGTCACAGCGATGAACCGCATGGGAAACAGGAAACACAGGAAATAGCTTATGAAAAAAAGAACTAAGAAAAAAGGTTCAATATTTGTCAATATATTTATCATACTGATCTTTCTGGTGGGTGCAGGTATTTTTGCATATCCTACCATCAGTGATATGTGGAACCAGTACCGCAATGCACAGCTGGTCAGTAAATATGATACGTCAGTCAGCAATCTGTCAGAAGACCAATACGAGAAGCTCTGGCAGGAAGCTCAGGAATATAATGATCATCATGAAGTAAACACAGTCCTGGATGCTTTTGATGAAAATGATGAGTATGTACTCAGCCATCCATATGACCAGGTTCTTGATCCTAACGGTGACGGTCTTATGGGAAGTATTGAGATACCGAAGATAAAGGTAATTCTTGCGATCTACCATGGACTTGGTACCGACGTACTGGAAAAGGGTGTTGGTCATGTGGAAGGCACCAGCCTTCCTATAGGCGGCGAAGGTACTCATGCAGTTCTGGCAGGACATCGTGGACTTCCCAGTGCCAAGATTTTTACAGACCTTGACCAGATGGAAAAAGGAGATATTTTTCTTATCCATGTGCTGGGCAAGACACTGGCTTACAAAGTAGATCAGATCAAGACAGTTTTGCCGGAGGAAACCAGTGAACTGGATATCATTCCGGGAGAGGATCATGTAACACTGGTAACCTGTACTCCTTATGGAGTGAATACACACAGACTTCTTATCCGGGGAATCCGTACAGATTATGTAGAAGAAGAAACAACAGACGAAACACCGGCACAGATGTTGGCCAAGGTAGATCCGAAGATGGTAGCTGCGGCTGGTCTGGTAGCACTTGTGATCCTTGTCGTGATCATTTATCTGGTGGTTCGCCACAAAAATAAAAAGAACAGTAAAAAAGAAGCGTAATTGTAAATTGCAGAATCAACAAGGAGGCCGATAGTGGTGAGACAATGGAAAAAGAAATTAAAATATTGGAATAAACTGCTTGCCTGCCTGGGAGCTGTACTCATGCTGATCGGATGCCTTCCGGGAAAAGTTCAGGCAGACAATTATCTTCCTGATGAGAAGGGAAGTTTTGAACTGACTCTTCAGGAAGCAGATGCAGATGGAAATCAGACTCCACTGGCGAATGTAGGGCTGAGGCTTTATAAAGTAAGCAGTGTGGAATATGACGGAAATGTTCATTTTGTCATTGACAGTGCTCTGGCTTCTACAGGAATTGATTTTGATGCACTGGATGGTTCCGCTGCCAGTGTATGGCTGGAAACAGCAGAGACACTTTCCAAGGCTGTAGAGAAGGCTGGTATAACTTATCAGGAACAGACTTCTGATGCACAGGGTAAAGTAGTCTACAATAACCTGGAACAGGGTATGTACCTGATCGTTCAGAGCGATCCGAATGGTAAGGTTTCTGTTGCACCGATGCTTCTTTCCGTTCCTTTTGCACAGGAAGGCACAGGCTGGACTTATCAGGTGCAGGCTTATCCGAAATGTGCGTCCAATACTGCTGAGACAGGAATTAATGTAACAAAGAGACTTTATTTCATTGACACACAGAATGATTATGCGATCGTTCCTGTAAGTGCAAAAGATGCTACATACAAAGTCGGCATTTTCCTTGATAAAGAAGGGACGATTCCTTTCCGCAGTGATTATATGAAAGATATTCACATCGAGAATGCAGAGACTGGAGATATCTCTTACGCAAATATTCCAGATGGCACTTATTATATTTTTGAGCTTGATGAGAATGGTAATCCAATGGCAATGAATGATGCCATAGAAATGAAAGATGGTAAGCTGTTCTACTACAATGTTACTGACAGTTCTGAAAATGAAAATAATACGGCTGTGGTAAACCAGACTTCCACACCCCGGACAGTTTCTTATGTAAACAACTATTACTATGATCTGCCGGATGGATTTTCCCTTCGTGCCCGTATCAAGATCACCAAGAAGGTGCTGGTCAACGGTCAGCAGAAGACAGTGGACGATACCTTCTATGCAGGTGTCTTTACTCAGGACAGTAATGGTGATCTGACACTGATCAAGAATGTGGAACTGATACAGAATGATACTGTGAAAACTGAGATCCCGCTTGCTGAAAACGAAGAACCGGATAAGGTAACTTTTGTGATCAAAGAAACGGATAAAGACGGTAATATCCTTGACCCGGATGAATTCCCATACGAGATCAGTGGTGAAGGTAATCTGGAAGTCACAAGAAAAGGACAGTATAAGGGTTCCATTACTCTGACCAACAGCAAAGATACTGCCACTCCGACAGTGACTAAGACTCCGTCTGAAACCAATACACCAACACCGGCACCTGGCAACAGTAATAACGGTGGAAATCAACCAGGTTCACATGGCAGCAATAGTACTTCACAGCATCCTGTTAAGACAGGCGATAATACCAACATCGCAATCTGGGTAGTGCTTCTTGCAGCAGCAGTTGTGATCATCGGATTTATTGGTTACAGATCCAGAAAGAGAAAGAAATAACAAGTTAAAAAAGGACCCCTGATTCAGGTCAGGGGTTCTTTTGATGTCAATTTAATGGGGTCAGACCCCATTAAATTTTTATAAACTCATGCCGAATAAATGTAGATTTTGGCATTTTTGTCGACAGTCTGAAGGATTTTAATCATATTGGCTTCGCTTACAGCGATGCAGCCGCCGGTATATGGAGAGAAGCCGGTGCAATGCAGGAAGATTGCGGATCCTTTTTTGTAGATGCCCTCTTTATTATAATCCAGAGCCAGTGCGTAATTATAATGGGGCGTATAATTGATCAGATGCTCTCCAGAACAATTGTGTTTCTTTTTGCGGACATCAACCATCTGATTGTACCATGTTTTATCGCCACACCAGTACAGATAAGGGTTCAGTTTCTGGTATTTAATCTTACTGCCAGGGTTGGTTTTGATCCCGAATGCTCTGGTGAAACCAAAGGTTCCTGTTGGAGTTTTGGCATCACCTTCCCGGACTTTATTAATCCCATTGCGTCCCACATATCCCTGACATCTCATGATCTGTTTAAAGGTGTTGTTAACTTTATTATAAAGAATCACCTGGGCTCTTGTGCCACCCTGATATTGTACAAAAATCAGCTGGTTTACAGATGGATCGGTTTCATACTTATCCAGAAGTTTATTCCATTTGTTTTTAACCAAGGTCGCAAAGCCTTTAGAACTAAAACAGTAGATTCTGCCATCTACAGTAGCTGTTCTGTTTTTGTACATGACACAGTTTTTGTCGAAATAGTACAGATGGTTTTTGATGGTCATCCAGCCCTTCTGTGCGCGGGCTCTCTTAAAGTAGTAGCTTTTTCCCTTTACGGTTTTAAATCCATTGTCATAACGGTAGCCGGTTTGGGGATCAAAGTAATACAGATGTTTTCTGTGTTTCACAAGGCCTACGTACATATATCCGTTGGTTTGGTTAAAATATCGAGAACCTATGTTGTTCTTTACTTCTCCTTTTATCATAGAGCCGTCCTGTTTGGAGAAGTAGCGTCTGTCACCTGCCTTGTTTTTCAGCCATCCGGTGTGCATAACGCCGGTCTTGCCATTCAGGTAATAAGTTTTTCCATCTAAGTTCAGAAAGCCTTTGTAGATCTTTCCGTTTTTGTAGTAATAAGTCTTGCCCTGTCTCGTTACCCAGCCATTTTTGACTGCTGCCTGAGTCTGTACAGTTGTTCCTGCAAAAAGTACCAGCAGTAACAATATGGCCAGAATGCATAATTTTTTTCTTCTCATACAGAATCCCTCTTTCTTATTTGGTTTTATATGAATGTTTTTATTGGTTTGTTAGCACACCGACAGTATAGCATAGATGCGGTGGAGAAGTAAATGATGGCATTTTACGATGTGAGTTTATAAAAATTTAATGGGGTCAGACCCCATTAAATTTGAGTTTATAAAAATTTAATGGGGTCAGACCCCATTAAATTTTTATAAATCCCATTAAATTTTTATAAACTCAACCCCATAAACCATCCAAAATTAACTTGACGTACCGTTTTTCCTGAGAGTAAAATATTCTAACAAGAGATTTTATAACAACAGGAGGTCAATAACATGGAAAAATCTACTGTTTATTTTACAGACTTTCGTTGTCCGGTTGGAACCAGCCGGCTGGACAAATTGAAAAAGCTCTGCATTGCAGCAGGCATTAAAGATATGGATATGGAAGGTAAGTTTGTTGCCATCAAGATGCACTTTGGAGAACTGGGAAATATGGCTTTCCTTCGCCCGAATTATGCTAAGGTTGTGGCAGACCTCTGTAAGGAACAGGGCGGTAAACCTTTCCTGACAGACTGTAACACACTGTATCCAGGCAGCAGAAAGAATGCACTGGATCATCTGGACTGTGCTGCTCTGAACGGATTTAACACCATCACTACAGGCTGTCATGTGATCATCGGCGACGGACTTCGTGGAACAGACGAGGTGGAAGTGCCGGTAGTAAACGGTGAATACTGTAAGACAGCCCTCATCGGTCATGCGATCATGGATGCAGACATTTTTATCAGTCTGACGCATTTCAAAGGTCATGAAACTACCGGATTTGGAGGAGCACTTAAGAATATCGGTATGGGCTGCGGCAGTCGTGCAGGCAAAATGCAGCAGCATGCAAGTGGCAAGCCGGCAGTAAACGAAGAGCTTTGTCGTGGATGCCAGCGTTGTGCAAAAGAATGCGGCAGTGATGCCTTTACTTATGTAAACAAAAAAGCAGTCATAGATTATGATAAATGTAAAGGCTGCGGACGTTGTATCGGTGCCTGTGGTTTTGACGCTATCTACAATCCCAACAACAGTGCCAATGAGCTTCTGGACCGTAAAATGGCAGAATATGCACAGGCTGTCTGTCATGGACGTCCATGTTTCCATGTATCTCTGGTACAGGATATCAGCCCTAACTGTGACTGCCATGGAGAAAATGACGCAGCAATTCTTCCGGATATCGGAATGTTTGCAAGTTTTGACCCGGTTGCACTGGATCAGGCATGTGCAGATGCCTGCCTGAAAGCAACACCGATTGCAGACAGTCAGCTCGGAGAACATCTGGCAGAGCCTGGATGGCATTGTCACCATGACCATTTCAAAGATTCCAATCCAAACATCGAATGGAAGGCAAC
>OLSO01001739.1_pt1 | contig 15403 bp, 15 predicted proteins | sample 1672441 | NCBI WGS metagenome assembly OLSO01 (sample SAMEA3136686, study PRJEB25190) | human gut metagenome | biome: human gut; feature: human-associated habitat; material: faeces | place: Austria | collected 2013 | reverse complement strand
TTCCCAAAAGTGCTATACTTTTATTATGGAAAGCAAAAATTTTGACTATAAAAAACTAAAAAAAATTCTAGATAAAGAGAACATATCGGTTGAACAGTTAGCTAAATTGACTGGTAAAACAAAGAAGGCTGTAAGACCATGGTTGAATGGAACTACTACACCTCATAAGAGTAGTTTAGAGAAGATTTTAAAGGTATTGCATATAACTGAGGAGAGTATATCTAAGGATGGGGTATCGATGAAAAATATGCAGTATGAGGTTATTTCAGAAACTTTAGATTATTTATTTTCATATTTCTTACCATTTTTTGCCTATTTTTCTAAAAATAACGAGAATTATCAAATCAAACAGCGTATGAATAGATTAAACACATTAAGTAAATTACATGATGATTCTATACAGTACAGAAGCTCCAAACTGCTATTTGATAAAAAAATTACATTGGATAAACAGCTATTTTCTATCATTGAACAAATAAAAGATTATGTTGAGCAGGAGCAATTTCCATGGGAAGATATGAAGAAAATTTCAGAGGATATGATTTATTCCCTTGCCTTAGAAAAAATAAAAGAGAAAGATGAGAACATAGACTCGTATTCATTATATAGACAAACTTGCATTAAAAGTATTCAGCTAATTGAAGAAAGCTTCAAAAGATCTAGTACACTTTTGAGAATGCTGGGTGAGAGAACAATGACAGATTATTCAAACGAATTACTATATGATAATCAGGCGTTATTAGATAAACATATTGTTGATTCGCATATGGGGATTGTTGCAAATATGTTTTTGTCTAATAAGAAATTGATGAGTGATATTTTTGTGAATGAGTTAGACAAGTATTTCTATTTTTCAGAATATTATCTACAGATGTATGAATGGAATAAGAGTGATTCCTCTGCTACAAATTTACCTATTCCAAGTGATGAATTTGTTATTTATTTGAAATGGAAGATTTACAATATAAGTGATGAAGAATATGCTAAACTAATGTTAGAATCAATTGATCGAAAAATACTTTCTAAATTTGATTTTGATTATGACATTAATACGATTATAATTGAAATTTTTGATAGCTTGATTCCGTTAATGATATATGAATCCCGATTGGTATGTTTGGCATATATAAAAGAGCATAAATTAAATTATTCTTTAGAGCTGTTATGTATTTTCGAAGAGCTACCAATCCAATGGACAAAATGAGAAGGAAAACGAAATTAGAATGCAAATAGTTTTGTAGAAAATTTTGTAAATATGGTGTCAGACTTATTAATGCCTATCAAGCATTATAAGTAAAGGATTAATATAATATTCGAGAAGCATCTATATGATATATATATTTATTGAAGATCAAAGTTTAATTTTGATAGTATTTCAGGGATAGAAAATTTTCAAAAACTTGTAGATGTATTAAGAAGTAAGGGGGAAGAGAGAGGTATGGAAATGGAACAAAAACGTGAGCAATTTAATCAGTTGATAGAGAAATTTTATGAACGAAATATAGTTAATGATAAAACTGATGAAGAGTATCTTGAAAATTTTAGATTACGGGTAGGAAAATTTTTATCTCAAAAACCTCTCAAAGAAAATCCAGAAGTTAAAGAGATAATATTTAACTGCTTAAAAGATGATTATCTATATTATTCAGAAAAGCATATTGCGGCAATTCTAAAAGCTTTCCACGAAAAGTTAAGTAAGGATCTGTTAGATAAAGGAGTGAGTATAAGTGATTGTTGTTTTATTGATATATTGAATAAGAGGACGGAGAAGAATAACAGTTCAAATGTACTAGTTAATCAGTATCTGAATGAAAACTATCTTCCTAATAACTACAGTAAACATTTCAGTACGATGGTGAATATTGAATTGAAAAACGAGAGACATAATAATGGGTCGAAGAACTATAGTTACTATACAGAAGATATTTATAAAATTGAGAAGGAAAATGAAATTGCAGTTATAAGAAGTGTATTGAAAGATAAAAAATATTTGATAATGATAGATGATTACTCAGGGACCGGGAGTACAATCAAAGATTTTATAAAAATACTAAAGAAATATATTGCTTAAATGAGATTAGTATAAATACTAAATTATTAGATTTTTTAGCTAGAAATGATATTGTAGTACATTTTTTTAACTACTTTGAAGGATATAGTGGAACTTTTTATCCTAGAAATAAATATAATAGTGGAAAATTACTTGTTAAACAAGTTGAAAAATATGAAAATAGTGAAGAGAGATTAAAAATAGCCAAGTCTATTGTAAACGGAATTGGAGTTAATATTTCTGAAATTTTGTATCATTACTATAGACATGAAAAATTTGAGGTAAAAGAAGTAATAGATTGGATAAGAAAAGATGCTTTTAAACAAATTGAAAATGCTAAAGGCATTCAACAAGTTATGGCAGTTGAAGGTGAAATTTGGCAGAGGTTTTATTCTACCTTCAAATACTTTTTACCAGAAGATTTTATAATGAATAAAAGAGTTAAGAGACCACCAGATAACCCGATAAATTCTTTAATTTCATTTGGAAATTCAGTTTTATATGCTAAGACAATAAATTCTATTTATAGAACACATTTAGATCAAAGAATTAGTTTTTTACATGAACCATCAGAGGGAAGATTTTCGCTTAGTTTAGATATTAGTGAGGCATTTAAGCCAATATTAGTATATAAGACTATTTTTGATTTAGTGAATAAGAAAAAACTTCAAGTAACAAAGCATTTCGATAAAAAATACAATTATTGTCTTTTAAATGAAGAAGGAAGAAAAATATTTATAGAAGCTTTTGAAAAGAGAATAGAATCAGTATTTATGCATCCAACATTAAAGAGAAAGGTATCATATAGAACTGCAATAAAATTAGATTGTTATAAACTTATAAAAAATATATTGGAAGATAAAGAATTTATACCATTTAATTGTAAGGAGAATTTATAATGAGTAAAAAATTAAACTATAATTATGTATTTGTATTTTATGATGTTGGAGAAAAACGTGTGCAAAAGGTTTTTAAAGTTTGTAAAAAATACTTATCACATTTTCAAAAATCGGTATTTAGAGGGGAGATGAATCCATCTAAGCTGATAAGATTTAAAACTGATTTAAACAAAGTAATAGATAAAAATGAAGATTTTATATGTATAATTAAGTTGATAAATGGAAATGTTTTTGGAGAAGAAGTATTAGGTTCAAAGGGTAATAATACAGGAGAAGATTTAATAATTTAAAAACTTGTTATAAAAATATATGTATAAAATAATCCAAAAAATAAAGAGGACTGCTCCCAGTCCCCTAAAATTATCTTCCAGATCTCCAATTTATCATAACATCATCACATTCATACATAACCTCATCAACTATACAGCCTGCAGGTTCTGCAAATAGAGCTGGTGCAAATTCTGGATATTCGTATATTGCATATATACATCCAAGCCATAAGTTCGAGCTTAGATACATCCAAGTGTAGTCTCTCTCTAAGCTAGAAACTAGATTTTGGACTGCTATTTTGTCGTAAGTCTCTAAAATATCGGCGTTTGGTGTGCCTGCTATTTCGTGTACTCTGTTTGCAATTTGCAATTTACCGAACTCTTCCATCCATTTATCCGCTTTTATAAGTTGTTTATTCGTTATAAGACAGTGAAGATGATATTTTAAATCTTCAATTAGATTGTAGTAGTATAAGATATTCTTTTTAAGATCGTCTGAATACCTTCTAATATCACAATTAAGTCGATTTAGTTTTTTATCAAATACGTTTTTATTCATAAAATCTTGGAAATCTTGATAAGTAGATGCACTGAAATCAGTATATTTAAACGATTGTTGGACAATATGCCAAATTGCGTTTTTCGCATCTTCACTCAACAAGTGTTCTGTATTATTTTCTAAATCAGCTTTATCTTCTTCATAATAACTAGATTCTGAAGTTTCTATTTCAGAAGGCTCATCGACAGACACATTAACAGTATTGACAGTGTCTACATGTCCTTCAGACTCATCATATTCTCCAGTTTCAGCTATTTCAAAATCTTCTTCAATTAGGTCGAAGTCTTCGTATTTTTTAATGACTGAATCAGCTACAACAAGTTCGTCGTCATCTTCTAAAAATGCAAAGCTATTTTCAACTATTTCGTCTTCTTCACATTTTTGAAGTATAGAAGGTGCCTCTTTGTTTATATAAGTCTCGCTTGCGTAAGTTTGTGAGTAAGTCTCGTTAAACGTATCTTCAAATGTATCTTCTACAGTTTGTGTACTCGTCTCAAACACTTTCACTTCTGCTAATTTCACAACTTCGGCAACTTTCACCTCTGCTACTTGAACAGCCTCAACAGCTTTTTCTTCATAAACTTCTTCACATAAATATTTCTCAGTTGTATCTAATGAATCAACTTTATTTTCAAAATCTATTTCACAAGATTGTGTTTCATAAACTTCTTCAAAATCATCTTCTAAATTAGTGTTAGCAGTTTCTGTTTCATAAAAATCGTATGTATTTTCTTTGTAGATATCTTTATAAGTATCTTCTTTGAAATCGTCTTTTGAAACTTCTGTCTCTACTATTCTTTCTTTATAAACTTCTTCAAAAATCTCCTCAAAAGCGTTTGATGTGCTTATTTCTTCTGCAACTTCTTTTACAATTTCACGTACTGGTTCACAAGGTTTCTCTTCTGCTTTATAAGAAGAATCGTAAGAATCATAAGATTTCGCATTTTGGATATTTCTTTTGTTTGAGTTTGAAGTAGATGATTTTAGCGAGAAGAAATGTGCAGTCCAGTTTTCACAACATTTGTTGATTTCGTCTACAACAACTTCTGACGAGCTGTCGAATAAATCATGTCCAAAGTGTGGTTTTTCATAAATCGCACTTACACAACCAAGCAGTAAACTCGAATTTATATACATCCAAGTGTAGTCGCTTTCTAATCTACGTATTAAATCATCTCCATATATGTACTTATAATCGTCTAATATGTCGCTATTTTTAGCCTCATAAATATTGTGTATAAGGTTTTTTCTCTGCATATCAGAGAATATATCCATCCACTCATCTACACTAAGCAATCTTCTATGTGTTAAAATCGAGCAAATATGGTCGTTTAAATCATCCATAAGGTTGTAATAATAAACTATGTCTTTTTTTAGCATATCAGTATATACGATATTGTCGCCACATGCACGATTTAGCTTTTTCTCAAACACATCATTTTTAAGTAAATCTTTTAAATCCTCGAAAGTCATGGTGTTTAAGCCTGTATTTCTGTAAGAATAATCTGCAATAGAAGGAATAACTCTCTTTGCGCTGTTAGTTAAAAGTTCTGTGTTTTGAGAGGGTTTTTCAGAAGTCTTGTTAGAAGATAAAGATGAAAATAAATCTTTAAAAAAACTCATTAATGTTTCCTCCTCAATATATTAAACCCGTCCAAATTTGGATGAGCCTTTTATATTGTATCACAAACTGAGGAGAATGAAGAGAGGGGAGTTTACAAACTTGCGTAATTTTTTTATAACACATACTACAAGACTGTAGATTATGCTTCTACAGCCTTTTTATATAATAAACTTTAATGCTGATTTTATATAGACACTACATCACTAAGGTTTAAGATTAACATATATAGACAGCGACATCACTTCTATCTGAGCAATAAGTATAATTATCTGAAACTTGTGTATTATACCTATAAACTATCTGAGATATATTATAAATTGGATTTATAAAGCAATTATTTACAACAGCATCAAAACAAATGGTTTTGACTTCACAAGGGCTAAACACTCCCAAATCTATACAATATATATCAAAGTAATAAGGGAGTTGTACATTATTTATAATCAGACTTCCTAAAATAAAGGAAGCCGATTTAGATAAATTATTGTATAAAAAAACACGAGAAGAATTACCTATTATAGTATTTGTATTATTGGATATAGCTACTGAAAATCTTATAATATCTCCTATACAAGTTGTGTACCTATCTGCACAGCTTGCAATAGATAAAGCACATTTAGCCATGCAAGAACATGATGCTATTGAAAGTCTATTTAAACTTATATCGTCTACTGCATAATACATAGAAACTGGGCTACAAATACATATTGAAATACAAGAATTACAACATGTATTAAATTTTATGCTGACTTGTTGCCATATTGGTAAATGTGAATTAGTAGATATTTGTTCATAATCACTATATAAGGTGCAACAGTCGTTTAACCCATTTATACATACACTTACTTTTGAATTTATCTGGTTTGGACTTTTATCTATATTTGCTATCCAAAATGAAAATAAATAAGTCGTATTTTCATTAAGATTATTTACAATAGTTGAAAATGATGCATTGTTTGACCCATCTCCACCTACAATTTGCATCAGTCCTGTTTCTGTGCTTGTTGAATGATCAGATAACCTCCACCAGTTATAATCATCACTATATGGAGAGATTGTATTTCCAATCGTATAATATCCTCTAAAAAGCTCGTTTGTCTGCTTAGTAAACTTAAAACAAGAAGTAATATTGTCATTTGGATATGGATTATTACTAGGTCCACTGTCAGGGCTACTTCCTTGTGAAACTTCACCAAATGTCCCATTACTAGCAACCTTAATCAAATTGTCGGGATATACAATTAGACAATTTTCTAGCGTTTGGGTGAGATATATAGCCGGCCCTATTAAAAAATCCGCCTCATATACATCTACAGTAGAAGTTACAGTTAGATTTACAGTAGTCGAGGTCACCGTATTTAAGGCATTCATACCGTCTACTCGATTTTCTGGAGCTATAGATGTATAGCTAGGTACTTTTGCCACTTGAATTTGTGATGCGGCTCTTGCATTAGCATCAAAATCAGCAGGGATAGGTAAAATAGTTTTTGAATAACCATCTGCTACAACGACTCTATAATTTCCAGGAGGTACATTAGAAAATTTATATTCACCGCTATTATCAGTAAAAGTAGCAATTGTCCTAAGGTCGCCGTCAGTACTTTGTAAAACTATCGGTATATTTGCTACTCCTGAATCATTTGTAAAGTCGATTAATCCACTTCTGTTGACATTGAAAATGAGCAATCCTGTTATACTTGCCATAAACTCATCTCCTTTTAAATAAATTTGATTTTTACTCGTTATAAAATCATAATAGCTATCGTATTATTAGTACAACAAATATTTGAGTCTGAATCTATATAAATCACCTTAGCACAACTAGTCAGTAGCCTTTGAAAATTAGACTGTATAAATGCGCTAAAGACGATTGTTTTTAATTCATATGGTTTAAAAATACCTAGATTAATATTACATAAATTTATACAACTTAAAGGCATATTGTTTAGTAAAAGTGTGTTAGGAATAAAGCAAGCACAATCAGATAAAACATTTGAAAAAATAATCGGATAGTCATTACTTCCCATACTAAATTCACTTGTATTGTATATACAAATATTAAATGTCAAAATATCGCCCACACAAGTTAAATGTTTATTTACGCAATTTGTAACGCAGAAATTATCACATACACTACCTGAAGTAGTTCTACATAAGTTTGTAACTTTTCTCAGTTTAATATCATCAATAGCGAAAAAATACATAGGTGCTACACTTAACATATTTAGCGAAACTGAAGTATTTTCGCCTGTGTTGAATTTAACGCCTATCTCCTGCCAAATTGGTAGTTTAGGATCTGTACTTATCATGTGGTTTAAGTTGCTATATAGTGGAGTATGTGTATCTAGACCATCTACTGTCATGCCTACTTTGGAATCTGATGGAGATTGATTTTTATTTAAACTTGCAACCCAAGCTGTAAATAAATAAGTTGTGTTTTTTTCGAGGTTATTTACAGTAGTCGATAAAGTTTTCTTATTTGAACTATTGCCGCCTACAATCTGCATTCTACCTGTTTCTATACTTGTCGTGTGGTCGGATAATCTCCACCAATCGTAGAGTTCACTTTCATTATATGGTTTTGTCGTATTTCCAATAGTGTAATCTCCTATTGGGATTTCGTTTGATTGTTTAATCCATGTAAAATCAGACATAAGAGATGAATTACTATATGGATTAGTTGCGGGACCGCTATTTGGCTCGCTACCTATTTCGACGTCGCCAAATGTCCCATTATCTCCAGCTGATATTAGATTATTAGGTGATAAAGAACTACACTTATCTAATATATAATTTTTATATAAAGCAGGGCCTATATAAAAGTAGACATCATCTAGGGGAGCATCCTCAGTTACTGTAATATATAAAGTTGTAGGTAATACTGCGTTTAATGCGTTCATTCCTTTTGTACGCCTGTCTGCTGGCAGCACATTTTTATAACTGGGGACCTTGCCTTGTGTGATTTCTTTTTCGGGTTTTGCAGCCGTAGCAAAGTCTGCTGGGCTAGGTGTAATAAGTCCTGTATATCCATCAACAACACTTATTTTGTAATTTCCGGCAGGTACATTAAAAAACTCAAAGTCGCCGACACCATCAGTTAAAGTCGCGACTGTATTAAAACTACCATCAGTACTTTGTAAAACTAAAGGTGTATTATTTATAGCGCCGTCAGTTCTAAAGTCGATTTCACCACTTCTATCTGCATCAAAAATTAATGCACCTGTTACAACAGCCATTAAAATCACCATCCTTGTACTTAAGTTTTTCACTTCAAAAATATTTTGCAAATTAAAATTAAATATAAATTAAATATACTGTAAGTTGAAATATACTGTAGATTAAAAATCTACTTCAAAATAAAAATAAAGTGTTATTATATAATATTTAAAAATATATAAAATGTTACCGAAATAGAGGTTAAAATGTTGGAATATAGCGTAAAGATATATGATTAACTTATATATTAATTTATATTTTCAATATACAATATAAGGTGTCGAGAAATGTAATAATTTAAATATAAAAAAAAGAAGGCTATTTAAATACGTTTATCTAATAAATAAATAATCGAATTTTATCATTAAATAATTACAAATAATAGTTTTGATAGGTTTTTTAATTCAAAGGGGCGATAATTATGTTGGACAGAATAGATGAATTGATAGAAATAGCTAAGAAATATGTAAAGATGGGTTATGATCCAATTGAGGCTATTAAAATAGCAGAGAAGAAAATATACGAAAAATATTTAAATAGCTGAGGTGAAAAATGAACATATTTAAACGGCTATATTAAAGTGAATTTTAAAAATATTATTAAAAACTCCAAAAAATAATCTAGCATTATAGGTAGATGCCAGATTATTTTTTGTGAAAATAAACTATTTTACGGTATCTTTTAAAAGCACTTCTTCTAATACCTTATCTAAATAATCTTTAGTAAATTCAATGTTTTGGTAAAATAAAAACATAGCAAATTGGTTTGGGTTTAACTCTTCTTGGTTTTCTTCGCTGAGAAGAGTTATTTGTTTTATCAACTCTTCCGAAGAGTATCTTTGAGTTAATAAATTGTTAAACGCACTTTCTGTAATTGTTTTTAATTCTTCCTTTGTCATAATAGACCTCCTCCGTATTATTATTATTATTATTTATTTTTACTATTATCGTTTATTATTTTTATTTTATCTCCAGTATTTAGTAATATTATATAAAAAATATATTTGGTTTTCACTAAAAAAACTATATTTTTCCTGAAAATCTTGACACTTTATAAACAGTATAAAAGGCAGTAAGTGAGTAATTAAATAACTAAATAATAAGTAAGCAAGAGATTAAATAGATATAAAATTAAAATAGTAAATAAAAAATAATATTATACCGAGTAGGAAAGAATAAGGATAACAACTATATAAAATCAAAGACAATTTGAATTGGTTTTACATCTTTTTATATTTATTATTTAAGTTTTATTTAAAAACTAAAGTTTTAAAATAAAATTCACTGCGTTCATTTCGCCAACGAATCAAAGATTCCGTTGCTCAAAACGCCAAGCTTATAAAATTAAAAAACTCCATTAATAACAAAAGAGTCCATTAAAACTTAGAAACATTAAATAATATAAAAATAAATTACAATAAAAAAGAACCTCTACAACAGAGATCCTTTACTTAGAGTAATATTTATCGTTCATAAGATAAGACAAAGTAAACAAGCTATTAGAGAAGTTTACATTTTCGACTTTCACATCATCAGGTACATTTATATCAGGAGCGGAGAAGTTCCAAATACCTTTTATCCCGGCGTCGACTAAAATATCTGTCATCTCTTGGACGCAGTGTTTTCTAACACATAATATCCCGATATTTATATTGTTGTTTTTAATAAAATCTTTCAAATTATCTAAGTCGATTATCTCGATTTCGTTTATTTTCATTCCGATAAGTTTTGGATTTATATCAAACAATGCTTTTATAGGAAATCCGACTTGTGAAAATCCGTCATAATTCGCTAGGGTTTGACCTAGATTTCCCGCACCTACAACTACCATATTATGTAGTTTATTAATTCCCAAAAAATCGCCAATTTCTTTTTTTAAAGTTTGAACTTGGTATCCATGCCCCTGGCGTCCAAACTCCCCAATTGTGTTAAAATCCTGTCTAATTAGAGAAGGGCTAATATTCATCATTTTGCCTAAAGTATATGATGAAATCACCTGGATATTTTTTAAATCTAATTCGTCAATATATCTATAATACTTGGTTAACCTTCTAATCGTGGCACTTGATAAAGTTTTGTCTTTTCTCATTCATATTACCTCACTATAATAAAAAATAATAAATCTTACTTATATTGTATATCAACATTGTTAAAAAAAACAATAACAATATATAAATTGAAGTATTAAAAGCATAATGGATTAAATATTGATTTATAAGGAATATTTTATATGTATGGGCAAATATATTATACTACAAGGATAATTAGCAATTTCAAAAGAAGAATGTAATATTAAAGGGGGAATATGTATGAATTTGAGTTTTGAAAAATTATCTATGGAACATAAATATCCTGTAATGGAGATTTACAACTACTATATTGAGCATACATTTGCAGCCTTTCCAGGAAATAAACTGCCTAGCAATTTTTATGAAAAGATCTTAGACGATATAAAAGACTATCCAGCATATGCAGTCAAATTAGATGATAAAGTAGTGGGCTTTTGTTACTTATGTTCTTACAAAAACTACAAGACACTTAAAGAAACAGCAGAAGTGATTTGTTATCTTTCATATGATGCAAAAGGAAAGGGAATAGGATATCACTGCTTAAAAAGACTAGAAGATGATGCAAAGGAAATGGGAATTAAGAATTTAATCGCACTTCTTTCTACAAAAAATAAAATAAGTACAAAGTTTTATTATAAATACGGCTTTAAATCTTGCGGTATAATCCAAGATATCGTGAAAAAATTTGATACTGTATTTGGAATAATCATTTTGAAAAAGACTTTATCATAAAATTAAAGCAAAAAAGAAAAGTAAAAGTGAAAGTCATAAGAAAAAGTTATATATATGTAAAGTTATAAACATAAAATCAAAATTAAACTTAAAGGAATTTGTGTTATGAGTTTTTCTATATCATTTATAAATAAAAAGAGAATAAATAAAAAGAGGTTGTCACAATTATTGCGACAACCTTTATTTTTATATTAAGCAGCAACTTCTTCTTTATCGTTTCCACGAACTACGTCAGCAGTTACTATTTTGTAATTTTTGAATATTGCATATCCTATAAATCCACCTAATATACTTACTAAAGCACAACCAGCAGCAGCTATTAATACTTTTATTGCTGGGTTATAAGCGAACATTACAGCAAGACCAGCTATTGGAGTAGCAGTTCCTGGTGAGTTGTTTACAAGTCCCATAGAAGCTATTATTACACCTGACATAGCCCCACCTATGAAGTTAGTAACATATACAGGTATTGGATTTGCTGATATTAAGTCAGCTTGAGTTAATGGTTCTATTGCAACAGCTATGTTGTCTTTTTTAGAACCGAATTTCATTTTGCTAAAGAACACGAAGTTCATGAATGAAGAACCGAATACTTATAAGGCACCTATTGCCATTGGAGCACCAGTAAGTCCTATCATAGCAGTTAAAGCCATTGAACTAAGTGGAGCAGTAGCAACTACTGTTATTAATCCACCAAGGATTATACCCATTATTATTGGAGAAGCAGTTGAAGCCTCTATTAAAACTGTTCCTACAGTATTTAAAACACCATTTACAACTGGGCTAGTAACATCTCCTATGAAGTAAGTTAAAGGAGCAGCAACTAATATTATAACTATTAAGTCAAGACCAGCTGGAACTTTTTCTTCTAAGAATTTAATAACAAATGATGCTATGTAACCAGCTATGAAACCTGGTAATATTTTGAAGTTTAAGCAAGTTAAACCTACTAACACAGCATAAACTGGAGAAACTCCAAGAGCTAATGGAACTAAAGTTGCAGCAGCAACCCCACCTAACGAACCGTTCGCATTACCAACATTTTGTAAAAATTCTATACCTAAAACATCTCCAAAGAATGATAAGTGGAACGCTTCCACTAAGAACGACGCACATGCAGCGTTTGCAAGACCACCCATAGCCTTCATACCTTGTGGCGCCTTATAACTAAATAATGTAAATAAAGCAAGTACTACTAGTAATAATGTAAATTATAGAAAATTAATTATAAATTGCATAATAGAAAATTATAATTTTAAAAAATATCAAAATATAACTTACATGATATTGAATTATAACTTATGAGAAATGAATTTAATGATTTAAATGTACGATATGAAATTATGAAATTATGGATTTGTTTTAGCTTCTTAATTCTAATTTTTATAAATTATAAGCTTTACCTAAACTTACATATTAGACTTTAATATTCTTTTTAAACTTAATATATTTATATATAAAACTTAATATATTCTTTAAAATATATTCTTTAAACTTTTTTAAACTTTAATCTCTTCTTCTTTTTATATAAACCATTTATATAAACTATTTGTATCTTTTTATATAAATTAATTTTTTGATAGAATTTGGTACAAATTAGCTTAAATATTAATAATATAAACTATGCAAGTGAATTACTGGGGGTGACATCATGGCAAAAATAGTAGAAGTGAATGATTTGACTAAGACGTTTTATACTAAAGACGGTGAAATGCGCGTACTAGACCACATCAACTTTTATGTTGAAGAGGGCGAGATATTTTCACTGTTGGGACCGTCTGGTAGTGGTAAATCTACTATTTTAAACATTTTGACAAAATTATTAGAACCAACTGAGGGCGACGTGGTCATTAATGGAACAATCGGATATATGTTTCAACGTGACCATTTATTAGACTGGAGAACTATAATGGATAATATAACTATAGGGCTTGAAATTTTAAAAAGAAAGGATAAAGCTTCGCTTGATAGAATTGAGAGACTTTTAAAAACGTACGGACTTTGGGATTTTAAGGATATGTATCCAAAAGAACTATCAGGAGGGATGAGACAGAGGGTAGCGCTAATAAGAACTTTGTCAGTAGACCCTGATATACTTTTGTTGGATGAACCGTTCTCTGCTCTTGATTATCAGACGAGACTTATGGTAAATGACGATATTTACAAAATTATAAAAAATGAACACAAGACAGCTTTGCTTGTAACTCACGATATAAGTGAGGCGATTGCAATGTCTGATAGAATTGCTGTGCTTTCTAAAAGACCTGCAACAATTAAATGTGAGCATGAAATAAACTTCGGCAATATGGAAAATGAAAAAACTCCGTTTAATTGTAGAAAGGAACCTGTATTTCAACAATATTTTGATATTCTTTGGAAGGAGATAGATAATAATGACATTGGGTAAATTTAAAAAGAATAAGCAAGCTTCTAAAATGTCATCTACAGCTAACGATGTTTCAAGTGTAGAAAAAAAAGAAATGTCTGTAGGATATCAAAATTATTTGAGAAGTATTAAAGTAGAAAAAATAAAAGTACTTATTATGCAACTTGTTTTATTAGTGGCGATTTTAGTATTATGGGAAGTTCTTGCAAATAAAGGTGTTATAAGTACATTTTTATTTAGTAAACCATCCGAAATATACGACTTGTTTATGAGATATATGGAAAACGGAAAACTTTGGATACATGTAAAGACTTCTGTGTATGAGACGATGCTTGGGCTTATAATCGGTACAGTTGGCGGTGTATTAGTTGCGATACTACTTTGGGCATCTCCTAGACTTTCAAAAGTCTTAGATCCATTTTTAGTAGTATTAAATGCACTTCCTAAAACAGCTTTAGCACCTATTGTAATCGTTTGGGTAGGGGCTAATATAAAAGGTATAGTTGTGACAGCAATATTGATTTCTATCGTTGTTACAATATTATCTGCATATAATTATTTTATAAATGTTGATGAAGAGAAAATCAAAATGTTGAAGAGTTTTAAAGCCACTAAGCTTCAAATATTATTTAAATTAATATTGCCTGCTAATATTGGAAACTTAATAAATATTGTTAAAATCAATATAGGTATGGCTTGGGTCGGAGTAATCGTAGGAGAATTCTTAGTTTCTAGAAACGGAATCGGCTATCTGATTGTATATGGTAGCCAAGTATTTAAACTTGACATAGTTATGATGGGCGTGTTCGTACTTGCCGTTTGCGCTTGGGTAATGTATGAAATTGTGAATATAATTGAAAAATTATATAAGAATTATAGATAATGGAATTTAGATGATTTTAAAGCTAACGCTTATAGGGGCTGTGTATAAGATTTATACATGGCCTTTTATAATGCCTATTTTGTATTTTTCTGAGATAATATTTATTTTTTATATAAATTAAATTACATAATATACAAATAAACTATTATTAACTTAAGTATTTTAATATGCATCTAGAATTGAAATTAAAAATAAGGGGATATTTGGGGGATAATTATGATTAATAAGGTTGATGAAGGTGTATTAATAGATTTATGTGAGCAGTTTAATAAAGTTATATTAGAAGTTTTGGGGTTTTATGGTGAGTTTAGATATAGAGAGGGCGAAAGTGATGATTATTATATTATAAGTAATAAAATTAAAGCTTCTAAAGAGAAGAGATTTGATTTAAATATGAGGCTTTATAAAAATAAAGAAAAAAATGAGTTTTTATATGTATATATATTGTGGTTTTCTGTCAATCCTAAAAAGGTCGGGCTAGGTAGTATTATAATAAACGAAATTATAGAGGTTTTAAAAGCTTGTACTAATTTAGAATTTTTAGTGCTTCATCCTGATGATAATGAAGTTAAATATTTTTGGATGAAAAATAATTTTATGATAAGCGATGGGAAAATAGAAAATAGAATAAATATAAATACTAGAAGAATTCTTATATATAATGTATATTAAATTTAATGTATAAATATATATTAATTTATTTTTTTACAATTATTT
>OLSO01001735.1_pt1 | contig 15428 bp, 13 predicted proteins | sample 1672441 | NCBI WGS metagenome assembly OLSO01 (sample SAMEA3136686, study PRJEB25190) | human gut metagenome | biome: human gut; feature: human-associated habitat; material: faeces | place: Austria | collected 2013 | reverse complement strand
CTAAGGAGGGGATTTTGATGAGCGATAAAAACAACAACGTAATGATGAACAATGACATGAATAACAATATGAATAACGATTATACAAACAACCCGGCACCGGCAGAGCCTGCAGAAAATCTGTATCAGGAGGCTTCCGCACAGACTCCGCAGGAACCGGCTGCCAATACATATGAACCTGCAGCTGATCCGGCGCAGCAGCCAGCTCAGCCGGCAGAGACCATGTATCACTACAGCGAACAGGGAACCGGTCAGGTCCAGGCGGCTTCGCAGAACACTGGCGGACAGTATCAGTACAGCGAGTCCTATCAGCAGAGCACACAGCAGCAGTACGATGCGTACAATTCTGCAAATCAGTGGTATGACGCTAATTCTGCTCAGCAAAATGCGAGTGCGACTGGAACTTCTGAAAATGCGAATCAGTATGCAGGTGGTCAGCAGTATCATTACGATACAACACAGCAGAGCACCAATGCTGATCAGCAGAGCGCCGGACAGCAGTATCAGAGCTACAACGCAAACACCGGAACCGGCGATCAGTTCACAGGCGGTCAGCAGAATTACAATGCAAATGCTTACACGACTTACCAGACTCCCGGACAGCAGCCGGCACACGGCAAAGCAATCGCTTCCCTGGTTCTGGGAATCGCAGGACTGGTTTGCTGCGGCATCTGCGGTTTGATCGGTCTGATCCTCGCAGTTTCTGCAAAGAACGAAGGAAACGATGAAGGGATCCGGACGGCCGGATTCGTGCTTGGTATTATCGGCTGCGTCGTTTGGGGAATCGGCATCATCTTTGCAGCCGTTGACAGCGCATTCACTGCAGCGCTGTATTAAATATCGGCGAACAAGCCCTTATCGGATTGCACAAAAAAAACAAAAGGGCAATCGCCGTAACAAAACCGTTACTGCGACGCCCTTTTTTCGTGTCATAAATGATCTACCGCACTGGAACGATCTCCGACCAGTAGCCGTCCGGATCATTGATGAAATAGATCCCGAAGGCAGGATTCTCAAAGCAGATACAACCCATCTCCTCGTGCAGCTTGCGCGCGGCGTCGATGTCGTCCACCTCGAAGGCCAGGTGCGTGTCGCGTCCGCCGTTGGCGTAGGGCTCGGTGCGCCCGCTGTTCCAGGTGAGTTCCAGCTGGAAGCCCGAGGTGGCATTGCCCATGAACACGTTGGTCCACGAGCCGTCCTCGGGCCCCATGCGGCGAATCTCGGTCATGCCGAGCGCCTTCTTGTAAAACGCGATCGACTTCTCCAAATCCAGCACATGCAGGCACCGGTGAATAGCTTTTCCGTCCATGAGATTCCTTTCTCAAGCGTTCGCGAAGATGTGAGTCCGCTGGCATTTTAGCCGAGGACTGGCTCTCTACGACTTCGTCGTGAACTGGTTGCGGCACTTGGGGCACGTGACCTTCAGCGTTCCCTTGCCCTTGGGCACGGAAAGCGACTGGCCGCACTGCGGGCACTTCAGGAACTTGGTCGTCTTGCGCTGATCCCACCGCGTATTGAAACGGGCCCAGGCAGCGCGCGGTTTGGCCGTCAAGGCGATGTAGCGGGCGTTTTCCCGAGCGCGAGCGGCAATATTGCGCGAGAAGCAGCGGAACATGAAGTACAGCAGGAACACCATGCCGATAAGCGAGCAGATGCCCAGGCCGGTAATGATTTCCAGGAATGTGAACAGCACGCCCATCCACAGCGCCGCGCGCGCCAGCGCATCCGGCCCGTTGCGCCCGACCATAAAGTTCGCCAGTTTGTAGGGCAGATTTTGGAAGAAGTTGCTCATAGGTGCCTCCTTGGCTGTTCGACAGGCACCTTAGCATGGGCACAAATGGTTGCATGAAACAATTATTAAACTGGCATAACTGCAACATCTCTTGATATCGTGCTGCTGAGAAGGCTTTATTGCTGGGCCGTCGAAACCCCGTAGGGGCGGACTTTAGTCCGCCCTCGTGTTCCGATAGTGGCTACGTCTGGGGTTGGGGGGGGGGTGACTAAAGTCGCCCTCTGCGCCCTCTGCGGGAAGACCGATCAACCATGTCGAAATATGTGTTTCTTCTCGAACGGGAAAAGGTGCGCTATAATTCCCTTCACGCATGCGGGCGTCGCCAAGTGGTAAGGCCCAAGCTTCCCAAGCTGTTAGCGAGGTGAGCACCCGCGAAACACACGAAACGCGTGGTTGAGAAATCCCCAGTTCAGACACATCTTTTTTGAAACTCGGGAAATCCCTCTTTCATCTTGGCTTTTTGAGAAACCCCGACTTTTCCAGTGCGCTTCCAGTATTTTCGCGAAACGCACGCCCATCGCACATTGCGCGAGGGCCGTCTGACCTCCCGATGCGGGCGACCGCAGAAGGAGGCGCATGAGCCATGCCATGCAGAACCATCGCAGTAGCGAACCAGAAGGGCGGCACGGGAAAGACCGCCACCACCTTGAGCTTGGGGATAGCGCTCGCCAGGAGCGGTCAGCGCGTCCTGCTCGTTGATGCCGACCCGCAGGGCGACCTCACCAAGTCGCTCGGCTGGAAGGACCCCGATTCACTTGAGGTGACGATCGCGAACCACCTGGGCGCGGTCATCGAGGGCGAGGGGACGGACTCCCGCGAGGGCATCCTCTCCCACAAGGAGGGCATTGACCTCATGCCCGCGAACATCGAGCTGGCGGGCATGGAGATGCCCGTCCTCATGGCGATGTCACGTGAGCAGCTTCTGAACGTGTGGGTCTCGCCCCTCAAGGAAGACTACGACTTCATCCTCTTCGACTGCGCGCCCACGCTCGGCATCATCCCCGTGAACGCATTCGTCGCGTCCGACAGCGTGCTCATACCGGTGTCGGTGGAGTACCTTCCCGCCTCCGCCATGGTCGGCTTGCTCAACACCATCGGGCGCGTGAGGCGGCAGATCAATCCCTCCCTGTCTGTCGAGGGCATACTGCTCACGCTCTTCGACAGCCGCAACAACCTCGCCCACGAAGTCAAGGAAACCATCCGCGATCAGTACAGCAGCACCTACCGCGTGTTCGATACGGTAATCCCCAGAGCGGTTGCGGCCGCCGAAGCACCCTCTGTGGGCGCGAGCATCTTCGCCTACGACGGGCGCGGAAAGGTGGCGAGCGCCTTCGAGAGACTTGCCGAAGAGGTGGTCGGCCGTGGCTAGGAAGAAAATCTCCATAACGCTGCCAGGCGTGGACGACCTGTTCACATCGCAAAAAGAGCGCGACGGCTCTGCGGCCGGGAGCGTTACAGATATCCCGTTGACGCTTATCGACCCGTTTCCCGGCCATCCCTTCCAAGTGAAGGACGATGAGGAGATGGAGCGCTTGGCGGAGAGCATCGCCGAGAACGGCGTGCTCGTGCCGCTCATGGTGCGGACTGCGGGACCGGAGCGCTACGAGCTGGTGAGCGGGCACAGGCGGAAGCGTGCGGCAGAGCTGACGGGGCTTGAGAGCGCGCCCTGCATCGTGCGCTCCATGACCGACGACGAGGCCGTCATCGCCATGGTGGACAGCAACTTGCAGAGGGAGACCATCCTGCCGAGCGAGCGAGCGTTCGCGTACTCGATGCGGCTTGAGGCGATGAAGCACCAGGGGCGGCGCACCGATCTCACTTCTGCGCAAGTTGCGCAGAAGTCGGACGGCAGGTGGTCACGGGACATTCTGGCGGAGGAGCTGGGCGTCAGCAAGGACAAGGTACAACGGTTCATACGCCTGACGTTCCTCTCGCCGGAACTTCTTGCTCTCGTCGATGCGGGACGCATGAAGATGCTTCCCGCCGTCGAGGTCAGCTATCTTTCGGCCGAGGAGCAGGAGCACCTTCTCGATGCCGTGGAGGCGCAGGCGGCCACGCCCTCCCACGCCCAGGCGTTGAAAATGAAGCGCTACTCCAAGGAGGGCTCGCTCACGCCCGCCCTCATCCGCTCCATCATGGAGGAGGAGAAGCCCAACCAAATCGAACAGTTCAAGATTCCCAAAAGGAGCATCGCCCGCTTCTTCAAGCCGAGCGCGACCAAGGACGAGATAGAGAGCCGCATCGTGCGCGCCCTTGAGCTGCTTGAGCAGGCCGAGGCGCGCCGCGACAGGCAGGGCGGTGCCTGATGGGCAACGTGATTCACAGGGGCAAGGGCTCCTTCACTTTCGTGGAGAACACCATCTTCTTCGACCACGGCCTCTCGGCGAAGGCCAAGGGAATCTACTGTCCGATTCGCTCTCTTGAGAACAATCCCGAGTGGGTGTTCACTATCAAGGGCTTCGCCTCGCTCGTAAGGGACGGCGCGGATGCCGTGTCTGCCGGGATAAAGGAGCTCGAATCTTCGGGCTACATCATCCGTGCCCGCAAGCGCAGTGAGAACGGTCGCTTCCTCAAGGCGGAGGAGGCCACCTGGATCACGCTCGACGACCCGGCCATGCACGCGCAGATAGCGGCGGAGCTCAAGGCGGACGGCTACGCGATCCTCTCGGAGTTCACGCGCGAGCCGCCCGCCAACGTGGAGTTCGAGCCGTCCGTTGCCCCGCTGGCCGCAACGAACGATATCCCCGAAAAAGGCCAGGTCGGCACCAGAACGAGAAAACCCGTATCTGGAAAAGCCACATCTGGAGAATCGGCACCTATAAATTACTCATACGATAAAGCCCTTGAACCTGATAAAGAACCCCTCTCTTGTCTCCCCGACGAAAGCGCAGGGGAAGCGAAGAGGGGGAGGGGAGATTTCAGGAAGTATCGGAAGGGAGAGTTCCCGGAGGCCTTCGAGCGGCTGTGCGCCATGTCCCTCAAGCCCGTCGCCTCGCTGCGGTTCAGGCGCGACTGCCTCGTCGCATGGAGTTGGCGCGTGGCGCAGGGCTTCTCTCCCGAGCAGATCATCGACGCCTACGCCGCCTACGCCAAGAGCTTCTGGATGCGCAACGGAGACGACACTACGCTCGCCAAGAACCTCGCTCGCTGGCTCGAAGGAGAGGGCGGCCTAACGGCGTACTCCGACGAGTCCATCCCCCCGGACCTCCTGGATGCCGACGGCGAACCGCTCGACATGGCGGGCCTCGCCCAGGCCGACCCGGAGTTCGCGAAGATGTGGCGCAAGGTCGAGACGCGCCGCAGCGTAATCCGCTCCCAGATGGCCGTAGATGGCAAGCGGCCGCCAGAGGAACGGGTGCTCGCCGCCTGCGCAGAGGACAAGCACTACCAGCGCTATCTCGCAGCTTGCCGAGAGCGCCATGCGCGCTATCTCAAGATATTCGACCTCTTCAAGGCACCAGAGACGCAACTGCCGCTTGAGGATGCGCACCAGCAGATCATCGCCGACGGCTTCAACCCGTATGGAAGGAGGGTTATAGCATGAGAACGGCGGCGAAGTTCATCCGATGGCTGTTCCGTGCGGTGTTCAGATTCATGTGATGGGCGCTTGCCGCAAGGCGCTTTTGCTTAGCCTATGCACGTTCTCCGAACGGGTGTTGCGCAGTTTATAATAGGTATGTCACCCTAAATTGAATATGTACGTCAACTACCGGACCGAGGGGCATCTGCCGTTTGGGTAATTGACGTACAGTTCCCACAGGGTGACAACTGAGGTGGATGCCTCTCATCTGACATCCCTAGGGGCTACCATCATCCAATCCTTCGTCATGGAAAGGTGGCCCCTATGGCAGCGAATGAAGAGTACGCTCCCTCCAAAGAGCCCGTCAATGTTGTGGTCCATTCGTCGGAGAAGCTGGAAGGCGCTGCATCCCTTTTGAAGACGCTTGAAGATAAGGCCGACAGTGAGCAGATAACCGCAGCCGAGCTGGCTGCCGTCCGCTGCATAGTGGAAACCTGCGCGAGCGATCTCGATGCGGTCCTGGAACAGGCCTAGTTGACTCCGGCCTACTTCGATTCTTTTCCTAATCTACATTGGCCTAACGGGCTCTCGGATTCGCAATCTATTCGCAACAGGTTGATAAACGTTAATCGCCTGCTTAGTCTCGAAAGTGACCAGTAGAGCATACGGGACTCGAAGTTTTCCAAGCGATTTAAGCCCAGCAGTGCTGGCGCAGCTTACAAGTATTTCGATTTCATCGGTCTCTTCATCCCAGGACAATGCTCCTCTGCCAACGAATGATTGATGTTGAAGAGTCCCTCGGCGTATAGCCTGCCAATCAGTATATTCACGATTGGGTACGAGCCTATCCTTTGTTAGCCCGACACGGTCAAACCATAATTGAGCATGTCGATATTCTTGCCGATTGAAAGCAACCGGCGCGAAGTAAGCCAGCGTTACAACAAGGCGGCGATCTATCACTTCAGATGAGAAGTTTAGAGGCAGCGGAATACGGAATTTCTGCCCCTCGTCTTTGCCGATGTCTCCGAACCCAAAAGTTGTAACTCGATTCAGAGCACATTCTCTTGCACGCTGAAAATCTGGATAGCCGTAGCCCACCCATTGTGTGCAATCCTTATGCTTGGCAGAAAATTGCTTTTCCGCTATTTTGCCAATATTGTCGTAAACGCACCCATGCACAGTCATAGCTTTAAGAAGAAGTGCCGCATAATCTTTTGGAACGCCAGGATAACCAGCATTCGAGAAAACATCCTCAAGCGCATCATAATTTGCTTCACACTCGTGAGAGATGGCGGCTGCTGAGCAGCTTGTTCCGGCCTCGGTGATATATCCTTTAGCTACCACCCCAGCAGATGGAGCAGCTGTAAGGACACCTGGTCCTCGATGCCCAGAACGAGCAAAATTAATGCTGTTCTCGTCTCTAGCGGAGACGAGAAACTTTCCCCCAGGATAGAGGATCTCGGGCTTTATTGACCGAGTAATACCACTGCCAAAAGAGGTAATGGGGCTAACGTCACCCTCTTCTACAGGCTGGATGGCCAACGAGCTTTCAACAACATGGGAATGGTCGTCGTATAGCGCTCCTACAGAAATTGAGTTAAGACTCTCAGCTGGTGAAAGTAGCTTCAAATTCCGTCTTTCTCTAACAAGCGAATCACTAATTCGCCTCGCTCTATCCGGAATGCTCATTTCTTTTAATTCACTTAAACCTCCTTCTATAGGAATTAGGTCTAAGTGTTGATTACCGACGCTTATTACGAAAAGAACCCGATACTTATAACTTAGCCAATCTAGCAGCTTTGCCAGAGGGCTCGGTCTGCCCAGGAACTGCCGCGCCTCATCCCCGACAGAAAGATTGATGACCCGAACACTCGGAGCCACTGGAAAGCCCTCATCGCCGTCGAAGATGCGCTTGACGGCTCTATGAACCAAATCGACAATAAGAGTATCTTCGGGAAAGGTTTCCTTTCTGCCAAATGCCTTGTCGGGCCGCATTATCGGACGAACATAGATGGGCCGCGACGCCGAAGACACTGTTGGTGCGGCAAGATCTCCATGTGCGACAATCGAAGCCATTGCTGTCCCATGGAGACGGAGGCTAGCTGGATAGTTTTCACCGAAGTCGTCTGGGTCGTCGACTATCAGTCTATTGCGCAAGGCAACGTGATTTTCTAATGGAAGGCCATCCAGGATGCCAAGAATAGGAACGCCCGACACCGGCTCCTGACTTAACCTGTCTGCAACATCTTCCTCGAATAAATCGCTGACAGAGTCTATTGTTACCTGTCCGCCCGGACGATAGTACATTACTTCATCGCAACGAGCCAGCAACATGTTATTTCGTTCGGCTCCCAGAAGCTCTTCGATCTGTTGTGTAGGCAAAGTTGCCATCATTCCATGGTATTGAATCTCATCTATGACGCATTCGCTCAGAACACTCCCGCCCAGCTCGTTGATAGTATCTCGCACATTTTTGGAGGCCAACTGACGTTTATCTGCGCTGCTTCGATAGAATAGTTCGATCTCGAAGGGCGAGGGAGACATACCTTTGACTTCGACGGTCTCGCGCCAATGATCCAGGATGCCAGTATCCAGAAAGCGGTCTTCGGGCCCCCAAGCATGAACATCTCTCAACAAGCAGAACAGATCCCGGAGAGACGTTAGCCCCCGTGGAAAAGCATACTCGTTGTCCATCTGGTACTTCTCCCAGATTCCTATCAGTTGATCAAAGGCCTTCCTATCGCTCATGACGCAATACACGCGGCCAGAAAACGAAGAACCGGTATCTTCTTCAGGGAAGAAGTATTCATCAGGAAGCATCTCGTCATCTTCGATGTCGAAAAGCCAATCCAGTCCATCTATACGGGTTACTGCACCAAAAAAAGAAGACAAGGATCCTGCCACTTCAAAAACGAGAGCAAGTTCTGGCTCCATTCCATCAGGATTTGCTTGCACTCTAATTTTCTTGCTATCGAACGCATTTGCGAGACGAGTGAGCTTCGGAGATAGTCGCTTCCCTTGAACCTCAACAGACGGTCGATGCATGGGTGAACCGAATCCGGGTCTGCCTCCTTTATCTTGCTCGCTTGGCTCGGGAAGCATCAGGAGAGGATATTCTACGGCCATTACCCATCACTCCGCTCTCTCGCTTCTCCTTGTTGACGCTGTTTTGCCCAAAGTCTCAATACTTCATTGGTTATTCTCTTCGTATTGTCAGCTGGCATAGACAGCACGTATCTTCTGTAAATCTCCGTTGCAATTTCTTCTGCTTCGGCAAAACTACACCCATATATCTTTTTTGCAATAGTTTCCGGTTCTATGCCGAAATCAAGATCATTTTTCCTTTCGTACAAAGAAAGCCACGCAGACAAGGCGGCCCGGGTTGGAGGAGGGAGCTCTATGCGTATTTGAAATCTACGCCATGCTGCCTTGTCAAGTAAGATGTCGTGATTTGTTGCCGCGATAACTATTACGTAGCTTGGAAGCGAGTCGATCTGCAGAAGAAGAGAGCTGACAACTCGCTTTATCTCACCAGTTTCGTGCGTATCTCCCCGTTCTTTACCCAATGTTTCAAACTCATCGAAAAAGAGAACGCACGGCCGAGTCCTTGCGTAGTCAAACAGCTGAGAAAGCCTGCTTGCCGTCTCTCCTAAGTACGAGCCAATGAGCTGTTCGTATCGTACGGTATAGAATGGAACCATCAGAGACTCCGCTATAGCTTCTGCAAGGGTCGTCTTTCCGTTTCCGGGCGCACCCACTAATAGCATTTTGTGTCTAGGCTCTAAGCCGTACGAACGAAGCAAATCCGATCTAAGCTGCTCTTCGATTAACCCCTCGCAGAGTTCTTGTACGTAATTTGGAAGGATGAGCTCACTCATCCTTCGTAGAGGCGCTTTTTCAAGAAACAAGGATGGCGCGCCCACTGTCCCTTGCCTGACAATATTTGCATCCTGCTTTGGTCTCTGCCTGGTATGTCGCGCCGTCAGGAGTATTTTCTCAATTCGTTCTGCGAGTACGGTATGCTGCTTTTCGCGCTCTTCTGCGCAGACCGCTTCAGCAGATTGCATGAAGCGCTTATCATCATGAGCGAGTCCGAATTTGATCAAATCGCACATCAAATCTGCCCGAGCCATCTTCACTTCCCTTTTTCTTATTCCGCAGGAAAACTGATGAAGCTGCTTTCGCAAAATTCCTCAAACGCCCTTTGCGCAAGAGAGCTGGGATTCACCTGATTGTTTTCCCATCGATTTACCGTTGCGAAACTCACACCGAGTACTTTCGCAAATTGCGTCTGGGTTAAACCTAATTGCTTACGCGCGTATCTCACCTTTTCACCGAATCCCATATTAGCCAATACTCCTATATCAGATGTTATATTTTTAACCAAGACTTGCCCAGTATACGGTAATTTCATTGTAAGCGGATACAGACTAATTCACTAAAGAAAACTTACGAGGGTTTTTCTGCGTATATTTCTTCACAGGAAAGCCTTTCGTAATTGCTTCGAGCCTGAGACATTGAGCAACCCTCTCGTCTTTGCTTCGCAGAGACTGCTCTTAACTGCTCTTAACTGCTCTTAACTGCTCTTAACCAAGCAATTTTTCGGATAGTTCATAATACTGAGAGGGGTCGGTTTTGTTTCTTCCTCGCCAGGCCAAAACCTCCATATCAGCCAGATGCTTCAAAGTGCGATTGGCAGTGAGCTTTGATATTCCGGCATTTTCAGACAACATCGCCGTGGTAACACGGCCTTGCTCGATTGCCAGCCGGAAAGCAATACGCTCGTTATCGCTCAATTGGGTATCCGAAACCGGCAATAAAGTCGACACGTCGCCATGTGTCAAGGAGTTCGAGCTCGTGCTCTGCGCGTACTCGAAGCAGTCAGGGCCTTCATCTGTTTGCAGAGGAAGAAGAATGCTCGACCGCTCGGGGTTCACTTGCTCGCTGAGCACGGGGGTTCCATAGCCTGAAGATGTCCACTTCTTCACCATGTCGGGAATACCCCCTCCGGCGCGCTCTCCGATGTTGATGAGGGTGAACATCTTCATCATCGTCTCGTTGCGCGGGTCGGAATTGCCGCCGATATAGGCATCCTTGATGCCTACACGGAAGCCGCCGGGGTTGGAGAAGTGAAGGCCATCTTCCTTCCACAGGAAGACGACGCCGCGGCGCTCATTGTAGTCCGCGTTCGTGAGACAGTTCGCAATGGCCTCGCGCAAAGCATCGTGAGCCTCGGTCTCGTCAACGCGCAGGCTGTTCTCATCGAGCTTGAAGGGCACGTTGATGGCCTGCTTCATGTTGTTGAATACGCGCCGGTAGAAGTCGAACACGTTGCCCGACCAGCTGTCGTCCTGCGACGTGATGCGTCCTTGCCACCTCTCGTCGGTGCCGAGTTCCTGGCGATAGTCCAGGAAGTAATGAGGGAACTCCGCCATGATGCGCCACTCTTCTCCGAACATGAGCAAGCCCGCACTCGTCGGGTGAACCTCCCCGTCGCTGCCGACTTTCGCCGCTCCGATTCTGCAGAGGAACTCCTCGTCGGGCAAGTCGGCCCATGCGTGGGCGCCGTGATGCAGCTCGTAGCTCCTGCGGTATGAGCCGATCGTCTCCGCGAATAGGTCGGCTACGGTCAGGTTCTCGTGTACGCGGGTGTCCACCGATTCGTCCGAGGCATCGCGGTACATCGCCTGCATCTCATTCAACGCGCAGCGGTAGTCGCCCTTGTGGTCGCGCCGGTACGTGCCCGTGACGGGGTTGCCGTTCACGTATACCGGTCTCAGGCGCCGGTCAGCGCGGGGAACTTCTATGACGATCAGCTCTTTGCCCTCAATGCTCTCGATGCTGACGTCCCTGTCGGACATTACGCAATAGGACAGCTTATCGGCGCTGTGGGCTGCGTTCCAAAAGTCGTCGAGCATCTTGTCAGCATCGCCCAGCCCCTCCACTTCCAAGGTGCCGTCCTTGCGCTCCTTAGCCCCGAGCACGATGACGCCGCCCTCCGTATTGGCGAAAGCGGAGATCGTCTCCCAGATGCTCCTCGGCAAGCCTCCTTGGGCCGCTTTGGCTTCGAGGCGGTTGTTCTCCTTGTAGGTTTCGAGCTTGGTTAGATCCATGTAGCGACCTTTCTAGTTTCTCTTATTTTACAGCCCAAGCCGCTGTCCCGACATCATGCATTCCCGTTTGCGCGGCATCGCCGCATCGTATGCTACACTGGCAGTCGATTCCACGTAGATGCGTAATAGGGGGAGGATTCTGTTCATGACGTTAGCGAGCACGCGCGCTGCACATATCGGTTCGGACGGCGAATCGACGAAGGGCCGCCCTCTCGACGGAAAAAGCATCGCGTGCGCGTTTGTCGGCCTTATGTGTCTCTGGCCGTTCGTGTCCTTCTCCTCCCGGGTCTCGCTATGGACGTCAGCTGCCGTCGGCGAGACAAACGCCCTGGTCGGAGGCCATGCCGTCGCACTTTACTCGACGATGCTGGCGATTTGCTTCGTGGTCCTGGGCCTGCTGAGCCTGCGGCCGAACGACAGCGTTGCGAACGTGTGGATCCCGTCCGTCGCCTTCGGCCTGATCGGAAGCGTCGGCGTGGCTCTCCTTTCCTCGGCGCCGGAAAACCCCGTTGTCTTGGTTGTTGGGTTAGGTGGCATTGCGGTTTTCGTATCGACGTCGGTTTTGGCGTGGGGGTCGTGGACGACAGGCGCTCGGCTGGTCGCGCGGATCGGCATCCTGCTTTCGGCCGCCGCTGTGTCGTGCATCGTTTCGCTGGCATGCCACCTTCTGGACATCGACTTTCAGGGTGTTTATGCGGTTTCGCCCCTGATCGGTTTTCTACTGTTCGGTCTGTTGGCAAAAAGGCAAGCGCGACCGTGCGAAATTCCCGCGCCCCCCGACGATTCCTCTAACGAAACGCCTCCGTTCAACCAGCGCTTCCGGAACGAGCTCGCTGCTTTTTGGGATCTCCCTCTGCCCATCATCGTCTTCGCATCCTGCCTGCTGGCCCTAACTTCGGTCATCGTCGCCGTACTAGTCGGCCATCAGCCAGACAGCCTTTCCGTCGGCGCGCATCTGTTCATCGCCGCGGCGACCGTGACGGGAGCCTTGCTTATCATGGGCTTCACTCGTTTGCGGCTGAAAACGCTGGACGACCTGTATGTCCTGTTTGGCCTGTTCGTGGTCTTCTACGGAGCGGTGCTGGCCCTCATGTTTTTAATGCCGGTCTTTGGAGGGGCATCCCTGTCGTTGCGGCTGTGCCTTGTCATGTTCCTTTGGGTGGTGTTCGCGGTCAGCTGCGCATGGGCTCCCTTTTTTCCGCCGCTCGGCTTTTCGCTTTTCGGGCTGTTCGCCATTGCACCCATGGGGATGCGCCTGTTTGATTACGAAAGCGCCCTTGAGGCCCTCCACAGAAACTCGCTTTTCGGTCCGGTCGCCGCCGGTTTCGTGTTTCTGATGCTGTGCGGCATCGCATTCGCGATCGTTCGCGCGCACATGCACGATCGTTCGGCGATTGAAAAGACTGGCGACGCACCGAGCCTCGGCGACAGCGCCCCCGACGCGATCCCCGGTGAATTTGCCAGGCGCATGGAGAACGCCGTCCTTACCGAGCGCGAGCGCGAAGTGGCGTTGCTGGCTGTGAAGGGCTACACCGCGAAGAGGATCGCCGAGGAGTTAGTGGTGTCCGAATACACTGCCAAAAACCACCTGTCGAGCATTTACCGGAAGATGGGCGTCGTCTCGAAACAAGAGCTCATCAAGCTTTGGGAAGTCAGCCGGTAGCAAAGATTTCGCGCCAAGCGGAAGAGCGGTCGGCTATGCGGTTTTCGCCCATTTTTGAAAATCCCAGTTCAATCAGATAGTTCGTTTAGAATCAAACCGCATGTTGGCGCGTTTTGAATCATGACATGGCCCCCGAAACCCGCGATGATCGGGTCGTCTCACCAAGGAGGCGGGACGCAAAACGTAAAATACGAAAGGGGTACACCATGGGAAATGACCAGGGCTTCATGCCCTCTAGCGAGCAGGAAGGAATCTCGCGCCGTAATTTCTTGACGGCTGGCGGTATTCTGGGCGCATCGACGATCGTCAGTTCTATGGTCGGCTGCGCTCCCAAAGAGCCATTAAGCGACACTGCGACAGCAGAATCCGACGCACCGTACTATGACGACGCTCCTTCCCCGAATGCCGAGGACACGACGTCCAGCCTTGGCGAGAAGGCATTCGTCGAGAAGAAGTACTTCCCCGAGCAGCCCGCTCCGGAAACGACCGAGTACACGTGCGATGTGCTGGTCGTTGGATGCGGCTGGGCGGGCCTTCACGCTGCCGTGACCGCTGCCGATGCTGGCGCGTCGGTCGTGGTGGTCGACAAGGGACGCCCCGGCTATTCCGGCCTGTCCCCCTTCTCGCAGGGCGCGACCTACCACATCGAGGGCTATGACGACCGCGAAGCTTCCGTTACCGCCATGACCATGGCCGGCGAATACGTGGCGAACCTCGACTGGTTCAACCTGTGGCTCGACGAATCCGAATCCGTTGTCGAGCAGAACAAGGAATTCGGATTCATGGAAACCTACCCGTCGGCGACGGAGTCGGGCTATTGGGACAAATGGGATCCGAAGGGCTACCGCCGCGAGTTCGAAGATAAGATGCGTCAGCCCAAATGGATGGGGGTTCTGGAAGACCGCGGCATCACAGTGGTGGAGCACACGATGCTGGTAGACCTCGTGACGACCGACGGAAAGGTGACGGGGGGTGTCGGCTTCCACACGAAGAGCGCGACGCCGATCACATTCAGCGCGAAGGCCGTGTGCCTGTGCACTGGCACTGGTTCGATGAAGTCGACCGGCTATCCTACCTCGGGCGACACTTTCGACGGCGAATACATGTGCACGAACCTGGGTCTGACGTTCGTGGGCAAGGAATTCGACGACTTCCATCAGACCGCATCGTACGCCCCCGGCAGCTACTATTACGACAATACCTGGGAGTATTCCGAGAACATGAACGGCGCCAGCGTCGGCGCTACCATGGAAGGCATGAACGAGTACGTCGTCAAAAAGCTGAACAGCAAAATCAAGTATCGCAACATGTCCGTACTTCAGGGCCTGTCGCCTGTGGATGGATCCCAGTGGCAGAGCACCTTCACAGCCGCTTCAGTTACGGGCCACGACGGCGATTCCTCCGACCCGGGTGATCGTGGATCCTTTACACGAAGCAAGGAGCGCGTCCGTGACATCTTCGGTGCTGCACCCGGCATGAATAGCCAGATGAGCTGTGGCGTGTTCTGCGGCTGGGACGATACCGACGGCTTTACGGGGGTTCCCGGCTTGTACGTAGCTGGCAACGGCATCTACGGCTGCATGGTCAACGGTGCGGTGTTTGCGGTGCAGACCAACCATCCCGGCTGCTGCGTCATGGGCAACCATGCTGGTGCCGCGGCTGCTGATTATGCTGCATCGACCGAGATGGAGAGCCTTGACCAGGCGCAGGTAGATGCCATCGTCGAGGAGATTTTCGCTCCCAGCACGCGCGCCAAGGGCGTCGATCCCAACTGGGTCATCGAACGTCTGCGCGATATCCTTGTCGCTCCTGGCGTCCATGTGGTTAAGAACGAAAAGGCCCTGCAGGCAGCCTTGATGCAGATCGAGATCCTTCGCGACGACTTCGTGCCTATGATGATGGGCTATACCGGCCACGACCTGCGCCTTTGCCTTGAAGCAAAGCACAAGTGCCGCTCGGCCGAGATGAAGGTGAAGGCCAACCTGTTCCGTACTGAGAGCCGCGGCCTGCACTATCGCTCCGACTACGCCTTCCGCAACGACGAGGAATGGCTGTGCCACGTTGGCGTTTCGCTAGACGAGAACGGCGAGGTGGTATGCCGCAAGATCGATATCCCCGACTCCTGGAAGGGCGATACCTCCAAAAAGCACGAGGAGCGCTATCTGGTGCTGTTCCCTGGCGAGGCCGAGGCCCTGGGCATCGAAGTTGAAGAATCCGGGCGCTAAGCCTGCGACCCGTAGAGAGGAAAGACCATGACTGTTGCAAGGAAGAGTGTCGAGGAATGCATTGGGTGCGGGAACTGCGCGAACATCTGCCCCATGGATGTGTTCTATTTCGATTA
>OLSO01001734.1_pt1 | contig 15437 bp, 14 predicted proteins | sample 1672441 | NCBI WGS metagenome assembly OLSO01 (sample SAMEA3136686, study PRJEB25190) | human gut metagenome | biome: human gut; feature: human-associated habitat; material: faeces | place: Austria | collected 2013 | reverse complement strand
CTTACCGGGCAGCCTTCTACACATTTTGCTTTTTTACAGCCCAGGCAGCGGCCGGCCTCTTCCATTGCTTCTTCTTTATTATAACCAAGACATACTTCGTCAAAATTTGTTGCTCTAACCTTCGGAGCCTGCTCTCTTACAGGAACCTTCTTTAATACGTCTGCCATTATTTGTCACCTCCGCAATTTCCACATCCACCGTGATGGGTATCGCCCTCACGCAGTTTCAGAAGGGCCTGGCCTTCCTCTGTCTTGTACATGGCCTGTCTCTTCATGGCAACGTTAAAGTCGATCAGATGACCGTCAAACTCCGGTCCGTCTACGCAGGCAAATTTGATCTCATCGCCTACGGCAACACGACAGGCGCCGCACATACCGGTACCGTCTACCATGATCGGGTTCATGCTGACAATGGTGGGGATGTTCAGTTTCTTGGTGGTCAGACAGGCAAATTTCATCATGATCATCGGTCCGATGGCGATGCAGCGGTCGTACTGTTTGCCCTCTGCTACCAGATCCTCGATCACCTTGGTTACCAGTCCGCTTCTTCCGTAAGAACCGTCATCGGTGGTGATATAGAGGTTTCCGGCAACTGCCTCCATTTCTTTCTCCAGAATGATCAGGTCTTTGGTCTTTGCACCAACGATCACATCTGCATCAATTCCGTGCTCGTGAAGCCATTTTACCTGGGGATATACCGGTGCGGTACCTACGCCGCCGGCAACAAACAGAAGTTTCAGCTTCTTCACTTCCTCAAGATCATCCGTGCAGAGCTCAGACGGACGTCCCAGAGGACCTACAAAATCTTCAAAAGCATCACCGGTTTTCAGAGTTGCAAACTTCTCTGTGGAAGCTCCGATGGGCTGAAATACGATGGTGATGGTTCCTTCTTCTCTGTCATAGTCACAGATGGTCAGGGGGATTCTCTCACCTTCCTCATCCATCTTTGCGATGATGAACTGTCCGGGCAGGCAGTGCTCGGCAACACGCGGAGCTTCTACAACCATGGAGTAAATGTTGCTTGTAAGCTTTTCCGCTTTTCTGATCTTGTACATAATGCTCCTCCTCTTCTTATTTTGCACGGGACTCGGAAGAGAGCTCCGCACAGAATGGTAGGGGAAACCATAAAAGGTCCCTCTCTATGATAAAAGGCCTGTGTGACACGCATATGCCAGTACATACCTCATTGTACTTGCATATACGCATCCTACTGTCTTTCATATAGCGCACTTTTTACGCTCCCAACAAGTATAAAGCAATGCCATAAAAATATCAATACTTTAATCAACAAAAATGTACAATTAATCATACATAGTTATCGATATAATCTTCAAATTCTTCCATAGACATCAGGATCTTCCGGGGTTTCGTGCCTTCCTCGGGACCGACGACGCCGGCATCCGCCAGCTGGTCCATGATCCGGGCGGCCCGGTTGAAGCCGATTTTCAGGAGACGCTGCAGCATACCGATGGAAGCCTTGTCCTTCTCGATAATGAAGCGGCCTGCTTTCTCGAAGTACTCGTCGATCTCGCTCTCACCGGAGCTGTCCCCGCAGCCCATACTCTGGGCCTGGGTGATCTTGCTCTCGATATCGGCGCTTCCCTGGGAGACACCGTTTTCACTGGTGAGAAACTCTACCACATCGCTGACTTCCGTATCGGAGACAAAAGCACCCTGCACCCGGGCCGGTTTCTGGTAGCCCTGGGGATAGAACAGCATATCTCCTTTTCCAAGAAGTTTCTCCGCTCCAACCATATCGATGATCGTCCGGGAATCCACACCGGAAGAGACGGAAAAAGCGATTCGGGAAGGCATATTTGCCTTGATGAGACCGGTGATAACGTTGACGGAAGGCCTCTGGGTGGCGATGATCAGATGGATGCCCGCTGCCCGGGCCAGCTGGGCCAGACGGCAGATCGCATCCTCCACCTCTCCGGGTGCTACCATCATCAGGTCCGCCAGCTCGTCCACGATAATGACGATCTGCGGCATTTTTTCTGGTTTGTCTTTGTCCGGAATATCCTTGATGGCTTCCACTTTCTTATTATAACCCTTCAGGTCACGGACGTTATATTCCGCGAACTTCTGGTATCGGCCGGTCATCTCCGCCACAGCCCAGTTTAAGGCTCCGGAAGCCTTTTTGGGATCCGTCACAACGGGGATCAGAAGATGAGGAATGCCATTATAAACGCTGAGTTCCACGACTTTCGGGTCTATCATGATGAGCTTTACATCCTCAGGCTTGGCCTTGTAAAGAAGACTCATGATGATCGTGTTGATGCAGACAGATTTACCGGAACCGGTCGCGCCTGCAATCAGAAGGTGAGGCATCCGGGCAATATCGGCTACCACAGGCTTGCCTGCGATATCTTTTCCGGCTGCAAAGGCCAGACTGGAGGGATGCTCCTTAAATTCCTTCGTTTCCAGAAGCTCACGCAGGGGCACCGGGCTGTTGGTCTTGTTCGGCACCTCGATACCAACAGCCGCTTTTCCGGGAATCGGTGCCTCAATACGGATATCGGCCGCCGCCAGATTCAGCTTGATGTCATCAGAAAGATTGACAATCCGGCTGACCTTCACGCCCTGATCCGGGGTCAGCTCATACCGGGTGACAGAGGGGCCGCAGCTTACGTTGGTGACACGGACGCCCACGCCGAAGTTGTGAAGCGTCTGCTGCAGCTTGGCTGCCGTCTCCCGAAGCTCCTGATCCCGTCCTACTGCCGGATTGCTCTTGGGTTTGCTTAAGAGATCCAGCGGCGGGAAGACATATTCCTTCTTTATGACCTGATTGGAGGCTTCGATCTCTTTTGCCACGTTTTCCTGGTTCTTCTGCTGCTCTTCCTGACTGGATTTCGGGTTGCGGAATTGTTTTTCACCGGGAGCAGGCGGTGCATCCTGGAAGACAGCGCCTGCTGATGTGGGCCGCAGGGAGTTATCCTCACGGAAAATGCTATCGGAGGATCGCGTGGAAGGCGCTATGATCTCCTCCATATCGCCTGAATCACGGAAAGGCTCGGGGTCTTCGGGGTCTTCTGACTCTTCATCAGCATCCATGTCGTTTTCCGGCTCCTCATAAACCTCCGGATTTTCCTCATGAGGAACCTCTTCCATACTGGCATCCTCACAACTTTCCGGTACCTCCGTCTCTTCCTCTCCAAAGGGCGGAATCTCCTCTGCCTCCTGAAACTCTCTGTGGAACTCCAGTCCATCGGCTGTCGGGTCTTCCGGTGTCCCCCAGCGCTCACGGAAAATCTCTTCCGGATCGGCATCTTCTGCTTCATCGGCCCGCTGTAAGAAGACCGGCTGTCTTAAGGGCTGGTAAAGCTCATCAGTTGCTTCCATAAATTCTCCGCCATCCTCCGGCTCCTGTGCCTGCTCTTCCGCCTGATTTCTCGCTGCGGAAACCAACTCGCCGTTGATCCGTAGCTGTTCCTCAAAGGAGCTCGGCCGCTGTTCGTGAATGGAAACAGGAGTCACTTCCTCCTCCACTTCCTGAATCTCCGGTTCCGGGAACTTCCGATCTACAAAGGGAAGCTTCGGGCTGGCCTTCGGAATCCGCTCTCTCGGGGGCACCTGGAAGCTTTTGCCGCCGATGGCCTGATCCATGACCTTGAGATTCAGTTCTTCCACCTCAGGTCGTGTTTTCGGCACCGGAGGCACGATCTCATGCACTTCCTCCAGCGGCATGGAACGGGGAACAAGGCCATTCAGGTTTACGCCGCTGACTTTCTGATTTCTCCGCAGGGTCTCCGGCAGAGTTTTCAGCTGATCCTTCTCTTTTTCCAGCTGTTCCCGCTGCATTTTCCGCTGTTCTTCACGGATGATCCGGCGCTTTTCCTCACGGATCGCCGCCCGTTCCCGGCGGATGGCCGCATCTTCCCGTGTATTTTCATACACGTTTTTGTATACTTTTTTGCCTGTCTTACGAAAATCCTCAAAGAAAGACCGCTCGGTAATCAGCACCATGCAGAGGATCATGAGGACTACCACCAGCACATAAGCTCCTGCCACGCCGAAAGCCGGGCAGACGAGGGTACAGAGCACGCCGCCAGCCAGGCCGCCGCCGCTCCTGTTTACTGCACTGACTTTATAGAAATCCAGGAAATCCCTGTCTGCCTGATAGGAATTTAAAGCCAGTTCCACCACCGTGCAGACGCAAATCACCAGAAGAATCACCGCTGCCGCCTTCATCCAGGCCAGAGGATTGTTCCTGTTGCTTATAAGAAAAGCCACCATGAAAAACAGGATCAGTGGCAGCAGATAAGCCATAAAACCGAACACGCCGAAAAAGAACCGGCTGATGGCATCACCTACGAAGCCGCCGATTCCGAAATTGCTGATAAAGAGGATCACAGAGAGGGCCAGCGTCCCCCAGAGGATCACCTCCTGTGCAAAAGGAAAGCCGAAGACACTCTCCTTCTTTTTCTGCTGTCCCTTTCCATTTCCCCTGGGAGCGGAAGATGTTTTCTTCGCCGAAGAAGCAGACGGCCTCTTGGAAGCCGTCTGCTTTCTCCCGGTGGTTTTCTGGGTTTCTGTCTCTTTCTTTGCTGCCATGAATATCTCCTCTTACTTTTATACGATAAAATGAGCGATGATCGCAACGAGACCCGCTGCGAAACAGTAAATGGAAAAGCCCTTGAAGTTCTTCTTTCTCACAACCACCAGCATCGTGCGGATGCAGATGTAACCAACCACGCCTGACACAATAGCGCCCACGACACAGTTTGTCACCAGGCCGCCGGAGATCGTCTCGGAACCGATATCCTTAAGCTCCAGAACAGCTGCGCCAAGAACTGCCGGAATGGACATGATAAAGGAATACTTTACTGCAAATCTCCGGTCAAAGCCGCTTAAAAGGCAGGCGGCAATGGTGGTACCGGAACGGGAAAGTCCCGGCAGGGTAGCCAGTCCCTGAGCAATACCGATGAGAAAACCGTTGCTGTAGCTGATATCCTTCGGGATCTTTTTTCCATCCTTACAATGGTCTGCCACCAGAAGCAGAAGACCTGTCAGAAGCAGGCAGACACCGGGGACAATGAGGGTTGTGGAGGCAAAGCTGATGAGATCCTTTCCCATCACGCCAATGATACCCGTGGGAATCGTGGATACCAGTACCAGCAGAACAAATTTGCGGTAGTTGTTATGTATGATCCGATGATAGCGGAGAGCTTCGTCATAGCGCCGGTTCCGGTAAAAAATCTTGACGTTTCTGATGATATCCCCGCACATGCGAAAGAACTCCCGTATCATCTTGAAAATATCTTTCCAGTAAACGATAAAGACCGCCGCCAGCGTACCAATATGCAGGCAGACGTCAAACAGCAGTCCGCCGTCCGTCTTCATATCGAAAATATTCTGAAATATGGCCAGATGGCCGGAACTGCTGACAGGAAGAAACTCGGTAACTCCCTGTACGATTCCTAAAAAAATTGCCTGAAGCAATGACATAACCGTTCCTCCTTGACTTTTTCTCTCTCAGCAGATCGCCGCCGGTTTCAGAGAAACCGGCAGGCATATAGATCTAGTATAACATATTTTGTCAAGATGTACAAATCATTTTCCGAAGTCTTGCAACGGCGTCCCGGATGCCTCCCACTTCGTCAATGATTCCCTCTTCCACGGCCTGATGCCCCACAAGAATCGTGCCAAGATCTTTGGTAAGCATGCCCGTATCAAGCATGAGCTCCTCAAGCCGTTCTCTTTTTGCCTTGCAGTGATCCGCGATAAAGCCAAGGATCCGATCCTGCATCTGTTTGAAATAATCGTAGGTCTGGGGCGCCCCGATAACGGTGCCGTTCATCCGCACGGGATGAATCACCATAGTCCCGGTGGCCACAATAAAGGAATAATCCGTGGAGACTGCGATGGGAACACCGATGGAATGGCTGCCTCCCAGCACCAGGGAAACCGTAGGCTTACTTAAGGAGGCCAGCATCTCTGCGATAGCCAGTCCCGCCTCCACATCCCCTCCCACGGTATTTAAAAGCACCAGCACGCCTTTGATCTCGTCGCTGTCCTCGATGGCCGCCAGCTGCGGAAGCACATGTTCATATTTCGTGGTTTTGGTGTTGGCGGAAAGGCACTCGTGTCCCTCGATCTCGCCGATGACAGAGATCAGATGAATCCGGTCTTCCATCTTCACCTCGCCAAATTCCTTCAAATTTTCCCGCTCATTCTCCGTTTTTTCTTTTCGCTTTTCTTCTGCCATTTTTCTACCTCATTTCCAGCATCGCTGCCATTTTTTAAGAGTATTTCCGGAAATGAAAATTTTAGACAGGACAGAAAAACTGCCCGCCTCCTTTTTCAGGAAAGCGGACAGCTCTTAATTTTTGTAAAAGTATTCCTTTTCCAGGTTCCGTACCATTTTGGTGTAGAGCACCTGGCAGTCTTCTTTTCTGTCTTCCTCGATGAGATGAAGACAGGGGGACAGATATTCTTCCCAGATGGATGCGTAGATCTCTCTGGAATTTTCTGCCCGGTTGATATGTTTCACAATCGTGGGCGCGATATCGTAATATTCCTGTACGATGGCCTCGCCCTCGTCTGTGGTCAGAAGATAAGTATCGCGGTAATTCCGGAAGCAGTTCAGCTCGTAGCAGTCGTCCGGTTTTCCAAGCGTCGTGCAGGCCGCCGTCGTAATGTAGCAGAATTTCCGTTTGAAACCGCCATTGATCTGCTCAAAGGTGGCCGGGGATACGTTGGTATCCGGGAAATGCTGCTTCCAAGCAACGCAGAGTTTCTCGGAAAAAAGCTTTCCGGATTCTCCCTCATATTTCAGGACTGCCGGATAAAGGTATACCACCAGGGAAAGATTGTAATCCACGAGAAGATTGGCACGCTTGCTTTTCTTTTTCTCACGCATCAGAGCTTCCTCCGCCCCGGCAGCTACAGCCTCCGCCATATTGGTGAGATACTGCTCTTTGTCGATCACCTGCTGATATCCGTTCTCCAGCGCCTCGAGAGTACCGAGGTGCTGCTCATAGTAAGCTTCAAAAGCTGTCGGATAACGCTTTCTTTTAAAATTTCCGATGGGGTCCTCCACATCCAGGAGCATGCCAGGAAGGCCCTCAATCGCGGTCGTATAAAAGCTCATAATCTTTCTCCCTTTGTATCCGGTTCTTTACTCATCCCAGTTGTGGAATACGTTCTGTACGTCGTCGTCCTCATCCAGAAGATCCAGTGTTCTCTGAAGGTTCTTAATAGCGGTTTCGTCGGTCAGGGTCACATAATTCTGGGGGATCATGCGGACCTCGGCCTCAGCCATCGGAACGCCCTCTTTTTCCAGGGTCTCGCGGACTGCGCTGAAATCATCCGGAGCGGTGAGGATCTCGTAGCTGTCCTCCTCCTCGGAGAAGTCCTCTGCGCCTGCGTCCAGAGCCAGCATCATGAGATCGTCAGCATCCATATCGCACTCTTCCTTGTCGATGATGATCTGTCCCTTCTCATCGAAGCTGTAGGATACGCAGCCCGGAGTACCGATGCTTCCGTTTCCTTTGGTGAATGCGCTTCTTACGTTTGCTGCGGTACGGTTTTTATTGTCAGTCAGTGCCTCAACGATGATAGCAATTCCGCTGGGTCCGTAACCTTCATAGGTAACGTGCTCGTAGTTGACTGCATTGGCATCGCCTGCTGCCTTCTTGATACCGCGGTCGATGGTATCGTTCGGCATGTTGTTGGCTTTTGCTTTTGCGATACAGTCGCGAAGCTTGCTGTTGTTCTCCGGATCCGGGCCGCCCTCTTTTACTGCGACTGCGATCTCACGGCCGATGATGGTGAAAATTTTTCCCTTTGCTGCATCGTTTTTCTCTTTTTTGTGCTTAATATTGGCAAATTTTGAATGTCCTGACATGAAATTTCTACTCCTTTTACTTTTTCTTCATATGTCTCTTTAATAATATATATCATCTTCCCGCCCATTCGTCAAGAATCCTGTTTATGTAGGCAGTTCCAGACTTACCATAAGGGCGTGGTCCACTCTTCTCAGCACGCTTTCGTCCAGATGGCAGACCCGATCCCGCAGGCGGGTTTTATCGATGGTCCTCAGCTGCTCCAGAAGAATCACTGAGTCCTTAACGATCTCACATTTTCTGGCGTCAATCTCCACATGAGTCGGCAGCTTCGCCTTGTTCATGCGGGAAGTGATGGCCGCACAGATCACCGTAGGGCTATGACGGTTCCCGATATCGTTCTGAATGATGAGCACCGGCCGGATGCCCCCCTGTTCAGAACCAACCACCGGTCTTAAATCCGCATAAAAAACATCGCCTCTTCGAATAACCACGCATTTCACACTCCGCTTCCTGATTTGATAATGACCAGTATTTCCATAATCCCTGCGGTTTATGCGCTTTTGTATCCTTTTGGCTTTTGGACTCCTATTTTCTCAGGTCATCCACGATCTCCACGGGTTTTCCGTCCCGGTAATAGACCCGGGGAACCCGTTTCCCAATATCACAGACAAATTCATAGGGGAATCTGCCTGCCTGCTCTGAAATGGTATCGACGGAAAGTACTTCCTCCCCATCTCTTCCCATGAGCGTGACTTCCTCCAGCTCTTTTGCTTCCGGAATCTCCGTCACATCCACCATAAACTGATCCATGCAGATGCGGCCCAGGATCGGAGCTTTTTTCCCGTGAATCAGAATGTAGCCCTTGTTGGAAAGACTCCGGGGATAACCGTCCCCGTACCCGGCTGAAATCGTAGCGATCTTCATGGGCTTCTCCGCCACGAAGGTGCCGCCATAGCTCACAGCGTCTCCCGACTGAATCTCCTTGATAAAAACGATCCGGCTTTTGAGCGTCATCATGGGCTCCAGCGGCAGATTTTCCGGCTTCACCTCTCTGGAAGGGTAAATGCCGTAGATCGTAATGCCTGCCCGGACCATGTCGATCTGGGCTTCCGGAAACTCCATAATGCTGGCGCTGTTGGCCGCATGGCGCAGCTTAAAGGTGATGCCTGCTCTTTCCAGCTTTGTCACAAAGCTCACGAAACGGAGCAGTTGGGCCCTCGCATAGGTCTTATCCGCCTCGTCGGCTCTGGCAAAATGGGTAAAGATTCCCTCCAGCTCCACGTTTTCCAACTGCTGAATCTTCTGGATTTCTTTGATGCTCTCCGCCGTATCCGGAAAACCGATCCGGTGCATGCCCGTATCCAGGCCAATATGAATATGTACGGTCTTCCCGGCTTCCTTCGCCGCTCTGGAAAAGATTTCAGCGGTCTCATAGCGGAAAACCACGGGACGGATCTCCTGAGCCACCATCTCGGGATAATCTCCCTCAAAGGTGTAGCCAAGGATCAGAATGGGCTTTTTGATCCCGTTTCTCCGAAGAGAAAAGGCTTCCTGGGACGTAGCCACCGCATAGCCCCAGACCCGGTCGAGCGTCTCTCCCAGTCTCGCGACGGGAAGAGCTCCGTGGCCGTAAGCGTCGGTCTTGATGACCAGAGTCATCTTTGTCTCCGGCCGGAGCTTTGCCAGCATGGCGTCGATATTTTTTCTGCATGCGTCCATATCGATGGCCGCATAGATACGCATTGCTTCTATTTGATTCATTGTTATCCTTCTTTCAGTACCCCGGGGAGTTCTTTCAAGAGATCTGTGGAAAGCATCCCCCGTACCCCTGTATTTTCCGCTGCCCGGTCCCCTGCCAGGCCGTGGAGATAAACGCCTGAAACTGCCGCCTCAAAGGGGGCCATTCCCTGAGCCAGAAGACCGATGATGATGCCTGTCAGCACATCTCCCGAGCCTCCGGTGGCCATCCCATTATTTCCCGTAGTGTTGAGAACGATGCGTTCCCCGTCTGTCACCACAGTTCTGGCATCCTTTAAGACCAGAATTACCTCGTGTTCCTTCGCGTAGGCCACCGCCAGTTCCAGAGGCTTCTGCTTCAATTCCTCCATGGAATGACCGGAGAGCCGCACCATCTCACCCATATGGGGTGTCAGGATTTTCGGCGTATCGCCTTTTTTCAACCAGTCCGGATGCTTTGATAAAATATTCAGGGCATCCGCATCCAGCACCAGCGGGATTTTGGCCTGTGTTAGCACACAGGCGAGCTCTTTTTCCGCAGCTTCTCCGGTAGAAAGGCCGGGACCAATCCCTGCGGCATCCGCCCAAGAGAGCGCATTTACCAGCGTTTCTTCGGAGAGCATTTCCTCCGTGGTCAGAACCGCCTCCGGAAAAAGTGTCTGCAGAATCTCCCGGTTGCAGCCTTCCGTCACGACCCGGACCAGGCCAGTTCCCGTGATGGCTGCCGCTTTTCCGGAAAAATAGGCGGCTCCCGCCATATTCCGGCTGCCCGCCATGAGACAGGCTTTTCCGAAGGTTCCTTTGTTTCCGAAGGCTTTCCTTGTGGGAAGCAGAGAAAAAATCCCACGGTCCGGAGCCTGTACCCTGGGAAACTGCCCCTTGAAGCCTTTTTTTGTGATGCCGATATCCAGAAGAAACGTCCGCCCGGCATACTCTGTCCCCGGATAAAGCACATGACCCAGCTTCCGGAAAGCCAGAGCTCCGGTCACAGCCGCCCGGACGGCTGTTCCCTGGACGCTACCGTCATCGGAGGAAATCCCCGAAGGGATATCCACAGCAAAAACCTTCGCCGGATGGCGGTTGATGCTCTCGATGACCTCCCGGTAGCTTCCTTTCACTTCCCGGGAGAGGCCGGAGCCGAAAACGGCATCCACAATAGTAGTATATTCACCGACGGGAAGATTTCGCACAAATTTCATGCCATAATTTTCGCAGATTTTCTTCTGGAGGGCCGCCTCCTTTGAGAGGTGGTCCGGATTTCCGACAAACCAGAGCTCCGCCTCAATGCCTTTCAGATAAAGAATCCTTGCCATCGCAAAGCCGTCGCCGCCGTTGTTCCCGCTTCCGGAAACCACAAGCACCCGGGAAAGGTCAAAACCTTCCCGCTCCATAAGCTCCACAGAGGCTAAGGCCGCCCGCTCCATCAGGACCAAGGAGGGAACTCCATACTCCTCGATCACACAGTGATCCGCCCGGCGCATTTCCTCTGCCGATACCAGATATTCCATGAAAAACCCCCTTTTTAGACACGAAAAGGACGCGCTAAAACAGGGTCTTACCGCGTCGTTTTCTTTACTTTTCTTTTGTCCTGCTCTTTTTCTGGGTCTTGTCTTTATAATTGCTCATGTTGTAGGAAAGCTGCATGAGACTGTCAGAAAGATGAACACTCTCCACGATCACATCCTCCGGAAGCTTCAGATCCGTATGAGCAAAATTCCAGATCGCCTTCACGCCGTTGGCTGTCACCAGCTCCGCCATGGCTTTCGCCTGGTTTCTGGGCAGCGTCAAAGCTGCGATCTGCACATCATTTTCTTTCAGATACCGAGGAAGCTCACTCACCATACGGATCGGAATATCCCGCACCATGCTCCCGTCAAGTTCCGGGTCCACATCAAAAATTCCAATCACCTTAAATCCCCAGCGGGCAAATTTAGAATAATTTGCCAGTGCCTGTCCCAAGTTACCTGCGCCGAGAATGATCATATTGTAGGTACGGTCCAATCCCAGAATCTTTCCAATTTCCGTATGCAGATGCTGTACGTTGTAGCCGTAGCCCTGCTGGCCGAAGCCGCCGAAATTGTTCAGATCCTGCCGGATCTGTGATGCTGTCACCTGCATCTTGTCACTCAGCTCGTTGGATGAAATCCTCTCGACTCCGCTTTCCAGAAGATCTCCCAGGTAACGATAGTATCGCGGCAGACGTTTGATCACTGCCCGCGAAATCGTTTTTCGTTCCACTTTATACCATCCTTCCTAGTTCTTCAAAGACCCAAAAGGTCTTTTTCCATATTATATCCAATCCCTTTAAGATTGTCAAATAAATATCAAATCTTTCGAATGGTACAAAGTACACTGATTTTTAAAGGCGCGTCATGACAAAGATGTTGTAGATGGCCTGGATCGCCGGCTCAAAGTCTTCGTTTTTCACACCGATAATGATGTTGAGCTCACTGGAACCCTGATCGATCATCTTGACATTAACGTTCGCGTGGGACAGGGCAGAGAAAATACGTCCGGCTGTGCCGCGGTTGGAACGCATGCCTCTTCCCACCACAGCGATGAGGGCCAGATCCGACTCCAGCTCGATAGAATCCGGGCTGACTGCCCGATGAATACCGGACAGAACTTTCTGTTCCTTCTCTTCAAACTCGCTCTGATGGACAAAGACCGTCATGGTGTCGATGCCGGAGGGCATATGCTCGAAGGAGATGCCGTTTTTCTCGAAAACTTCCAGCACTTTCCGGCCAAAGCCCACCTCGGAGTTCATCATATCCTTCTCGATGTTGAGGGCAGCAAACCCCTTCTTTCCAGCGATGCCGGTAATCGTGTATTTCGGCTTCCGGCAGGTGCTCTCCACGATGAGGGTACCCTTGTCTTCCGGCGCGTTGGTGTTGCGGATATTGATGGGGATGCCTTCCTTTCGTACAGGAAAGATGGCCTCCTCATGGAGTACGGTGGCTCCCATGTAGGACAGTTCCCGGAGTTCACGGTAGGTGATGGTCTCGATGACCTCGGGATTTACCACGATCCTGGGATCGGTAACAAGGAAACCGGAAACGTCGGTCCAGTTCTCATAGATATCTGCATGGATGGCAGCAGCAACCAGAGAACCGGTGATATCGGAACCGCCTCTGGAAAAGGTGATGACATGACCGTCCGGCAGAGCGCCGTAGAAGCCCGGAATCACGGCATTTTTCATATCTTTGAGCCGTTCGCCCAGAACTTCTGTGGTCTTGTCCATATCAAAGCTTCCGTCTTCACAGAAAACGATCACTTCTGCAGCATCCACAAATTCATATCCCAGATAATTCGCCATGACGATACCGTTCAGATATTCGCCTCTGGATGCGGCATAATCTTTTCCTGCCTTGCCTGCAAAGTTCTCACGGATCAGGGAAAATTCCTTTTCCAGAGAAAGTTTCAGTTCCAAGCCGTCAATGATCTCCTGATAGCGCTGCTCGATCTGACGGAGCTCCCTGCCGAAATCCTTCCCTTCTGCTGCCAGGGCATAGCAGGCGTAAAGCATATCTGTCACCTTCGTGTCCTTGTCAAAGCGTTTGCCCGGCGCGGAAGGTACCACAAAACGTCTGCCTGCATCGGAACGAATGATCGCTCCTACTTTTTTGAACTGTTCGGCGCTGGCAAGAGAACTACCGCCGAATTTTACAACTTTTTTCATCTTCTCTCCTCCTGATCTTATGTATACTCTGTCGCTTCACCTTACTGCTGTCTATAAATCTTAGCGCAATTTTCCCCATCCGTCCAGTTATTTTTTCCATTTTCGTCTTTTTTCATGGAAAATAAGCTGGCCGAAGCGTTCAAGATGTGCTAAAATAATAAGGATTATGCGAAATTACGCAAATACATTTTAGAAAGAAGTGAATCCCATGATACTGGCATGTCAGAATATTCAAAAAGCTTTCGGAACCGATGTCATCCTGAAAAACGCTTCTTTTCATATCGAAGACCGTGAAAAGGCGGCCATTGTAGGCATCAACGGGGCGGGTAAATCCACCCTTCTGAAAATTATCATGCATCAGCTGGACCCGGACAGCGGTGAGGTGATCCTCGCAAAAGGAAAAACCATCGGCTATCTGGCCCAGCACGACGCAGTCTCCTCGGAGAACACAATCCACGACGAGCTTCTCTCCGTGAAGGCAGAGCTTCTCGCCATGGAAAAAAGAATCCGTGAACTGGAGCTGGAGATGAAATCTCTCTCTGGCGAAGCACTGGAAAACGTTCTGGAGACCTATAACCGACTCAATTCCCAGTTTGAGCGTGAGAACGGCTACGCGATCCAGAGTGAGATCACCGGCGTTTTAAAAGGCCTGGGCTTTACCGAGGAAGACTTTACGAAAAAGGTCTCCACGCTCTCGGGAGGCCAGAAGACCCGTGTGGCTTTAGGCAAGCTTCTCCTCTCCCACCCGGATCTCATCCTTCTGGACGAGCCCACCACCTACCTGGACATGGCCCACCAACTGGAGGTGCTGGAGCTTCTGCAGACGCTCAACCGCGACCAGGGCAAGACCATCGCGCTCGTCATCCACGAGCTGAACCTGGCCGCCCGCTTCTCCGACTGGATGATCGCCCTGAAATCCGGCGCCATCCGCGGCGCGGGCACGCCGGCCGAGGTGATGACCCCGGCCCTCCTACGCGAGGTCTTCGGCCTGGACGCCCTCATCGCCCCCGACCCCTGGACCGGCCGCCCCAGTCTTGTGAGTTACCGCCTGGCAGGGGAGGAATAAACCGTTGGATGCTCTGGAGCTTCGGGCGAACTTTCCGGCGTGCTCTCTATGCGTGTCCTAGGCGAACGCGAGAACCTTCTTCTCCTCGGCGCATTGCACCAGGTAGAGGTTTATCAGGTTCTGGTAAGGGATGCTGATTGACCGAACCCAGCGCAGCACAAACAAGCTCGTAGGTCGAAAGGGACAGTTGCCCGAGCGGTTCGTCCCTCAAAAGCTTGTCGCGACGCACCTCCACAAGGGGCTCGACTTGCACCCAGGAGGGCCGACGGAGTCCGCAGGATTCCCAGTCGGAGATCTCGACGAAATCGGACAGTCCGTAGTTTGCCGACGTCGTTACCTTCGCGGTAATGACGCTCGCCTTTCCCGAAGCGTCCAAGATGACAACGGGTCGCACCTTGCCCACGCCTTCGTGGTCGGCGAACTCGTCGTAGGCGAGCCAGATGTCGCGCGGCGCGGGATCACACGAGGTCATCGTAGAGCCCCTCGTCCTCTGGGGCGTCCATCCAGGCCGGAAGGACGGTGACGCCCGTGGCGGGATCCGGGCGCAGCGTCTCCCGGCCCGTCAGGACGGGGGAAGGCTCGGGGCGCAGGTCGAAGGGGAGGCCGCCCACCTCGACGGACTTGCGCATGAAGAGGTTGAAGGCCTCGCTTAAGGTGAGACCCCATCGGTCGTAGACGCGCCGGGTCTGCCGCTTCAGCTCGTCGCTCGTGCGGAACTTTATCTCGGCGTCCTTCGTTGCAGTTGGCATGATGCACCTCCTTGTTGTAGCCCCAATGTTACCACAAGAGGGCATGCGTCTGAAATGGGGGGCAGCAGGCGGTGCTCTGCTGTGGACATAGGCTTGTCGCGCATTCCGTTAGCGAAAAATTCCTGATGGCGTCGCCAAGCTGTGCTAAACTTGCCGACATGCTGTTAACGAAGCGCACATATACGTGCCTGGGGGGTCTCACCGCTAAGTCGGCCCGAACCTTCGCGCGCTAGCGTAGCATTCCCGCGGGACGCGTTCCCGCAGCAACCGAGTAGATACAACCGAATAGAGAGCTTCGAGGCCCAAGGGTTCTTGGGTTCTTTTGCGCTTTGGAGCGGGAAGGGGCCATGAGCGGGCTTTCCACGACTTTATCGATCTGATGGACTGAAGCAGATATCCGAGAAAGGAAGGTAGGCA
>OLSO01001729.1_pt1 | contig 15476 bp, 10 predicted proteins | sample 1672441 | NCBI WGS metagenome assembly OLSO01 (sample SAMEA3136686, study PRJEB25190) | human gut metagenome | biome: human gut; feature: human-associated habitat; material: faeces | place: Austria | collected 2013 | reverse complement strand
GGAATTCGGCAGACCCGTCGGTGTCACTGCACCTGTCTCCAGATCTGTGATCGTATCCTTCTTGTAGTCTCTTGCTTTCAGCACTTTGTGTTCACCGATCTGAGCCGGTGTATTATCGCGCAGAGTTGTCATGATCTCCTGGATTTTGGCAAGTCCTTCAATACCCTTTAAGGTAATGGCTTTTACATCATCTTTGTAATAGCCGTATTTCTCATAGAGATCCAGCATCGCATCCCACAGAGTCTTGCCCTGGGTCTTATAGTATGCTGCAGCCTCACATAATGCCATGGAAGCAACCACTGCATCTTTATCACGGCAATATGTACCAGGCAGACATCCGTAACTTTCTTCCATTCCGAAGAGATATGTGCCGTTTCCTTTTGTTTCAAACTCCAGCATTTTCTGACCGATAAACTTGAAGCCGGTCAGAACTTCATACAGTTTTACACCGTAGTCTGCCGCAATGGCATCTGCAAGATTGGTGGAAACGATGGATTTTACAAAAGCACCGTCTGCCGGAAGTCCCTGTTTTTCTTTTCTCTGGCTGATCTCATATGCACCGATCAGGCATCCGGACATATTTCCGGTCAGGGAATGATATTCGCCGGTTTTGCTGTCTTTTACATATACGCCGAGACGGTCAGCATCCGGATCTGTTGCCAGCACCAGATCAGCATCCAATTCTTTTGCCATGCCAAGTCCCAGTGTGAAAGCTTCTGCCGCTTCCGGATTCGGATAACTTACGGTAGGGAAATTGCCATCCGGAAGTTCCTGCTCCGGAACCACATAGACGTGCTTGAAACCAAGCTCTTTTAATACACGGCGAACCGGGATATTTCCGGTACCGTGAAGTGGTGTATATACAATCTTCAGGTCATCTGCTACTGCATTGATGGCATCCTGATTCAATACCAGCTTCTTTAACTCAGCAATGTACGGATCATCAATGTTTGCACCGATCACTTCATACAGACCTGCTGCCACTGCGTCCTCTTTGGACATCGTCTTTGTCGTTGCATAATCTGTCACAGCTTTTACTTCTGCCATGATGCCGCCGTCGTGTGGCGGTGTGATCTGTGCACCGTCCTCCCAGTATACTTTGTAACCATTGTATTCCGGTGGATTGTGGCTTGCAGTCACATTGATTCCGGCTGTACATCCCAGGTAACGGACTGCATAAGACAGCTCCGGAGTCGGACGAAGTGATTCAAACACATATGCCTTAATCCCATTGCCTGCCAGTGTCAGCGCTGCAAAATCTGCGAATTCCGGAGACATATGTCTGGAATCGTAGGCGATTGCCACACCCTTCTTCTGTCCGCCTGCACGGACAATATAATTAGCCAGTCCCTGCGTCGCACGCTGTACAACATACTGGTTCATACGGTTCGTGCCGGCACCGATAATACCGCGCAGTCCGGCTGTACCAAACTCAAGCGCCGTATAAAAACGCTCCCGAATCTCTTTATCATCATTCTCAATCGCTTTCAGCTCCGCTCTCGTACCCTCGTCGAAATACGGATCATTCAGCCATTCCTCATATGCTTTTCTATAGTCTTCCATTATTGCCCCTCCTGTATCGTATTATCCGCTCCTGCCCGTATAACCATCATCCGCTGCAAGAGACCCGCAGATATGGTAATTATACCATGATTCCTCATAAAAAAAAACTATCTTTTGTGAATTTTTATACCATTTTCAGGATAGCTGAAACGTCCATCAGCCACAGACAGGAGCTGCTTTAGCAGCGGATAGTTCGAAAAGCGGGTCTGTGGTCTGCGTCCGGAACGTCCCCGCCTCACCGCTCCAGCATCCGCACAAACGCCTCCTGCTTTTCCGCCTGCGCATTAAGTACCTCCAGCTTTTCCAGAAAACGTCCGGATATCCATGCCTTATTTCCTGCATAATAATAATTTGCCAGCTTCCGGAATTTCTCCGGGTAGCGCATCCGTATGTACAAAAGCCGCCTCTCCTTCGCCGTTATGGGACGTGTCCGCATGTACTGTTCCAGCATCCGCATGCCAAGCCGCTGGTTCCAGTCGTGTTTCTCAAGAATTTTTCGCATGAATCGGTACAGATCTGTGATCTGACAGTCATACCGGCATTTGGAAAAATCAGTCGTCGCCATCTCATAGCCGCACAACAGCACATGGTGGTGGTCATAGTCTCCATGGCAGACGCTGCCTGCACGTTCCGGACGGTCCCCATCTCCTCCGCACTCCTCCAGGCGCCCAAGCGCTTCCTCCGCCTGCGCATAATAAGCCGGAAAGCATTGCAGAAATAAACGTTCAAACGATCCCTTCTGATTGCGCCTGCGGATAAAGGAACGGATCTTGCGCAGCTCTGCATTTTGTGCCTGCAGGGTCTTTGTAAGCGGCGGCGCGCTGAAGCTCTCAATCAGCTCAGGCTCATCCGGAAGCTGCATCAGCTGGTGGATCCGGGCCAAATTCTCCACAGCAGCTAAAATCTCACTCTCACTTGCAGTATCACACTCTCTTCCCACATACCACTCCCGCACCAGATAACGACTGCCATCCCGATCCTCGGAAACCAGCTTTCCCTCCCTGTTTTGCACAATCCGGTCTACCCTCTGATATCCTCCTTCCCGCATCCGCTCCATCACACGATTCTGGAATTCTGCTTTATGCTCCGAACAGGTGCAGTCGCACAGCATCCGAAGCCCCTGCGGTGTATCAAACATATAGGATCCTCTGCCACGGCGCAGCTGCCCGACCTCCAGTTCATACTGTTCCAATACTTTCAGCGCTCTCTCATTCATTCGATCCCTCATTTCCCTTCCCTGCTACTCATTACCCGCCTAAATCGTCAAAACAGGCAGCGACCCGCGTTTTGGCGGATCACTGCCTGCGCTCTCTTTATCTTATGTAGGGAATCAGGAAAATATGTTCTTGAGGAATTCCATTACAGACAGGTCAGCAGTGCTTCCGGCGTCGGGCAGATTGTCATTGCCTGTGCCTGCTCCAGCTCCTTGCGGTTTCCATAACCATAAAGTACTCCGACACATGCAATACCGTGCTCCTTTGCCCCAAGCACATCATGTTCTCTGTCGCCTACCATGACGATTTGCGATACCGGAATGTCTGCAAGCTCTTCAAGAAGCATCTGGATCACCTGTCCCTTTCCGGTGATTCGCTCATCTAAGGTAGCACCTGCGATCCGGTCAAAATATCCGGCCAGTCCAAAATGCTCTGCAATCCGTTTTGCAAACGGCTCCGGCTTGGATGTCGCAATATACAGATGTGCTCCTGCATCCTTTAACTGCTTTAATACCTCCGGAATACCCTCATAGACGGAATTCTCCTTCCAGCCCCGGTCTGTAAAATATTCCCGGTACGCTTCGATCGCCTGCATGCCGTGTTCCCGATCCATTCCATAATATTTATGGAACGAATCCAGCAGCGGCGGTCCGACAAACGGAAGCAGCTGCTCCCGTGCCGGAGGGACGATTCCCTGCTTTTCCAGTGCATACCGCACAGAATTTACAATTCCATCTGCCGAGTCGGTCAGTGTTCCGTCAAGATCAAAGAAAATATGCTGATATTTCATAATTGCTCCTCTCATTCTTTGTAAGGTGGATATTCACGGACGCAGGCTATACCGCCGGCTCCGCCAGAAAATCATACTGGCTCCGGTACAGCCGGTAGTATGCTCCCCGCTTTTTCATAAGCTCCGCATGGCTTCCCATCTCCGCGATGCCCTGATGGTCGATATAGAAAATGCGGTCTGCATTCCGGATCGTAGAGAGACGGTGTGCAATGATAAAGGCGGTCCGTCCCTTGATCATCGCCTCGATGCCCTCCTGAACCATCCGCTCTGTATGCGTGTCAATACTCGAAGTCGCCTCATCCAGAATCAGAATACGCGGATCAGACAGGATTGTCCGCGCAAAGGCCAGCAGCTGACGCTGTCCGATTGAGAGCTGGCTGCTGTGCTCGCTGATCTGGGTATCGTAGCCCTTCTCCATTTTCATAATGAAGCTATGCGCATTTACCGCTTTCGCCGCTGCGATCATCTCCTCTTCCGTCGCTTTGCCGCGTCCATAGCAGAGGTTCTCCCGCACCGTTCCGGTAAAAAGGAAGGTATCCTGCGTCATCACCCCCATCTGACTGCGCAGGCTCTTTAACGTAACATCCGAAATGGAATGGCCATCGATCAGGATCTGTCCGGCCGTCACATCATAGAATCGGCTGATCAAATTGACAATGGTCGTCTTTCCGGCCCCGGTCGGCCCTACCAAAGCGATCGTCTCACCCGGCTGCACCTCAAAGCTGACGTCTGAAAGCACCAGACGATCCGGCTCATCGGTATAGGCAAAGCTCACATGAGAAAATTCCACCGCACCTCGAATCTGCGGCAGCGGCTGTGCTCCCTCATGATCTGTGATCTCAGACGGCGTATCCAGAATATCAAAAATCCGCTCTGCCGCCGAAATATTCGTTACGATCTTGTTATAAAAGCTTGCCAGGTTTCGGATTGGATTCCAGAACATACCAAGATAAGAGGAAAAGGCGAGAAATGTACCGACGCCGATCCTGTCTGCCCCGACGATTTTGATTCCGATAAAATAAAGCAAAAATCCGCCAAGTCCCCAGGTCACCTCAACAAGTACACTGAACAGGTCTGATACCCGAACTGCATTGACAAAGCTTTGTCTGTGCTCATCCGAGCACTGATCGAAATCGCGCTGCTTTTCCTCCTCTGCCGCAAAGCTCTGTACAATACGGATTCCGGAAAAGTCCTCATGGATAAAAGCATTCAGATTCGAATTTTTCTTGCGGTGCACCTGCCAGAGCTTATGCGCCTGAAACTGAATCAGAAACATACAGATGGCAAGCACCGGCAGCATGAGAAGCGTTGCAAGCGCCAGCTGCCAGTTTTTAACGAGCATGATGGCAGCTACGCCGATCACCGTCAGAAAGTCCGGAAGCAGCTTTGTCACACTGTCGGAGTAGACTTCCTTTAAGGAATTGACATCCCCGACGACGCGCGCCAGAATCTTTCCGGTCGGACGACTGTCAAAAAAATGAAAGCTCAAGGTCTGAATGTGCTCATAGAGCTGCTGCCGGATCGTGAGCAGGATCTGGTTCGTCGTCTTTGCCATAATGACCATATAGCTTCGCGTGCTCAGCATATACGCCAGATACAATATCAGCGCAAACACGGCCAGGCGCGCCAGCCCCGGAATATCCGAATTTGCCACATATACATCAACGGCCCGCTCGATCATCAACGGCCCCGCCAGCGTCGCCGCCAGTGCGATCAAAATCAGGACCGAGACGAATGCAATTGTCCTTTTATAGTCCAGAAGATACCGGAACATCCGGATCAGCGTATCCCTCTTCGGCACTTCTTTTTGCAATTCATCCTGTCTCGCAGAATTTACTGCCATGCTCCCACCTCCTTTTCCTCTTCTGTATCGTCCTGCTGCTCACACTGCACGCACCACGTTTCATAATAGCGTCCCTTCGCTGCGAGCAGCTCTTCATGCCGCCCGCGCTCTGCCACCTTATGGTCGTCCAGAATCAGGATCTCATCCGCATTTTTTACTGCTGAAATCCGGTGTGCAATGATGATCTTCGTCAATCCGTTTATCTGCTTTAAATTTCCCTGAATCGCTTTTTCTGTCTCCATATCGAGTGCGGAGGTCGCATCGTCTAAAATGAGTACCGGAGACTGCTTTGCGATCGCCCGGGCAATACTGATGCGCTGCTTTTGTCCGCCGGAAAGTCCGACACCACGCTCACCGATCACTGTCTCATACCGTTCTGAGAGATTCTCGATAAAATGTGAAGCCCCGGCCGCATCCGATGCCCACCTGACCATCTCCTGATCCGTGTCTTCCCGTCTTCCGGTCTTTACATTTTCGCTGACTGAATCCGAGAACAGGAATACCTCCTGCATGACAACTGACATAGCAGCTCGCAGCTGGATAAGCGGAATCGTCCGGATATCCTGTCCATCCAGCAGAATACGCCCGGATGTGACATCATAAAAGCGCTGAAGCAGATTGACAATCGTTGTCTTTCCGGTTCCGGTCATGCCCATGATGCCAAGTGTCTCCCCCGGAGCGATCCGAAAGCTGACATCCTGCAAAATGACCTGCCCGCCACGCTCATATCCCACATGATCAAACACGATCTCGCCCCGGATCCGCCCAAGGGGCCTTGCATCTGCCGCGTCTGCAATCTGCGGAGTCTCCTTTGCCACCTTCTGAATCTTTTTCCAGGAGGCCACTGCAGATGCGATGTCATTGCTCAGCCAGCCCAGGATTTCCATTGGCCAGATGACATTATTCGCATACTCGAGAAATGCACCAAGGTCGCCAAGCGACATCCGCTTTGCAATGACCTGCAGTCCTCCGATGATTACGACCGCAAGCAGCATCATTTTCCCAAGAAAGGAAATGAGCGGCTGATGGTTTGCCAGAAGTCTTGCCTGCCCCATATTCAGCTCGTAAAATTTCCGGTTATGGCGGCTGAATTTTTCGATCTCGTAGCCCTCCCGTGCGAATGCCTTTACGGTGCGCACACCGGAGATGCATTCCTGCGCGACCGTGTTCAACTCCGCTGTCTCCTCACTGATCGCATCATAGACATTGCCGAGCTTTCTCTCCATATGGATTGCCAGAAAACCGATCACCGGCAGTACCGTCAGCGGTACAAGTGTCAGCCACGGATTCAGCCGGAACATGCAGGTCAGTACAAAAATGGTATGAATCAGCGCTTCGATCGCAAGACCACCAATAAATCCAAGCACCGCCCATACTTTATCAACGTCCTCCTTCACGCGCGTCATCAGCTCTCCGGTATTATGCCGGTCGAAAAAATCCATGGAGAGCGTCTGCACATGCCGGAACAGATCCTTTCTCATATCATTTCCAATCGTTACCCCGACACAGTCCCACGTAAATTCTTTTGCATACTGTAAAATGGCGCGTCCCACTCCGATGCCGAGCAGTCCGAACAGAAAGCGCATCAGCAGCTCTGCCTGTCCCCCTACAATAACATCGTCAATGATGTGTCTGGTGATCTGCGGTGTGATCATATCCAGCGCGATCGCAGAGACCATACAGACCATGCTGAACAGGTACAGGTACCAGTACCGCATCAGATATGTTTTTAGTTTTTTCATGTCTTCCCCCTTTTCTTAATTCGGTAAAAAAAACTGCCGCAGAAGCCTCTCTGCGACAGCCGTATCCAAACGAACCTCTGTAGCCTGTGTTTCCACTTACAGGCTGTTTCCGCCACAGAGCCGCATGCTGCTCTGCGCAAAAAGCCGCAGTCCGTTCAGACTGCGGCAACATAAGCGAAAAAACGGAACTATCATCCATTCTCTCTGCATACGAGGCAGACTGACGTTCTCTTTGCTGTTGTAGCTGCTAAATTACTCACGACGTGGTTACGAATCATCTTGCTACCTCCTTTTCTTTTGACGGATATTCGCGATCCGCCCTCTAATTTTCTGCTGTTTTTCTTTACAGCAGCGCATATTGCTATAGTAAACGCTCTTTTTCCCAATGTCAAGCAGATTCTGAAAATTCCGAAAAATCTAATATGCTCTCACCTTTTTCCAGATACGTCTCTGCTTATAGAAATAGTACAGGGACATGCTCACCGCCGTCACCACCCACGTAATCGGATAGCAGGCTATGATCTGCTCCAGTGTCCCGTCCGGAACAATCAGTGCAACCCACACGACACGCAGCAGGCAGACACCGATCAGGGTCAGGAGCGTTGCCACGAGCACGTGTCCCTGCGCACGTAAGGATCCTGAAAAAATCTCGACAAAGCAAAATAGAAAATACGTCGGCGAGATAACCATCATCATCCTTAGCCCGATCTCCACTACATCCTTATCCTCTGTAAAAACGCTGAAACAGAAACGGCCGTTCGGCATGAATACCGCACTAAAGGCAAGTGCCGCAGCAACCGACATAGCGAGGCACTCCCGCGTTCCCTTCTTTACCCGGTCATGCTTACCGGCACCGAAATTCTGTCCGACAAAAGTCGTAACTGCAATTCCGAACGCACCATTTAGCATCCAGAAAAAGCTGTCGATCTTTCCAAACGCAGTCCACGCCGCCATCGTATTCACACCAAATGCATTGATCGCTGCCTGCACAAGAATATTTGACAGATTATACATACTTGACTGGATACCGGTCGGAAGTCCGATTTTCAACATATTCAGCAGCAGATCCTTCTCCAGACGCAGTTTTCTTAAATCCAGCTTCAGTTCCTCCGTGTGATACATCAGTGCCCGCGTCACGAGCACCGCACTGATTCCCTGTGAGATCAACGTTCCGACCGCCACGCCAAGCACGCCCATCCGGCATCCGAGCACGAGCACAAGGTCGAGCACAATGTTGATACCGCAGCAAATCATCAGATAATAAAGCGGTCGCTTCGAGTCCCCGATCGCACGCAAAATCGCTGAACCGATATTGTAAATGCAGATAAAGATAAGTCCGGAAAAATAAATCTGTACATACAGCTCCGAATCTGCCATCAGATTGTCCGGCGTCTTCATCATCCGCAGAATCGCCGGTGTTGCAAAAACTCCGATTATTCCCGCGAGAATTCCAAACACTGCCGAAAAAGCATACGCCGTGTGCAATGCACGATGCAGGCCATCCCGGTTCTTTGCACCATAATACTGTGCGATGATAACCGTACTTCCGGCTGAAAGTCCCGTAAAAAATCCGACTACAAAATTAATGATCTGAGAGGACGAGCCGCCGACACTCGAGAGCGCTTCCTTCCCGGCAAACCGTCCGACTACCACCGCATCCACGGTATTATAAAGCTGTTGAAAAAATGTTCCGATCAGAATCGGAAAGAAAAAAATAAGAATCTGCTTCCAGATCACGCCCTCCGTGATCCCGTTTTTAGCTGATTTCCCTGCCATTTCACACATATCCCCCATTTTCGGCTTCATGCCGACCTTCCTAACCTGCCGATCTGTACTTCGACAGTATGTTTATTGTTTTCACTTTTTTATCGCCTGCTTATTAATCTTCGAAGCAAGCACCCCTGCACCAAATCCGTTATCAATATTCACAACACTGACACCACTCGCACATGAATTCAGCATCGAGAGCAATGCCGCCAGTCCGCCGAAGTTTGCACCATAGCCGACACTCGTCGGTACACCGATGACCGGACAGGCCACCAGACCACCGACCACACTGACCAGTGCCCCCTCCATACCTGCCACTGCGACAATGGCATTCGCGTCTTCCATAACCGGAAGCCGATGCAAAAGACGATGGATACCGGCCACACCAACATCATAGACGCGCTCAACCTGATTACCGTACAGCTCCGCCGTCATCGCTGCCTCCTCCGCTACCGGCAGATCACTCGTACCGGCCGCTACGACAACAATTTTCCCCCTTTTTTCGGTCTTGGCCTCATTGACGATACCGATCTGCGGCGTCGAATAATAGGAAAATTCCAGTGCTTTGGCAATCTCGTCCGCCTTCTCTTCTGATAAACGGGTGATCAGAATATTTTTCAATCCCTTCTGTTTCATAGCTGACGCAATCCCCACGATCTGCTCTGCCGTCTTCCCGGCCCCGTAAATGACCTCCGGCATCCCCTGCCGCATATGTCGATGCAGATCAATATCCGCATAATTGCCAACGAGCATATCCGGCTGCAGGCTGATATCCGAAAGTGCATCTGCTGCTGTTTGCTGCCCGGATTCTACCTTCTCCAGCAGTATACGCAGTTCCTCCCGTTCCATTATTTTTTCTCCTTTCTGACCTGCTGATATGCGATTCGCGACGACCCATCCTCAATATAGATCCGCCCGCATTTCACAAAACCATTCTTTTCCAACACATGCTGCATGACATGATTATCCTCATGTGTATCGACACGAAGATTCGGCCATTGTGCAAGGCACCACTGTATACATGCAGATCCGGATCCTTTTACTTCACCACGGGATGCGATCCGATGCAGCACCGCATACGGCTCATCATCAAGCCAGGCTCCATCCTCAATCACTTTATAGGTCGGATCTTCACCCTTTCGATAGAAAAATACGACTTCGATCCTTCCGTTTTCCACTGCCACATAGCTGTTGCCGGATGCGATATCCTTTCGAATCAGCTCCTCCTTTGGATAGCCACCTGCCCACTGGGTCGGGTTTCCGGTCTTACACATAAAGCTTCGTGCAATCGTATAGATCTCCATGATTTCCGGAATATCTGCCAGGGTTGTTTTTCTGATTTCCATATATCTCTCCTTATTTGGTCTTTTCATTAATAAACTGCAGCTTCGTCTTGGAATACATGATCTTCTGGCTGTGATACAGTCCGAAATATCCGGACTCCAGATAGCTGATCGACACCGCAATAAGAAAGAATGGCATGCAGTCAAAGCCGAACAGCTCAAAGCTCAGAAGCAAGGACGAAATCGGGGAGTTTGTCACACCGCAAAATACAGCCGCCATCCCGCAGGCAGCTGTCAGAGACGGCGATAAACCGGTCACCTGTCCGAACAGACAGCCAAACGTTGCCCCGACAAACAGGGTCGGCACAATCTCTCCTCCCTTAAAGCCACAGGATAAGGTAATTGCCGTAAAGATAATTTTCAAAAGAAATGCTGCAGGCTCCGTCTCCCCGTGAATCGCCCGCTCCACGATATTCATCCCGGCTCCGAGATAATCTGTCGTCCCGAGCACCTTTGCAAGCACGATGACGAGCAATGCTCCGACCACCACCCGGATCCACGGATTTTTCATCCGGGACTTGAACAGCCGCTCCGTGCGATGCAGCACCTCACAGAACAGAATGCTCACCGCTGCACACAGAAGTGCGAGTAAAACAATCAGCGCACCACTCTTTATATCGAGCGCCACGGATGCCGGCACCGGAAACTGTTCCGCGCGCGCACCTACCAGATCTGCCATCTCACGCGCAATCAGCGATGCGATGGCACAAGGTACGAGCGCCGCGTATTCCATGATACCGATGCTTACGACCTCCATCGCAAAGATCGTCGCGGTCAGCGGTGTCCCGAACAGTGCTGAGAACGCTGCGCTCATGCCACACATGATCATGACCTTCTGGTCGTACTCGTCAAGCTTCAACCATTTTCCGATCGTACCACCAAGGCTGCCGCCAAGCTGCAGAGCCGCGCCCTCTCTTCCGGCCGATCCGCCAAAGGCATGTGTCAGAACGGTCGATATAATGATCAGCGGAGACATCCGAAGCGGAACGTAAGTACCGGACTGAATTCCCTCGAGTACCCGATTTGTGTCACTCTTGTACGGATCGAGCCGATACAGTGCCACAATCACCAGACCAGCAACCGGAAGAAGATAGAGCATCCATCCATGAGACTGCCGAAACGCCGTCACCTCCGTAATGCTCCGGCCAAACAGACCGGCGACCAGCCCAAGCGCAACGCCGCAGACTCCGGCCAGTAAAAGCCATCGTGCCAGAATGTAGATTCTTCCCAAACACTTCATTGCATATTCTTTCATAATTTTCCTCTTTCCTGTAAGAAAAGAGCCAAGCGATCAGCCGCTCAGCCCTTTTTTCTTATCCAAAGTAATCGATCTGCATTGCATGGCGTACATCACGCAGCGTCTCTGCCGCCTTTGCACGTGCCCGTTCGCTTCCTTCCTTCAGCATCGCATACACCTCATCGGTATGCGCCTCCCAGTATTTCCGACGCTCTCGGATCGGTCCGAGCTCTGCCTGAAGCACATTGTTCAGGAACTTCTTCACCTTGACATCACCAAGCCCGCCGCGCGTATAGTGCGCCTTGAGCTCGTCCAGATTCTGATAATCCGGCAGAAACTCCTGAAAATGCTCCGGACGACAGAACGCATCCAGATAAATGAATACCGGATTTCCGTCCACCTTACCAGGATCCTCCACGCGCAGGTGATTCGGATCGGTAAACATCGACATGACTTTTTTCCTGATCTCATCCGCCTCATCGGAAAGATAAATGCAGTTGCCAAGCGATTTACTCATCTTCGCTTTTCCATCAATACCCGGCAGACGCAGGCATGCCTGATTATCCGGAAGGATAATCTGCGGATCTGTCAGCGTCTCACCATAAACGGTATTGAACTTATGTACGATCTCCTTGCACTGCTCAAGCATCGGCAGCTGATCCTCACCGACCGGAACTGCGGTCGCACGGAACGCGGTAATATCTGCCGCCTGGCTGATCGGATAACAGAAGAACCCGACCGGAATACTCGCCTCGAAATTCCGCATCTGAATCTCTGCCTTTACGGTCGGATTGCGCTGCACGCGGGAAACAGTGACAAGATTCATATAGTAGAAAGTCAGCTCGGTCAGCTCCGGAACCATCGACTGAATGAAGATCGTGGACTTTTCCGGATCAATGCCGCATGCCAGATAGTCCAGCGCGACCTGAATGATATTCTGCCTTACCTTTTCCGGATGCTCCGCGTTGTCCGTCAGCGCCTGCGCATCCGCAATCATGATATAGATCTCATCGAACTCACCGGAATTCTGCAGTCTGACACGTCTTTCCAGTGATCCTACATAGTGTCCTACGTGAAGTCGGCCCGTCGGCCGGTCTCCTGTTAAAATTACCTGATTCATGTTGTTGTATGACTCCTTTATATTTAATAATTCGTTTGTTTCCCAGTTTATTAATATGATGTCGGGGTCAAAAGGTATTTTGCCCCCAACTGATGCCTACGAATTGCTCCGCTGCGAAGCAGCTCCCGCAATTCTGCAAACATTCGAAATCCGCTGATTTACTACGTAAATCGCTACTTTCTCATGTTTGGCGGGTCCCAAGTTCAAAAGCCTTATCATGCAAGCATGAACGGCTTTTTGACCTTTTGACCCTGGCATCTTAATATTCCTGGTTCTCCATATACTTCATGTACTTGACCACCATCAGCGCAATCTTAAATGTGATCGCATCCTCGAAGATGCGCAGGTCAAGACCCGTTGACTTCTGAAGCTTATCCAGACGGTAGACGAGCGTGTTCCGGTGGATGTAGAGCTGGCGGGATGTCTCAGAGACATTCAGACTGTTCTCGAAAAATTTATTGATCGTGATCAGCGTCTCCTCATCGAAATCATCCGGCGATTTGCCGTCGAATATCTCACGGATGAACATTTTGCAGAGCGGGATCGGCAGCTGATAGATCAGACGTCCGATGCCAAGCGAACTGTATGCGATTACAGAACGCTCCTCAAAGAAAATCTTGCCGACATTTAAAGCCATCCGCGCTTCCTTGTAGGAACGGGATACCTCTTTGATCTCCCCTACGACCGTGCCGTAAGCGACGAGCGCTTCCTTTTTCTTCTCCTCGCCAAGAGAATCAAGAATCATCCCGGCAATGCGCTCCATCTCCGTACTGCCATCCTGTGCACCGAGCTCCTTGACGACGATAATACTCTTCTCATCGACCGCAGTGATAAAATCCCCCGACTTGGAATTAAACAGGGCACGGACCGTCTCCAGAGAGTTGTTTTCCTTCTCATTGCTGATCTCCAGTATGAATACCACGCGGCGTGCCTCGGTGTCGATATGCAGCTTTTTCGCACGATTGTAAATATCGACGAGCAGCAGATTGTCAAGCAGCAAATTCTTGATAAAATTATCTTTATCAAAACGCTCCTTGTAAGCTACCAGAAGATTCTGGATCTGAAATGCTGCCATACGTCCAACCATATGAACATCGTCACTGTTGCCGTTTGCCAGAAGCACATACTCCAACTGATGCTCATCAAACACCTTAAAAAACTGGCATCCACTCACCACCTGACTGTCTGCCGGTGAATCCGCAAAGCTCAGCACAGAATCCCGAAAGCCCTCCGCCTCAGGAAATGTAGTCGCCAGCATGATACCCTCTGTATCAAGCACACACAAATCTACTCTGCTGATCGCCTTCAGCCCATCCAGTGTCGTCTGTAAAACCTGATTTGAAATCACAGTCCCATCCTCCTTTTTCCTTCTCAATTTACCCCAAAATACTGCCGCCCCGAATAAACAGAACCGGCCCGGATGAATGCCCCCATACATTCTCCGGATTGTATTTCATTGCTGCTGCTTTACCTCATAGCAGCTATTTGTACTCAACTGGTATTATTTTAATATATGCATCCTAAAAAATCAATCAAAATTGTGGATAATTACTAATCATATTTTACAAATCGCAAATATCGCCTTTATAAGACGACATTCGTTCATATTTTATTCACGTTTCATTCAAGCATTTTTCAAGAAGCACTCACGTTTTTTTCACGATTTGCGATTATACTGTGTTTATCAAAAGTGATTACAAGTATTTTTTCGAAAATCTTTTTCATAATACCGCCGGGCACAGACCCGGCATCCTCCCTTTCTTCTTTTTAAGATTTACACAAAAAAGCTTCGGTTGACTGCCGAAGCTTTTTTGTGCCGGACGCAATATCCTGTAAAGTCAAAAACTGCCGCTTCCCATATATGCACGTATACACAGGAAACGACAGTTTCGAACAGTCTCTCTTTTATCTTTTTTATTTTAATAGAAGAGAAATCTTATGATGTTGGGGGAAAAAGGTATTTTGACCCCAACTGATGCCTACGAATTGCTCCGCTGCGAAGCAGCTCCCGCAATTCTGCAAACATTCGAAATCCGCTGATTTACTACGTAAATCGCTACTTTCTCATGTTTGGCGGGTCCCAAGTTCAAAAGCCTTATCATGCAAGCATGAACGGCTTTTTGACCTTTTGACCCTGGCATCATCATCTTATGATATTACCTACGCCAGCAGAATCTCAAACAGCGCTTTCTTCAGATCCTCGTCAATCGCCATCGCCGCGATCTCGCCTGCAACCAGCGTGACATCATCGGTACGGTTAATCAGGTCGTTCAAAGTCATTTTCAGATCCATCTCGATCTCCGCGCATTTCAGAAGATCAAAAATCCTTCTCTTTACATCATTCGATGCAAGCTGAAGCTCCGTGCCAAAGGCAACGCGGAACGTATCGGTCGGTGTCACATCCGAAAGCGTGATCGTATACGTATGCATTGCCGCATCGTAGCTGATCTCTGCCTCGATCTGTACCTCATTCTTAAATACGGCAACGGATGCTTCCGTCCCGCCGACCAGTTCCAGACGATACATGCGCTTTAGTGGAATCAAAGAAGTGTCCCCTTTCGCTGCATGCAGCACAATCGCTTTCTCCTTCTCCCAGTGCAGCTCGATGTCCGTCGTCACGCAGCGGCCCTCTCGGTAGGATTCTGTATCATTTTCATCCTCATATAGGGTAAATGCCCCGTCTGCTCCCGCAAACAGTCTGATATCCAGAGACGCCGGATTCTTCGTCGCATCCCGTCCGAAGATCTCATCTGTCAGCGGAAGGATCGCGCCCGCCTTTGCAAGCACCGGAATCGTGCTGATGTCACGGTACATCGTCAGTGTCCTGCCGCCACGGTAAATCATACCGGTAAAGAGG